>Ga0123336_10000982_pt1 | contig 27017 bp, 29 predicted proteins | sample SSSSmetaG_FD_96466 | JGI IMG/M metagenome (GOLD analysis project Ga0123336, IMG submission 96466) | Glacier valley bacterial and archeal communities from Borup Fiord, Nunavut, Canada, to study Microbial Dark Matter (Phase II) - ​SSSS metaG | ecosystem: Environmental > Aquatic > Freshwater > Ice...
CCATCGTCGATGGCTCACCGACGAGCCTAGGTGGCTTCGGTACAGGCCATCGCGGCGGCGCCAAGGCCAATGTGTACCTCGGCGCGCGCTACGAAACCACCATCGGGGCCGAAGTCCGGGTCGTACATCTCGGCGAAACAGGCTATGTGCAGACCCGCCTCTTCGCCATGCACCGCATCCTACCGACGCTGACCGTGACTCTCGATGCCGACGCCTATCGGCTGGAGCAGGCCATCAATGGCGCGACCTTTTCGTTCACCGGCGCAGGCACCGTCGGCTGGGACTTCAAGCCGGGTTGGCGCGCGGTGGTGAGCGGCGTGGCCGACGTGACTCCGTTCGTGCAGTCGCGTGTCGAGTGCATGGCCAAGCTGGTCTATAACGGCGTCTTCCGGATCCACGAGGTGCGACCATGAGAGCCGCAGCGACGGTAACACTGGCGTTGCTGCTGGCCGGCTGTGGCTGGCGCAAGCCCTCCGACAAGATCCGCATCCCCCACGATCGCCACGCCTCGGCCGGCGTGGAGTGCGTGGTCTGTCACGAGACCATCTACGACGCCAAGACCCTCGACGGAGACTTCTTACCCAAGGAAGAGATTTGCCTGCAGTGCCACAAGGACGCCAAGCAGCAGAACCGCTGCTCGATGTGCCACACCGACGTGAGCCGGGCCGCCCCGTGGGCCAAGAAGAGCGCCGAGGGCGCTGGGATCAAGGTCTCGCACGCCGGTCACCTGGCGCCGACCAAGGAGAAGTGCAGCACCTGCCATACGTCGCTACCCGAGCCGCTGCGCACCGTCGAGAACCGGCCGACCATGGCCTCGTGTCTCGGCTGCCACGAGCACAAGCGCGACTACGACAACGGCCGCTGCGCCAAGTGCCACAAAGATCTGTCGCGCTTCCCGCTCGAGCCGATTACCAGTTTTTCGCATCTCGGCGACTATGTCCGCAACCACGCGGGAGACGCGCGCGCTGCCGCCGACCGCTGCGCCACCTGTCACGAGACGACCTTCTGCACCGACTGCCACGCGCGTACCGTGTCGATGAAGATCGAAGCGCGGCTACCCGAGCGGGTGAACGACAACTTCATCCATCGCAACGACTTCCTCGGCCGCCACGCCATCCAGGCCAAGGCCGAGCCCGCCACCTGCCGTCGCTGTCATGGGTCGAGCTACTGTGAGAGCTGCCATGCGGCGCAGAACCTCACGCCCCAAGCGGTGAACCCGCGCGACCCGCATCCGCCCGGCTGGTCGTTCCCCGGTTCGGCCAGCTTTCACGGCACCGCTGCACGACGCGACATCGTTTCCTGCGCTCCGTGCCACGATCAGGGCGCGCGCTCCATCTGCGTCGACTGCCACAAGGTCGGCGGTGTGGGCGGCGATCCGCATCCCTCGGGCTGGCGTCAGCGTCACAGCCGCGACGAGATCCAGCGCAACGGCATGTGCCTGAGCTGCCATATTTGAGACAGGCAATTCGCCGGTCTCGCGCAAATTCTGCGCGCAATTGGCCGCTCGGCTCTTCCGTAGCGGAGCGTCGGGCTTTGCCCGCGCGGAGCGTCGGAGGTGGTTCGGAACCCTCTCAGGGTTCCGAGGACAATTGTCGCGCGGTCCGTCGCTTGCAACGTGCCAGTCACACATGATGCTCGTCGCGCTCATCGTCGTCGCCTTCTTGGCGCTCATCCCGCTGGTGCTGTGGCCGTCGGTGACGGCAGGCCGCGCTGGCAAGCTTTTGGCCGCGCTGAGCATCGTGGTGTTGCCTGTCGTCGCCGGTTTGGTTGGCCTGTCGACGCACATGGAGCGCGCCAAAACGGTCTCCTTCTGCATTTCTTGTCATGTGATGGAGCGCTATGGCCAGAGCCTCCACGTCGACGACATCGGCCACATCCCGGCCACCCACTACCAGTACAACCGCGTGCCGCGCGAGACGGCCTGTTACACCTGCCACACCGACTACACGATGTTCGGCGACTACAACTCCAAGCTGCGCGGCCTGCATCACGTCTGGGTGCAGTATCTCGGGACCATCCCTGACAAGCTGCATCTGTACACGCCGTATCGAAACCGTGAGTGCCTACACTGCCACGAGGGTGGTCGCTCGTTTCTCGACGCTGTCACCCACAAGAGCGAGCCCGGACGCTTCGCGCAGATCCGCAATGAATCGCTGTCGTGTGTCTCGAAGGAGTGCCACGGCACCACCCACGACGTGACCAAGCTCGGCGACTTTCCGGTCTGGCCCCCCGACGCCCACAAAGTGGAGACTCACCCATGACCACCACCCAGCTCGAAAAACGACTACGCAGCGCCGCGGTGCTGGTCATGCTTGGGCTCGCCATCGAGCTCGTCAGCCTCTGCTGGCAGCATCCCACCTCGTTCATCTTCTTCGTCACGCTCGGCGGCCTCAGCATGGCGGCGGGCATCTTGATGTACCTACACGCAATCGTTTCCCGAGGAGCCTGAACATGCGCTGGTTGATCCCTGTTTTCGCCCTGACTTCGAGCATGGCGCTCGCCGACCCAGCCACCGACCGTCTGTTCCGCGGCAAGTGCGCCGCCTGCCATGGCGCCGACGGCAAAGGTCAGACCGAGCAGGGCAAGAAGATGCAGGTGCGCGACATGACCTCCGCCGAATTCCAGTCAGCCACCGACGACAAGATCAAGGCTGCCATCAACGACGGCGTCAAGGCCGAGAAGAACGGCGTCAAGCAGGAGATGGACGGCTACAAGGCCAAGCTTCGTCCCGATCAGATCGACGGCCTCGTCGCCTACGTGCGCGGCCTCAAGAAATAACGTCAGTGCTGCGGAGCCGGTGTCCGCCGACGTCGGCGGGAGCGGCCGAGGAGCTGCTCGAGCGCATGCAAGGCGTCGGTGGTGGTGAACACCCCGACGACGGCCTCTTCGTCGACGACCACCACCGACCCACATTTTCGTTCTGCCATCTCCATCACGATCCACTCCAGCGAGCTGTGCGAGGAGATGGTGAACGGCTGCGTGACCATCACCGCACCGACGGTGAGGGCGCCGACACCAACCGCCAGTGCCACCTCGGCGTCGCGCGCGCTCAGAATACCGACCAGCTTTCCGTCGGCCGTGACGGGCAGATGCCGGAAGTGCTCGGCCTGCATGCGCGCGGCGGCAGCAGACAGCGGTTCGCCGGCAGACACGGTGACCGGTGATCGCGTCATGTACGCGTCGATAGTGAGCTTGTCCATGTGACGTCGTGTTGCGAATCCCATGCCGAACACCTGGCTGGACTTGGATCGAGACTTGCTGAGCTTTGTGTCATGGACACCATGCGAGCGACTGTTTTTCATGCGGCCAACGACATCCGCGTCGAGCGAGTACCCATGCCACGCGCGGGCGCCGGCGAGGCCGTCATCCGCACCACCCTCACCACCATCTGCGGCACCGACGTGCATATTCTGCGCGGCGAGTATCCAGTGCGACCGGGGCTCGTCATCGGTCACGAGCCAGTGGGCGTCATCAGCGAGCTCGGCGCCGGCGTGATCGGCTACGCGATCGGCGATCGCGTGCTGGTCGGCGCCATCACCCCTTGCGGCCAGTGCCGCGCCTGCCTCTCGGGTCAGCACTCACAGTGCGGCCATGGCCACGGCTGCGAGAGCATCGGCGGGTGGCGCTTTGGCAACACCATCGACGGCGCACAAGCCGAATATGTGCGCGTGCCTTTCGCACAGGCCAACCTGGCCAAGATCCCCGACGGACTCACCGACGAGCAGGTGGTGCTGCTGGCCGACATCGCGTCGACCGGTTTTTCGGGCGCCGAGTCCGGCCGGGTCAAGCCCGGTGACACCGTGGTGGTGTTCGCGCAGGGACCGATTGGCCTGTGTGCCACCGCGGGCGCACACCTCATGGGCGCCGCCCTGGTGATCGGCGTCGACATGGATCCCAATCGCCGCGCGATGGCCCAGAAGATGGGCGCCGATCTCACCCTCGACCCCAGCGCCGTCGATGTCGTGGCCGAGGTCAAGCGGGTCACCGATGGCGGCGCCGACGTGGCCATCGAAGCGCTCGGCACCCAGGTCACCTTCGAGCAAGCGCTGCGCAGCCTGCGCCCAGGCGGCACCCTGTCCAGCCTCGGCGTCTACTCTGGCAAGCTGCAGCTTCCGTACGATGCCTTTGCCGCCGGTCTTGGCGACAACCACATCGTGACCACGCTGTGCCCAGGCGGCAAAGAGCGCATGCGTCGCCTCATGGCGCTCGTCGCTGGCGGCCGCTTCGACCCCACGCCGCTCCTCACCCACGCGTACTCGCTCGACAAGATCGTCGACGCCTATCGCCTGTTCGCCGATCGAAAAGACAACGTCTTGAAGATCGCCATCCGGCCCTGATACTCAGGTGCTCAAGATGTGCGTGCCGACCCGGGCGATGAGTCCAAAGCGGGCGTCGTAGGTCACGACGTGCACCCCCTCCCGCGCAGCGACGGCGGCGATCCAGATGTCGTTGCTTGGGATGGGTGTACCGGCCTTGCGGAGTGCGACCACGATCTCGGAATAGATCTGCGCTGCCTCATCGTCCACGTCGAGCACATGGACCACCCCGTTCGACAAGAACGCTTCCAGCTCCCTCTCGTTGCGGGCAGGGCGGCTCCCCAGCCTGAACCCACAGCGCACCTCGCCGAGCACGATCGCGGTCATTCCGATCCATGACGCGGTGCTGATGACGCTGACCGCGGCATCGGCGCCGCGGCAGAAGTGGCTGTATGCGGAGGTATCGAGGACGATCCGGGTCATCGCCACAACTCTGGATCGAGTGGGTCGATGCTTGCGGTATTCGCCTCGAACTCCTCGAGCTCCTGCTCGGTCCACCTGCCGGCCAACTTTTCGAGACCGTTGGTCACAGCCGCTGCCCCAGAGTCGAGGCCCAGTCCACGTCGCAGCAGAGCGAGGACGGTGTGGTTCAGCGACATATTCCGGCGCTTGGTCTCGCGTGACAGCGCACCAGCAAGACGGGCGTCAACATTCCTGATCGTTGATGTCAAGAACGTTTTGTAGCATCATGGCCTGTTATCGGAGCGCTCACGCAGACGTTGCGTGCAGAGCCATCGACTCAGGCGCGGGCGGCCAAGGCGCGCATGGCGTCGACGGTGGTGAAGATGCCGACTACCTTTTCGCCGTCGACAATCAAGGCCGAGCCATAGCGGTGCTCGGCCATGGCACCGGCCACCTTGGCCAGCGTCGCGGTGGGCGGCACGGTGTAGACGTCGATGGTCATCGCCTCGTCGACGAGAACCGTGGCGCCGTTGACGCCGGGCAAGGCTTCTACCATCTTGACGTCGCGGTCGCTGACGAGGCCCACCAAGAGGCCCCCGTCGAGGACCGGCAGATGGCGCAGACCGTGGAGCTGCATGGTCTCGGCTGCCTGCTGGAGAGTCTGTTTGCGGTTGATGGTGATGGGGCACGCCGTCATGAAGTCGCGAATCTGGGTCATGGCCGCGTCAATTGCACCTGGCGTGCCGTCAGTGACAGGCGTGGTGCGTGGTGGTCATCGCCGCACGCCAGATCAGCACCAGCGCCGCGACGACAGGGACCACCTGCCTCGACCAGGCCGGCGCGCGTGCCAGCCAGCGGCTGCCGACCTGCGCCGCAGCCAGTGCGGGCACAGCGCCGAGAGCAAACGCTCCGCCCAGCACCGCACCCTGCCCCGTCGAGCCCGAGGCGATGGCAGCCGCGAACATCGCGTACAAGAGTCCACACGGCAAAAGCGGGGTCAGCGCGCCGAGAAGCGCGGCGCGTGGGACCTGCGAAATATTTACGCGCAGCCAGCGCCAGAGCCGCCGAATTTGCGTGCCGCCGGGAAGCGTCGGCAGATGGGACCACGCCTGACGTGGCACCAGCGCGCTCAGCAAGAGCGCACCTGCCAGCACCCAGGGTAAAGCCGGCGTGATCGAGCGGGTCAAGGCCATCGACACGCCGCGCCCAAACGTGCCCAGCAACGCCCCCACCGCGGTGTAGCCCGCGATCCGCCCCAGGTGCCAGGCCACTGCGGCTCGCCGTCGCTGCGCATGCCGATCTTGCGCAGCACGACCGAGCACGATGGGCTCGTCGGCGCTGGCAGCACAGGCGAGCGGTCCACACATGACGAGACAGTGCGCGCTCCCGAGCGCGCCCAGCAGCAGCGCGGCGACCGCAGAACCGTCTTCGACGAGCGGGATGGCGGAGAACATGAACGACGCATCAGCAAGCCGCATGCCGCGGCACGCGATTCGCAATGCACGAGGCCGTGACCGAATCCAACGCCCACCTGTGCCGACACTGCCACAGCCCCGTGCCCGCCCGCGAAGCGGCGACCGGCTTCTGTTGCCCAGGCTGCGCGGCGGTGTACCAGCTCCTGACGGATCAGAAGCTCGATCGCTACTACGCGCTGGCCGGCAACCAAGTGGTCCCGGTGGCTGCCACCGAGCCGCACGGCCGCGCCTGGCTGGAGCCGCTCCTCGATACGGCAAGCGGCGCGCTCGACCTCGATGTCCAGGGCCTCCATTGCGCCGCGTGCGTCTGGCTGCTCGACGAGCTGGCGCGTCGCCGAGGCACCAGCGCCATCGTCAACCCGGCGCGCGGCACCATGCGGCTCCTCCTCAAGCCGGGCTTCGATCCCCGTCGCTACGTCGATGAGGTGGAGCAGTTCGGCTACCGACTCGGCCCGCCAAGCAAAGTGCATGCGCGCCCCTCGTCTTCCGGCCGCTTGACTTTGCGGCTCGGCATCTCGGCCGCGCTCACCATCAACGTGATGATCTTCGCGGTCAGCTTTTATACCGGCCTCTCGCCGCGTGAAGGCGAGGTCTTCCGGCTCTTTTCGCGCCTCACCTTCGTGCTGGCCACGCTGGTCGTCCTCGTCGGTGGCAGCCTGTTCTTTCGCTCGGCTTGGCAAGCGCTGCGCCGTCGCGTGCTGCACCTCGACATTCCCATCGCCAGCGGCATCTTGCTCGCCTATGTGGCCTCGGTGGCACAGGTGGCGGGCGCGCACGGCGATCGCTCGTACCTCGACACGCTGTGTGTGTTCGTGACCCTCATGCTGCTCGGGCGCTGGATCGAAGAGCGTGTGCTCGACCGCAACCGGCGCCTGCTCTTCGACGACGACGGGCTCGGCAGTCTCACCGTGCAGCGGCGGCTTGGCCGGCAGACCGAGAACATCCCTGCCTCGGCCATCGTCGCCGATGACGAGCTCTTGCTGGCGCCCGGCGATCTACTCGCGGTCGACGCAACATTGCTGTCGACGGCAGCGGCCATCTCGCGTGAGTGGACCACTGGCGAGCCGGACGTGGTCGGCGCGGCTCTAGGCGAGCGCATCGGTGCCGGCGCTTGCAACCGGGGTCGCGCGGCAGTGTGGCTGCGCGCCGAGTGTACCCTCGCTGATTCGTCGCTGGCCACGCTGCTCGCCGCCGCCGTCGATCGCGACACCGTCGCTGGCGTGGTCCCGGCCTACGCCCGTTTCGCCGACCGACTGGCACGCGGCTGGGTGCTGACCGTGCTTGGGCTCGCCGTCGCTGCCCTGCTCTACTGGCTGCATCGCGACGCGTCGCGCGCCATCGACGTCACCGTGGCACTCCTCGTGGTCACCTGCCCATGCGCCATCGGCATCGCCATGCCACTCGGCTCGGAGCTGGTGCAGGCCCGCTTGCGCAAGGCCGGCTTCTACACCCGTCGCCGCGATCTGCTGGCGCGTCTCGACAAGGTGCGCACGGTGATCTTCGACAAGACAGGCACGCTGACGCTCGGCCGGCTACAGCTCGTCGACGAAGCACCACTCGACGCGCTCTCGACCGGGGCCCGCGATGCCGCCTACACCTTGGCCACTGCCTCGAGCCATCCGGCGAGCCGCTGTCTGGCCACGGCGTTGGCCGCGCGCGGCGCACACCTCGTTCCGACCCAAGACGCCGCCGAAGAACCCGGTCAGGGTGGCCGCGCGAACATCGCTGGCAGCACCTGGACGCTGGGCCGCATTGCGGCGGGGGGCGGCACCGTCTTGCAACGTGACGGCCAGACCGTAGCAGCGTTCGAGCTGGTGGAGCTCTTGCGCTCTGACGCACGCGCGCAGATGACCGAGCTCCGCGCGCGCAACTACGCCGTCCGCATCCTCTCCGGCGACGCACCCGAGCGGGTGGCGCGCGTGGCCAGCTCGCTGGGTCTGCCGGCCGATGCGGCCGAGGGCGGTTTGTCCCCTGACGACAAAGCCGCTCGCATCGCCGCCATCGGCGCCAACGAAGTCCTCTATCTCGGCGATGGAGTCAACGACACCCGCGCTTTTGCCACCGCGCTCATCGCTGGCACACCGGCCATCGATCGCCCCATCATCCCCGGCCGCGCCGACTTCTTTCTCGTCGGTGAGGGCCTCGGCGGAGTCGGCCTGGCGCTCGCCCTGGCCCGCCGGCTTGCCCGCGTGCAGCGGGCCACGCTCTTCCTCTCGCTTTCCTACAATGCGCTGGTCGTTGCCGCCTGCTTCGCCGGCTACATGACGCCGCTGCGCGCCGCGGTGGCCATGCCGCTCAGCTCCATCGCCATCCTCACCCTCACCATCCTTGGCCTCAGGCAGCCCGCCCGCAAGCCAAGCCAACCGCGCGCAAATCCTGCGTCGGTCAACGCAAATCCTGCGCTGGAGCCAGCATGAACGTCGTCGTCCTCATGGTGTTCGTGAGCCTTCTCCTCGTTGCCAGCGGAATTCTCGCGCTGGCATGGAGCGTGAAACAGGGCGACCCCGAGCACAGCGATCGCTTGTCGCTGTTGCCGCTCGAAGAAGAGCCTCCGCAGTCAGAAAAGGACGCCCGTACATGACCTCCCCGACGACCACCACCGAACGCATCGTCTACGACGACACCAGCGTCCGGCGCTTCATCTTCGCTTCGGTCGCCTTCGGCATCGTCGGCATGCTGGTGGGCCTGGTGGCCGCCACCCAGCTCGCTTTCCATCAGGCCAACCTCGGCCTGCCCTGGACCAGCTTCGGACGCCTCAGACCGCTGCACACCAACGCGGTCATCTTCGCCTTCGTCGGCAACATGGTCTTCGCCGGCATCTACTACTCCATGCAGCGCCTGCTGAAAACCCGCATGGCCTCGGACACGCTCTCCAAGATCCATTTCTGGGGCTGGCAGCTCATCATCGTGGCCGCCGCCATCACGCTCCCGCTCGGCATCACCGCCTCCAAAGAATACGCCGAGCTCGAGTGGCCCATCGACATCGCCATCGCAGTCGTCTGGGTGGTCTTCGCCATCAACTTTTTCTGGACCATCGCCAAGCGCAACGAGAAGAACCTCTACGTCGCCATCTGGTTCTACATCGCCACCGTCGTCACCGTCGCTGTGCTGCACATCGTCAACAGCCTGGCCCTACCCGTCTCGTGGACCAAGAGCTACTCGGTCTACGCCGGCGTGCAAGACGCCCTCGTGCAGTGGTGGTACGGACACAACGCCGTCGCCTTCTTCCTCACCACGCCCGTCCTCGGCATCATGTACTACTTTTTACCCAAGGCTGCCGACCGTCCGGTCTACTCGTATCGCCTCTCCATCGTGCACTTCTGGTCGCTGGTCTTCATGTACATCTGGGCCGGACCGCACCACCTGCTCGGCACCGCGCTGCCCGAGTGGGCGCAGTCGCTCGGCATGATCTTCAGCCTCATGCTCTGGGCCCCGTCGTGGGGCGGCATGCTCAACGGTCTGCTCACCCTGCGCGGCGCCTGGGACAAGCTGCGCACCGATCCAGTCCTCAAGTTCTTCGCCGCGGGCGTCACGTTTTACGGCATGGCCACCTTCGAAGGCCCGCTCCTCTCCATCAAGAGCGTCTCCGCGGTCGGCCACTACACCGACTGGATCATCGGCCACGTGCACGCCGGCGCGCTCGGCTGGAACGGCTTCATGGCCGCGGGCATGTTCTACTACCTGGTGCCGCGTCTCTTCGGCACCAAGCTCTACTCGCGCCGCGCCGCAGACGCACACTTCTGGATCGGCACCGTCGGCATCCTCGCCTACGTCATCTCCATGTGGGTCTCTGGCGTGACCCAGGGTCTCATGTGGCGCGCGCTCAACCCCGACGGCTCGCTCCAGTATCCCGACTTCGTCGAGACGCTGATCGCCATCCGCCCGCTCTACATGGTGCGCATGGCCGGTGGGCTCCTCTATCTGGGCGGCTTTCTGCTCATGGCCTGGAACCTCATCAAGACGGCCCGCTCTGGCAAGGCCGTCGACGGGGAAATCGAGATCACCAAGCTGGTGATGCCCCGAGGCCCAAGCTGGACCGACCTCGTCACCGCCCGGCCGGTGATCCTCGTCTCTCTCATCATCGCCGCTACCATCGGCGTCGGCATCACCGACCTCGGCACCGCGGTCATTCTGTTGGCGGTGGTCATCGTGCTCAGCCTCGGCGCCATCATGACCGCGGGCCACGTGGCCGGCCAGCCCTACTGGCACGCGATTCTCGAAGGCCGCGCCATGATCTTCACCGTGCTCACGTTGCTCGCAGTTCTCGTCGGTGGCGTGGCCGAGATCTTGCCGACCATCATCGTCCAGAAAGCCGTCCCCAAGACCGGCACCGCGCAGTTGCCCTACTCGCCGCTCGAGCTCGAAGGCCGCGATGTCTACGTGCGTGAGGGTTGCTACAACTGTCACTCACAAAACATCCGCAGCTTCTCCTGGGAGACCCAGCGCTATGGCCCCGCGTCGCGCGCCGAGGAGTTCATCTACGACCACCCGTTCCAGTGGGGCTCGAAGCGCACCGGTCCGGACCTGTCGCGTGAAGGCGGCCGCTATCCCGACCTCTGGCACTACACGCACCTCATGGACCCGCGCGCCATCAACGCCGCGTCCAACATGCCGACCTTCACCTGGCTCGTCGAGGGCCGCATCGATCTGAAGCTGACCACCAAGAAGCTCGAGGCCATGGTCAAGCTCGGCGTGCCCTACACCGAGGCCGAAGTGGCCGCCGCACAGACGGGCCTCGTCGCGCAGGGCAACGTCATCGCCAAGAGCTTGCAGAAGGACGGCGTCAGCGTGCAGCCCGACTCGGAGATGGTGGCCTTGATCGCCTACCTGCAACGGCTCGGTCGCGGGCCGGTCGATTCATTTCCCAACGGAGGTCGGTAATGTACCTGCAATTCTATCAAGCGCATCCGCTGCTCGCCTTTCCGTTGATCGGGCTCGTCCTCTTCGGCTTCGTGTACGGCTCGATCGTGGTGGCCATCTCGCGGCCGGCCGCACGCGAGCGCGCCCACCATGACGCGCTCCTGCCGCTCGACGACGGAGAGGGTCGATGAGCACCGACAAGCCGGAGCCGCTCGATACCGGTCACGACTACGACGGCATCCACGAGCTCGACAACCGCTTGCCCAACTGGTGGCTCTTCACGCTCTTCGGAGCCATCGTGTTCGGTGCCGGCTACTGGTTCTACTATCACGCGTTCGAAGGCCGGGGGCTGCTGGTCGATCTGCGCGCCGAGGAGGCCGAGCAAGCCCGCAAGGCTGCCGCCAGCGCCCCCGTGACCGACGAGCTCCTGGTCAAGCTGTCCCATGATCCCAAGACCATGACCGGCGCCAAGAGCCTCTTCATCACCACCTGCGCCATCTGCCACGGCGCCGATGGCGAAGGCAAGATCGGGCCCAACCTCACCGACGACAACTGGATTCACGGCAACAAGCCGAGCGACATCTACAAGACCGTCTCTGGCGGCGTGGCGTCCAAGGGCATGCCGTCGTGGGAGCCCGCGCTCGGCCACGAAAAAGTCACCTGGCTGGCCGCTTACGTCGAGAGTCTGCGCGGCAAGCATCTTGCTGGCAAAGCCCCCGAGGGCGAGAAGCTCTGATGCCGCCCGGCCCGACCCCAGATCGGCTGTGGACCATCCGCACCGACGGTTCGCGCCGCAAGCTCCACCCTGCCGACGTGCGCGGCCGCTTCATTCGCGCCCGTCGCTGGGTCTTTGCCCTCTTGATGCTCATCGCGCTGGCCCTGCCCATCGTCCACATCGGTGGCCACCCGGCCATGCAGCTCGACATCGCCGCACGACGCTTCTATCTGTTCGGCGCGGTCTTCAACGCCACCGACGCCTGGATCGGGGTCTTCGTGCTCGGCGCCGTGGCCGCCATGCTGCTCTTCGTCACTGCCTGGAAGGGGCGGGTGTGGTGCGGTTGGGCCTGCCCGCAGACGGTCTTTCTCGAGGGTGCGTACCGTCGCATCGAGCGGCTGATCGATGGCCCAGGCGAGAAACGACTACGTGACGATCTGGCGCCGCTCTCGGCCCGCAAGGCCATGCGGCGCATCGTCAAGCACACGCTCTTCGTGGCCGTGTCGTTCGTCATCGCCCACTCCACCGTGGCCTATTTCATGTCGTTTCCGGTGCTGTTCGCCGACATCCAAGAAGGCCCGGCCGCGCACGGCGACGCCTTTGTCTGGGCCATGGTCATGACCGCGATCCTCTACTTCAACTTCGCCTGGTTCCGCGAGCAGCTGTGCATCGTCATCTGTCCGTACGGCCGCATGCAGAGCGTACTCGTCGACGGTGGCTCGACCGTGGTCGGCTACGACGTCACCCGCGGCGAGCCGCGCGGCAAGGTCGGCTCGACCACCGGCGACTGCGTCGACTGCAACCGCTGTGTGGCGGTGTGCCCGACCGGTATCGACATCCGCGCCGGCCTGCAGATGGAGTGCATCGCCTGCTCACAGTGTATCGATGCCTGCGACGAGATCATGGACAAGCTCCAGCGCCCACGCGGCCTCGTCCGCTACGATAGCCAGCGCAACTTCGTCGGCGGCGAGCATCGCAGCCGCGCCCGCCTGTGGGTCTATGGCCTCCTCTTCGCGATCGCCGTCGGTGGTGGCATCTTTGCCACCTCGCATCGCGCCAACGTCGAAGCGCGTCTGCTCCGCACCCGCGGCGCGCCATGGATCGTCGAGAACGGCTGGGTCCGCAACCAGTACGAGCTCCACGTGACCAACAAGCGCGCCCTGACCACCACCTACCGCATCACCCCCCTCGCCCCACCAGGCGCGCGCATCATTCAGTCGGTCGCGACCGTCGAGCTGGCCCCGCTCGCGTCGGCACGCATCACGATCATCGTCAGCGTGCCGCAAGACAGTCGCCAGTTCGATCTCGGCGTCGCCGTCGACGGCCCCGGCCTGCACGAGACCGCCACCGCGCGCTTCCTCACCCCATCCATGCGCTAGCGCGGCATTTCCCGGCGGTGCCTGATTCCGGGTTAAAGTACCGGCCACGATGCGTTTGGCGATCTGTGGTGGACTGGCGTTGGTGTTGGTTTCGACGGGGGCGTTGGCGGCCAAGGGCACAGGCGGCCCGATGCGGGTGGCGGTGATGGAGTTCACCAACGCCGCCCAGGGCGCCGATCTGGACTCGCTCGGCAAGGGTCTGCAATCGATGATGACCACCGATCTTGCCCAGGTGCAGTCGTTCAAGCTCGTCGAGCGCCAGCGGCTGCAGGACGTCCAGGCCGAGCTCAAGCTGGCGCGCTCGTCGGATGTCGACAAGAATACCGCGGCCAAGATCGGCAAGCTCGCCGGCGCGACCCATCTGGTGTCCGGCTCCTTCACCGTCATCGGCGAGAAGATGCGCATCGACTGCCGCATGTTCACCGTCGAGAACGGCGACATCATGATGGCCGAGAAGATGGAAGGCGAGAAGAGCGCCTTTTTCGAGCTGGAGAAGGACCTCGTCAAGAAGATCATCGATGCCAACGGCACCAAGCTGGCGCCCAAAGAGCGCGCCGACGTGGGCCGCATCCACACGGCCGATTTCGAAGCCTTTCGTAAGTTCAGCCAGGGCGTGGCCGCCTTCGACGACAAGAAATACGACCAGGCAGTGGCCGCGCTCAAGGAAGCCGAGAGCCGAGACAAGGACTTCAAGCTGGCCCACGTCACCCTCGGTGAATACGAAGAGATCATCACCAAGCTGCGCTCGCAAGCCACCGATATCCTGACCGCGGAAGATCAGCTCGAGCGCCTCAAGAAGCAGAAAGCGCGATCGGTGCAGGCGGAGATCGCCCAGCGTCTCTTGGCCATCGCCGCCAAAAAGGGTCCGGCGTCGCAGCTCGAGCGGCTCACGGCGCTGCACACGCTGATTCTCGGCTACTCGAAAGGCTCGGGCAGCCGCGCGCAATGGTACGAGATCGAGGAATTCGAGGACCGTTTTCTCCTCGATCGCACCGCCGACAGCATGACCAAGAGCTACTGGAACGAAGCGTGGCCGCTGTGGCCAAAGCTGCCGGTGCTGCCGGCCAAAGAGTTCTGGCACACGCCGACCACCGTCGCTGGCTTCGACAAAGACTTCAAGGAAGCCGTCGACACGCTGGCCAAGCGCGGCGCCGACTACCCCATCAACCGCAAGAATTATCTTCTCGAGAACGTCCGCGGCGGCATCCACGATTTCGCACGGCGCCTGCAGCTCGACGCGCACGAAGAGGCGAAGCTCCGCCAGAAGCTCTACGAGATGGGCCTCAAGCTCGGCGCCGAGGACTACTGGCGCCATGAGCAGATCGAGCTCCTGGCCAAGTACTACCGCGACATCCTCGACCTCGATCGCTCGACGCAGCTCTTCACGCAGATGAGCTCGGGTGAGAAAAACGCCTGGCGCCTCAAGGGTCTCGCGTCGGAGATCGAGACCAACAAGCGCATCGCCACACTCTTGGCACAGGCGCCCGCCGACAAAAAACGCCTGCTACAAGAATTCCTCGGCGCCGGCGATCTTGGCTGGCGGCTGGGTTTTGCCGAGAAGAAGTTCTTCAAGCCGGAGCTTTTCACCAAGGTGCTCTATGAAGTCGGCCGGACGCGCGGCATCTCGGGCGGCATGGACACCAACAAATACGTCATCGTCGGTAACCACCCCATCTGGGCCCTGCAATCGGCGTATTACCTCGGCACCGGCGCCCGCACCGATGTCCTGCGCGCGTCCGAGCTCTACTACTTTCATCTCAACAATCCCAACTCCAGCAGCAAGGAAAAGTACGACTCCTTCGTCATCGCCGACGGTGTGCCGCGCAAAGATCTGACCGCGCACTTCAACATCAGCTACACCCCGGGCAAGGACTTCTGGCCGTCCCACGAGCTCGGCGCCAGCGACACCGCCAACACAAGCACCATCACCACCCTCATCGGCAACAACCGCCCGGTGCCGGTATTTTTGTTCGGCATACGCGACATCCGCTGCGACAAACAGAAAGACGAAGGCGGCAAGCACACGCTCAACCGCCCGATGCACGCCTGGGGGCTCGTGTTCCAGCAAGACCGCGTGCAGCTCGTCGAGGTGACAGAAACGGTGCGCGAAGGCTTCGACCAAAAGCGCCTGGAGTACAAGGTGAAGGAAGAACAGAAGGCGTCGATCGGGGGCGCGAAGCCCATCGACGTCAGCGTGAGCATCGACGGCGGTAATCTCAAGGTCGACGTCGGCGGCAAGACTCTCGGCTTCAAAGCGCCCGACGATCGCCAGGGTTTCTACGGCTACGCGTTTCGCGGCGAAGGCTTCGTTCAGATTGGCGCCTTGGCGCTGAGCGGAAGGAAATAGACATGGCCGACGAGGAAGTTGGGAAAATCATCGCCGGGCGCTACGAGATCGTCCGCAAGCTCGGCGAAGGCGGCATGGGCGCGGTCTATCAGTGCAAGCAGCTGTCGATGGATCGGATGGTGGCACTCAAGCTCATCCACCACGAGGTCGCTGGCCGCGGCGACTCGGCGCAGCGTTTCCATCGCGAGATGAAGACCACGTCCAAGGTGAATCACGAGAACACCATCCAGGTGTTCGACTTTGGCGAGTCGGACGGCCAGCTTTTTCTCGCCATGGAATTTCTCGACGGGAAACCGCTGACCAACGCCATCGCGCAGGGCCCGATGGATCCGGCGCGCATCGTCCACATCGGCGCCCAGATCGCCCGCGCGCTGACGGCAGCGCACGCCGAGGGCATCGTGCATCGCGATCTGAAGCCGGACAACATCATGCTCGTCGACCGCCACGACGACAAGGACGTGGTCAAGGTGCTCGACTTCGGCATCGCCCGCTTCTTCGAGGGTGAGCGCGCCCAGCTCACCGCCGACGGGGCGCTGGTCGGCACGCCGGTGTACATGTCGCCGGAGCAGGCGGGTGGCCGCCAGCTCGATCATCGGTCCGACCTCTACTCGCTCGGCTGCATCCTCTATCAGATGGCCTCGGGACGCGTGCCGTTCCAGAGCACGACGCTGACCGGCCTTTTGGTCATGCACCTTCAAGAAGCGCCGCAGCCGATTGCCGAGCTGAGGCCCCAGCTTCCCGAGGCGCTGTCGGCGCTGATCATGCAGCTGTTGGCCAAGTCGCCAGACGCGCGTCCAGCGACGGCAAAAGAGGTCGCCGATCGGCTACAGAGCGCGATCACTGGTGCCATCATTCCGGGCACGCGCATCCAGGCGCGGCCAGGCGCGGGCGGCAACAACATGGGCCTCATCGCCGCCATCGGTGGCCTGGTGCTGGCCGGTGTCGGCGCAGCCGTCTTCGTCGTGATGCGTCCCAAGCCGACCAACAACGCAGCCGCGCGCGCCAAGCTCGAGGCCGCCTTCGGCAGTGATCCGCTGGCGCCAGCCGCATGCCAGACCATCGACGCGGCCGTGCTGGCGCGACTCGACAAAGACCTCGTCGCCCCGTCGACGATCGACGCGCTCGAGGCCGACGTGGTCGAGACCTCGGCCGAGTACTGGGGCCTGCGCACCAATGCCGCGCTCAAGGCCAACCGCGCGCTCACCGACGTGGCCGCCGCCGCAAAAAAGACACTAGAGCTATGCCCGACCTGGCCGCTGGCCCATCACCTGGTCGGCAACGCCGAGCGCAAGGCGGGCAACGTTGCCGTCGCCGAGACCGAGTTTCGCGCCGCGATGGTGGCCGCCCCCGAGTGGGGCGCGCCGCGCTTCAACCTGGCGCTCGTCAAGCTCATGACCAAACAGCCCGACGAGGCCATCCTCATCCTCGACGCGCTCATCACCAAGAACCCCAACCATCCCAACGTCTACAAGCTCCGCGCCCGCGCCCAGATCGACGGCGGGCACCCAGACCTGGCCAAAAAAGATCTCGAAGAAGCCCTCAAGCGCGCCCCAGGCGACAGCGAGGTCAAGCAGCTGCTCGCCGGCATGAAGTGAAGGCTCACGCCCAATAACGCCTCAAGGATCGCCGATCCCGACCGATTCGGCTTGTGGAGGACGCCATCCGCGCAGCCCACAAACCGTTGCCGGCCGACACTGGCCTCATCAAAGGTGCCTGTCTCATCCAGGCGCTGACCTATCTGGAAAAACTCCAGGGCCGGTCGCGCATCGAGGAGGCCATGAACCGGATGCCGCCCGACCTCTACGACCATGTGGACGCGACACGCGCCTCGTTCGGCCTCATCTCGTCCGAGTGGTACTCCACCGCCGCCACCCACTTCATTCTCGACTGCATCACGCGACCGCTCGGCACCATCGAGCGCGAGACCTTGGCACGCGCTCTCGCCAAGGCGGTCATGGACAGCACCTTGCGTGGTGTCTACGGCTTTTTGTTCAGCATCATGGCCACGCCCGATCGCTATGCGCGTCATGCGCCGCAGCTCTGGGCCAACTACTACGCCGACGGACGGGTCGCTCTCGTCACCGAGAACAAGACCATGACGGCGGCCATCCGCGACTGGAAAGGCCACCACCCGTTCCTCTGCGCCGTCGTCCAGTACGCGCGCGTCGCCGCCCTCGAGTCGATGGGCTGCAAAGAGGTCTCGTCGGAGATGGCCTGCAAGAGCCATATCGGCGGCGATGAATGCTCCGCCCGTCACACCTGGCTATAGGCTCTTCGCCAGGCGATCGAGCCACTCGGACATCAACATCCGCTCGCCAGGCGACAGCGTCGTGTCGCTCGGCAGCGCCGCACCGAGCGTGATGGCCGCCGCGGCCGGGCTGCGGAGCGCCGGCGCACCGGTGGTGATGCAGGCAATCACCGCCTCGCGGGCAGTCTCGGACAACGTCAAATCCCGTCGCTGCGCAGGCATTCCCAGCAGCGTCAGCACCGTCCCGCAACCCGAGGCGTGGACCAGATCGGCCGCCCGTTCTTCCGGCACCCGCAGCAGGCCAGCGACGGCAAGCCGCCGAATCAGTCGATGCAGCACTTGATAGGCCGCGACGGCAGCGGGCGCCATGACGCCGGGCCTTGGATCGCCGTACATCAGCGAGTAAAGCGCTGGGTTGGCGAGGCCGAACCCGACATGTAGATCCCAGCCGATCCGCAGATCCTCGACGGGGTCAGGGTTGGGTGGCCGCGCTTTTTTCTCTTGCAGGTACAGAGCGAAGCCATGCTCGGCGACCGCGTCGACGAGGCCATTCTTGTCGCCGAACAGGCGGTAGATGGTCGGCGCCTGCACGCCAGCCGCCACGGCCACCGCGCGCGTGGTCAGCGCGTCCCGTCCCCCCCGCGAGAGAAGGTCCATCGCTGCCGAGACAATACGCGACCGGGTGTCGTCAAGATGGTTCATGTCATTATAATCGCTAGTGTTTCCAACGATATCACATTTGCGTTGTCGCAACTTTTATCAGTGATACCATATTCATGCTATCAACGATAACAGGAGCCCACATGATTGTTCTCACTGGAGCCAACGGCCAGCTGGGCCGAGCCATTGCCGAGCGCTTGCTCCACCTACCCCCGAGCCAGCTCGGCGTCAGCGTCCGCGACCCAGCCCAAGCCGGCTGGCTCGCCGAGCGCGGTGTGCGCGTGCGGCAAGGTTCTTTCGACGACGCCGCCAGCCTGCGCCACGCCTTCGAGGGAGCGGCGCAGGTGCTGATCATCTCCAGCAACACCGCCGGCGACGCCACCGTCGACCAACATCGCACCGCGATCGAAGCCGCCAAAGCGGTCGGCGCCCGGCGCATCCTGTACACCAGTCACATGGGCTCCCATGCATCGTCGCTGTTCGCGCCCATGCGGGATCACGCTGCGACCGAAGCCTTGCTAGAGACGTGTGGTGTGCCGTTCACGTCGCTGCGCAATGGGTTCTACGCCACGTCGGCCATGATGTTCGTCGGCCGCGCGCTCGAGGTAGGTGAGCTCGCCGCCGCCGAAGACGGCCCGGTGTCCTGGACCACCCACGCCGACCTCGCCGACGCCGCGGTGATCGCCCTCACCGACGAAGGGCGTCTCCACGGATTGACGCCAGCCTTGACCGCATCGTCCGCTCTCGACCTGGCGGATCTGGCGGCCATCGCTTCCGAAGAATCGGGACGTGAGATCAAGCGCGTAGTCATCACCGACGAGAAACAACGGGCTGGCATGCTCGCTGCCGGCGTGCCCAAAGGTCGGGTGGAGCTGCTGATGGGGATGTTTGCCGCCAGTCGAAAGGGCGAGTTCGCCGCGGTCGATCCGACGCTGGAGCGCCTTCTCGGACGGCCGCCGCAGTCGATGCGCGAGGTCTTGCGAGCGAAGCGCTACTGAGCGAGCTTGTCGAGGTCGAGCGCGGCCAGCTTGAAGTCGGGCTGCTCTTTGACGACCTCTTGCAGCTCTTTCTTGGCCAGCGTCTTGTTGCCCTTGTCGAGCGCGTCGAGCGCGGCGGAGTAGCGGACCGCGGTCTTGGTCTTGAGGGCCTTGGGCGCAGCCGCAAAGTGCTGCACTGGCTGTGATTCGGGCTGCGGCTCGGGCTTGGCCTTGGCCTGGCTCGGCTCTTTGGCCGTCGCTGCCGCGAACGACTTGAGTGCGGTCTTGAGCACACCGCCAAGCTCGCCGGACAGCTTCTGCTCGAGCTCGATGAACTCACCGGGCTTGCCGCCGGCGCCCACCGACTGCACCACCCGACCGGTCTCGACCTCGACCACGCGTGCGTCGGCGCGCAGCATGCCCATCAGATCGAAGTAGCCGCCGAGCACCAAATATTTCGCGCCGAGGAGCTTGCCGATCTTGGTCGCCGTCGCTGGGTCGACCTTGCCGCTCGCGCCCAGCTTCTGCTCGGCCAAGATGGCCTCCAGCCGATCGCGCTCGACGATGCGGACGCCATCGAGCACGCTGAGGTCGGAGATGAGCATCTGCGCCAGGCCCTTCTTCAACACCACCAGGCCTTCATCTTTGCCGGTGTAGTCGAAATACAGCACCGCCACCGTCGGGCGACGATCTGCTTCGGCCTCGACCCGACCCACCAGCGCGCCCAACAACCCCAGTGCCAACAGCCAAGTTTTCATGCTGTCAGCCTCCCACGACCGAGGCCACGCGACAAGGCGTGACGGCCCATGACGGAATGGGGGATGATGGCCCAATCTGCTCGGAGGTCTCGAAGCCATGAAACATCTTCTGATGCCGATGATCGTCGCCGCAACCGCCTGCGCACCATCGGGCCCGGCCCCGCGCCGCACGGTCGAGCTGGTGCGCTCTCACTACACGATCCCGGCCGGCACCGAATTTTATCAGTGTGAAGCGGTGACGGTGACCGAAGATCTCTACGTCAAGCGGCTCACGCCCATTGGCCCACTCGGCGTGCATCACACCATGCTCGGCTTTGGCGCTGCCGGAAATCCCGATGGCCAAACGCTCTGCGGCCCGTTCGTCGGTCATCCGGTGTTTGCCTCGGGCGTCAACTCGGCCGGCGTCGAGTTTCCGGATCCGGCGGTGGTCAAGATCAGCGCCGGGCAACAGATCGTCTTCAACCTCCACCTGTTCAACGCGACCCAAAACGAGCTCCGAGGCGACGCTGGCATCGATGCCGAGGTCGCCGCCCAGCCACAGAACTACGAGACGGCCGGCATCACACTCGTCGGTCCCTACGGCTTCGTCATCGACAGCAGCCGCACCGTCGATTACTCCTACACCGCGTTTCATGACGCCACCTGGTTCGCCGTGTTCCCGCACATGCACCAGACCGGCCAGCACATGAAGGTCAGCAAGGTCGGCACCGGCGGCGAGGTGGTGGTCTCCGACAGTGACTTCCAGTTCGACCAGCAAACGATCATCAACCACGCGCCGGTTGCCGTCGTCAAAGGCGACCAGATCCGCGCCACCTGCACCTACGACAGCGACGGTATCGGCAAACAGTTCGGCGACAGCTCCACCTCCGAGATGTGCTTCGCCATCACCTTCGCCTACCCCAGCCTGTCCGAAGCCGGCCTATAGCCTTACTCGGCGACGTCGCCCATCAAATGGCGACCCTTCTCGCGCTTGGCCGCTTTCACCTGAGCTTTCGCATGTTGGGGCTTGGCCGGGGTCTTGTCGACCTTGGGCGGCTTCGGCGCCGGACGCTCCGGCGCCACGGTGCCCATGGTTTCTATGATGGGCGGCGGCGCGGGGACGGGATTGCCGTTGCGGTCGACGGCGAGATCGGCGCGCGCGCGGCCCATGCCGAGGCCCATGAGGAATCCGGCCGACACGGCGAGCTTGGTGAAGCGGGTAAAGACCCGCCCGCGGAAGCGCACGCTGCGCATGCCGTCCGGACAGTCGGAGGTCAGTACGGTGCCGTCCTCGCGACGGAAGAAGCGCACGCACATGCGACCTTCACGCGCGTGGACCAGCGCTTCGGCCTCGACGCGGGTCATCTCCGACAGGTTGTAGACGTTCTTCTCGCACTGGCCGCAAAAGCGCACGCGCGCGTCTGGGGTGGCGACCATGTTGTCCCAGTCGGCGGTGCACGGCGTGGCGACACGCAAGCTGTCGAGACGAAGGGCGGTCATTTGCTGTCCTTGTCTTTGCGCGCGGGCGCCAGCATGTCGCCCATCTCGGCCTCGATGACCGGCTCGATCTTCTTGGGCGGCGTCGGCGGAGCGATCATCTTGCCCATCAGCTTCCGGGGCGGATTCGGGGCCGGCGCGCCACCCATGGCGACGTGCGGGGCGTTCTTGGCCTGCGCTGTTGGCTTGCCGTCGCGGACCGCCAGATCGGCGCGCGCGCGACCGCCAAAGCCAAGGCCGACCAACAGGCTCAGCGACGCAGCGGCACCGCGGGCCCGCGCCCACAGCCGCGCCCGCAACCGCAGCTTCTCGACGCCCACCGGGCAATCCGAGGTCAGCACCGTGCCATCCGCTCGACGGTAGAGCCGCACGCACATGGTCTCTTCTTGCGCGGCTACCAGCGCCTCACCCTCGGCGCGGCTCATCTCCGACAGGTTGTAGACGTTCTTCTCGCACTGGCCACAGAATCGCACCGGCCCGTCGCCAGCCATCTCGTCCCAGTTGGCCGAACAAGGAGAAGCCACCCGCACACTCTCGAGAACCGGAAGCCGCATCGTGCCCATGCCAGTTGAACGCACGTGTCACAGACACGCTCTAATATTGTTCAACCATATGGATTGATTATCTTTTCCGTCGTATACCAAGTCCCCGTGGAGCTGCGGCCCTACCAGACCGAGTGTCTTGCCCGACTGCTGGCGCGTTATCGCGCCGGCAAGCGGCGGGTTCTGGTCTCGTTGCCGACGGGAACGGGCAAGACGGTGGTGTTCGCCCAGTTTCCGCGTCACTTCCAGATGAAGAAGCGCCTCTTGGTCCTGGCCCATCGGCAGGAGCTGCTCGATCAGGCCGCGGCCAAGTTTGCCGTGGTCGATCCGTCGCTGTCGGTTGGCGTCGAGCAGGCCAGCCGTCGGGCTGGCGCGGCCAAGGTCGTGGTGGCGTCGGTGCCGACGTTGCAAGGCGCACGCTTGCAAGAGCTTCCGCCCGACGACTTCAATCTCATCGTCGTCGACGAGGCGCACCACGCCGTCGCCAAGAGCTATCGGACCATCTTCGAGCACTTTGGCCTATTCGACCCAGCCACACCCAAGATGCTGGTCGGCTTCACCGCCACACCGCGACGGGGAGACCGCCAATCGCTCGGCGACGTCTTCGAGGAAGTCGCCTATACCCGCGGTCTCGAGGAGATGATCCTCGCCGGCTTTCTGGCGCGCGTGTCCGGCTGGCGCATCACCACCAACGTCAGCCTCGACGGCATCAAGGTCCGCGCGGGCGATTTCATGGAATCCGAGCTCGCCGAGAGGGTCAACGTCGTCGACCGCAACGAGGTGTTGCTCGGCGCCTATCTACGCTTTGCACCCGGGCGGCGCACGGTGGTCTTCTGCGTCGACGTCGAGCACGCCAAGAATGTGGCCCAGGTGTTCGTCGACGGTGGCATTCGCGCACAGGCCGTCTGGGGTGCCATGCCGCGGGCCGATCGCGAGGCGGCGCTGGCGGCTTTTCATGACGGCCGGCTCGACGTCCTCACCAACTGCAATCTGTTGACCGAAGGCTTCGACGAGCCGCGCGTCGACTGCGTGATGATGGCGCGGCCGACCAAGTCCATGTTGCTGTACGCGCAGATGGCCGGTCGCGGCACCCGGCTGCATCCGGACAAACAGAACCTCTTGGTCATCGACATCGTCGACAGCTACGGCGGCGAAAATCTGGCGTCGCTCAATCGGCTGTTCGAGCTGCCGACGACGATCAACCTGTCGGGCGAGGACGCGCTGGCGACGGCGACGCGGCTTCGCGATCTCGGGCGGCGCATGCCCTGGGTCGACCTCGACGCCATCACCGAGCCGGACCAGATCGAAGTGCACGCCGAGCGCATCGATCTGTTTCGCTTCGATCCGCCGGCGGAGATCGCCGACCAGACCGACCTCACCTGGCTCAGCAATCCGGGTGGTGGCTATCGGCTCAATCTGCCCGACGGCGAGCAGATCATCGTCGACTCGACGTTGCTAGGCGACTGGGACGTTCGGCTCACCACGCGCGGCAATGTGGTGACGCAGCTCGGCCGCGGCAAGAACATCGACCGGGCCATCACCGTCGCTGATCGCTATGTCGAGACCCAGCGCACCGACGCGCTCAAGCTCCTCGAGCGCGACGCGCGCTGGCGCGATCTCCAGCCCACGGACAAGCAGCTCACACTGTTGCGCAACCTCGGCCTGCCGTCCTCGAAGGAGCTGACGCGCGGCCAGGCGACGTGGATGATCTCCTACAGCATCGGCAACAAGACCTAGCCCTCTTTGCCCATGACTGGCTCGGAATGCGGGGGCTTCTCGGGCCCCTTGCCCTTGGGGGGCTTCGGTTCTGGCTGTTTCGGCGGCTTGGGTGCGACGTAGGGTGCGCCAGCGGTCACCATCACCGGCGGTGTGGGGATTTTTTTGACCGCGGGCTTGTCGCCGTCACGCAGCGACGCATCTGCCCGAGCTTTGCCGGTCAAGAGACCGAGGATGAGGCCCAGCGACGCGGTCGCCTTGGCCACCTGGGCCCAGAGGCGATGACGAAGGCGCTCTTTTTCGAGGCCCACCGGGCAGTCGCTGGTGATGACCGTGCCGTCGGCGCGCTTGTGCAGGCGGATGCAGAGGTCGCCTTCTTTTTCGCGGATGAGCTGGTCAGCCTCGACGCGGGTCATGGCCACGACGTTGTAGACGTTCTTCTCGCACTGGCCGCAGAAGCGGATCCGCTCGTCGCCCGCTGTCAGTTGCGTCATGTCCGACCACGCGGCTTTGCAGGGCGTGGCGATGCTGAGGTCTTCGAGAGCCTTTGGCAGAATCGGCAACAGTTTCGGCGAATTGGCAGGCATGGCTAGTGAAACGCATGGGTGGCCCGGAAGTTCTATCTGCGCTTGCGACACCGTACCTCGCAAGCTACTGTCCGCGCTTTCCAACACACGACACAGCGAGGACCACATGGCGTTGATCGACGTTGCTGCGGACGGCACGGTGAAGACTCCCGCGAACCCAACCATTCCGTTCATCGAGGGTGACGGGACCGGACGCGACATCTGGGCCGCGTCGGTTCGCCTGTTCGATGCCGCGGTCAAGAAGGCCTACGGCGGCGATCGCAAGGTGGAGTGGCTGGAAGTGCTCGCCGGCGAGAAAGCCTTCAAGCAGACCAACAACTGGCTGCCCGACGAGACCGTCGAGGCGTTCAAGAAATACCGCGTCGGCATCAAGGGCCCGCTGACCACGCCCGTCGGTGGCGGCATCCGCTCGCTCAACGTGGCCTTGCGCCAGTTGCTCGACCTCTATGTGTGCCTGCGTCCGGTTCGTTATTTCACGGGCGTGCCGTCGCCGGTGAAGCACCCGGAAAAGGTCGACATGGTGATCTTCCGTGAGAACACCGAGGACATCTACGCCGGCATCGAGTTTGCGGCGGGCACGCCCGAGGCCAAGAAGATGCTGGCCTTCATCAAGGACAACTTCCCGAAGGACTACGGCAAGATTCGGTTCCCGGAGTCGGCGGGCGTGGGCGTCAAGCCCGTGTCCAAAGAGGGCACCGAGCGGCTCATGCGCGCTGCCGTGCAGTACGCGATTCAGCACAAGCGCAAGAGCGTGACCATCGTCCACAAGGGCAACATCATGAAGTTCACCGAGGGTGCGTTCCGCGACTGGGCGTATCAGCTGGTGAAGACGGAGTTTGCCGGCCAGGCCATCGGCTGGGACGACTGCGGGGGCAAGCCGCCGGCGGGTCAGATCTTGATCAAGGACTCCATCGCCGACATCACCTTGCAGCAGGTGTTGACGCGGCCCGACGAGTTCGACGTCATCGCGACGCTCAACCTCAACGGCGATTATCTGTCGGATGCTCTCGCCGCGCAGGTCGGCGGCATCGGCATCGCGCCGGGCGGCAACATCAACTACGTGACCGGTCACGCCATCTTCGAGGCCACGCACGGCACCGCGCCGAAATATGCCGACCTCGACAAGGTCAACCCGGGCTCCGTCATTCTGTCGGGCGTCATGATGTTCGAGCACCTCGGCTGGGGTGAGGTCGCGACCTCGATCGTCAAGAGCCTCGAGAAGACCATCGGCAACAAGACCGTCACCTACGACTTCGCCCGCCAGATGGACGGCGCACGCGAGGTCAAGTGCTCGGAGTTCGCCTCGCTGATGATCGAAAACCTGCCCTAACGTATTAGGCCGGCAAACGCCCGGCCCCGCTTTACAATTGCGCCATGGAAACTGTGGGTGGTGCCATTGTCGTCGGGGTCGGGGTTTATTTCTTCTTTCGCTGCATCCTTTTTGGCTTTTATACGGTCAATCAAAACGAACGGGCGGTGAAGACGTCGTTTGGACGGGCGCGCCGTATCGTCGGTAAGACCACGCTCGATATTCCGATTGCGGAGTCGCTGCGGCCTGATGAGCGCGAGCGGTATATCTATCCGCAAGTCGAGGTCATTGGACCGGGCGGGCCTTATTTCAAATGGCCTTGGGAGAAGATCTTCAAGATCTCCGTCGCCACACGCACCGTGAACATGGCTTATGACGCCGAGAATCCTTCGGCGAACAGCAATGGCACGATGCTCGACGCGGTGACCAAGGACCAGCTCGATACGGGGCTGACTGGTGAGCTGCGGTATCACATCTCGGAGCAGAACCTGTATGCAGCGCTGTTCGGCGTGAAAAAGCCGGTGGTGCATACGATGGGATATTTCGTTTCGATCTTGCGCGAGAAGATCGCCAACTTCGAGGCGCCGGTCACCACCGACGAGCATGACAATGCGACGCAGGGTGTGCGCGGCGTGTCGATCAATGACTTGCGGAAGAATCTGCGGTTATTGAACGAACGCATGGACGACGAGTGTCGGAGCTCGGCGGCGCGGTATGGGATCGTGCTCGATGCGTCGCTCATCACCAGCATCGACCCGCCGCAAGAGGTGGAGTCGGCGCTGGCGGCGATCAATACCGCGCACAACCATGTGAGCTCCGAGGTCAGCTTGGCGCAGGCTTCGGCCGATCAGAAGATCGTGCAGTCGCGTCGTGCCGTCGAGATCGAGACCTTGAAGGCGGGGTCGGAGGTCGAGCCGTTGAAGCAGATGGCCGAGCAGTTGGCGCTGTTGAAACAGAGTGGGCCGCAGGCGCTGGAGGCTTATTTACGCAATCTGAAATTGGCCTTGTATGGCCGCGCCAAAGAAGTGGTGGTGACCAAATGAAGCCGATTGGCGTCGTATTCGTGACTATTTTCGCGTGTTTCTTTTTGGTGCCGGCGATCTTTTTCGTGCTGCGCCTGTTGGGGTTGTATGTCGTCGTCAACGAGTGCGAGACACGTGTCTACGTCTTGTTCGGCGACGTGGTCGGCATTCTCGGCGAGCCGGGCCTATACTTTTTGCCGTCGAAACTCGGCCTGCGCGCGTTTTTCA
>Ga0123336_10000986_pt1 | contig 26971 bp, 18 predicted proteins | sample SSSSmetaG_FD_96466 | JGI IMG/M metagenome (GOLD analysis project Ga0123336, IMG submission 96466) | Glacier valley bacterial and archeal communities from Borup Fiord, Nunavut, Canada, to study Microbial Dark Matter (Phase II) - ​SSSS metaG | ecosystem: Environmental > Aquatic > Freshwater > Ice...
CTAGCCATTAGTGTCGGGACCTCGCTGGACGACGGCTCTCGGGCGCCAGCTCGACTGCGTCGCGCAGCTCATCCCATCCTGCCTCGTTGCCACTGTCGTGCTGCTCCGCTCTGCGGCGCGGCACGGGAGGGGTTCGCGCGCGGCTGGAGAACGAAAGAAGGTCACGTTGCAATTTCTCGGTCTCTCTCTCCTCCGCCGTGGTCTGGCGATCGCTTCCCTCTCTCTCGCTGTCCCCTGCAGCTCGAGAGACACCATCGAAGACGCCGCCGTCGAGGCCGCTGCGCCCGCGCTCGCCGATCTGGCAACGACGACCGTCGACCCCGTCTCGCGCCGCCATCCGCGGCCGAGCCCCACGAGCACGAGCACGAGCCCCGGCAATCCGCCGCCACTCGTGGTGACCGCCACGCCCGTGCCCTATCGCGGCGTGAACCTCTCCGGCGCGGAGTTCGGCGCGGCGCTCCCGGGGCGCGAGAGCTACGACTACGCTTGGCCGACGATGTCCGAGGTCGACTATTACCTCTCGAAGGGCATGAACACGTTCCGCGTGAGCTTCATGTGGGAGCGCGTGCAGCCCACCGCCAAGGGTGAGCTCGCGGCGGCGTACACCGCGAAGCTCGACGCGATCGTGGCCTATGCGACCTCGAAGCATGCGGCCGTCCTCCTCAATCCGCAGAACTTCGCGCGCTATTACGGCGTGACCGTCGGCAGCCCGCAGGTCCCCTCTGCCGTCTTCGCGGACTTCTGGCGCCGCCTCGCCCTTCGCTACCAGTCGAACCCGCGCGTCATGTTCGGCCTCGTCAACGAGCCGCACGACATCGCGACGGAGCAGTGGGTCGATGCCGCGAACGCGGCCATCGCCGCCATCCGCGCGACCGGCGCGAAGAACACGGTCCTCGTGCCCGGCAACGCCTGGACGGGCGCGCACAGCTGGAGCGAGAGCTGGTACGGCACGTCGAACGCGGTCGCGATGCTGAAGATCGTCGACCCGGGGAACAACATGCTCTTCGAGGCGCACCAGTACCTGGACGCGACCTCGGGCGGTCAGAACGGCAGCTGCATGAGCACGACCATCGGGCGCGAGCGCCTCGCGCCGTTCATCGGCTGGCTCCGCGCGAACGGCCGCAAAGGTTTTCTCGGCGAGCTCGCAGGCGGCAACAACCCGACCTGCAACGCGGCGATCGCCGACATGCTCGTTGCGATCGCCGAGGCGTCCGACGTGCTCCAGGGCTGGCTCTGGTGGGGCGGCGGCCCGTGGTGGCCGACGAGCTACCCGTTCGCGCTCGATCCGAAGACCGGCGCGGACGCGCCGCAGATGAGCCTCCTCACACCGCACCTCGCAGACCTCCCCCTGTTCTGACGGCGAAACCGCGTTGCAGAAAGCTACGATGTGAGTCTCGGTTGCAGGTGTACTTACATGAGTCAGAGTCCTCGGACCTACCATGAAGCTCGCCAAGCTCTCCCTCATCGCGCTCCTCGCTCTCGCCGCTCCTTTCGCGAGCGGCTGCTCCTCGGCCGAGGACGAAGCCGCGCCCGTCGCCACGGACGACGAGAACGAGATCGTCAACGTCCCGCAGACGGACGTCGAGCGGCAGTCGATCGGCAACTGCTGGCTCTACGCGCACGCGACGTGGGTCGAGTCGATGCACCTCGCGGCGACGAACGAGAGCTTCGATACCTCGCAGTCGTACTGGACCTACTGGCACTGGTTCGATCAGGTCGCGGGCGGCTTCTCCTCGGAGATCTCCACCGGCGGCAACTGGACGACCGCGAACAACATCGTCCGCAAGTACGGGCTCATCGCCGAGAAGGACTTCGTCTCCACCGACGTCGCAGCGGAGATGTCGGCGCGCCAGGCGAGCGCGCTCGCGGCGATGAACGAGTCGCTCAAGAACGGCGCGCTCAAGGACCCCGCCGCCCGTCGCGACAAGACGCTCCTGCGCAAGGAGATGGATCGCGCCTGGGGCCTCGCGCCCGAGGTCAGCGCGATGCTCGACAAGGTCTTCGGCCTGGGCGTGACGCGCACGTTCGCCTCGTCGCGTCCCGCGAGCATCACCGGCACGGCGATCCTCCGCGGTCAGGACTTCGCGGTCGCGTACCCGAGCGCCCCTGGCGCGGTGCCCCAGCAGAAGAAGCTCACGCAGGCCATGAACGAGTGGCGCCAGGCGTACTACTCGCCGAGCGACAAGCGCGCCTTCCTCGTCCGCGTGCAGAACGCACTGCACGCCGCGCAGCCCGTCATCATCACGTGGTTCGTCGACTTCAACGCGCTCGAGAACCGCGACAACGCGCGCAAGGGCTCCTTCAGCCTCACCACGTTGAAGGAGCTCGGCCCAGGCCGCCAGGGCGGACACATGACCGTGCTCGAGGACTACCAGGCGAAGCTGTCCGACGGTCGCCTCCTCGAGGCCGGCAAGACGCTCGACCCGAAGAAGCCTGCCGACGCCGCGCTTCTGAAGAGCGCGCTCGGGGCCGGCACCGACGTGCAGTTCCTGCGCGTGAAGAACTCGTGGGGTGGCGCCCGCCCGGACCGCGCCTTCGCGCCCGGCATGCCCGGCTACCACGACCTCTACCTCGACTACCTCAACGGCCCGGTGAAGCGCTGCACCGAGAAGAACGGCAGCACCGACACCACGGACTGCAGGTTCGACCACACGCCGCTCCAGAACGTGGTGCTGCCGCCCGGCTTCTGATCCGCGCAGCGAGGTGGGATCGTGCGGGGACTCGAACCACCGACGCGAAGCAGCACGGCGAGCCCTGAACCGCGGCGGCGCGTGCGGGGTTCTCATACCCGCTACCACCGCGCCATGACTCGCTTGCGCTGGATTCTCCGCGCGCGGCACAATTCGCGGGCCGAGGAGGCAACATGTTCCATCGTCTCGCCGAGTGCACGCCCGCGGAGTGGACGCCGATCATGGATCAGTCGAACGCGTACCAGCAGGCCATGCCGGATCGGATCCTCGATCTGCTCCGCCAGACGTCGAACCTCGTCCTCGCGTTCCCGGTCGATCAGCTGACGCACGGCCTGCAGACGGCGGCCCTCGCGGAGCAGGACAACGCCTCCGCCCCTCCAGGGTAGCCGAGACCCAATGCCGCGTGACGCCCTTCATGGGGCGTACCGAGGACCGGACGAGACGCCCGGCCGCTAGCCGCTCAGGCGGAGAGGGGACGTAGCCAGGAGGCGGCGCGGGCCAGTATGCCCGCGCGCTGCCGCGCGGCGCGGTAGACCGCGGTGGCCGCGGCGTTCATCTGATCGAGGTCGGAGGCATCGACGCGGACGCCGTGGCGGACGCGCTCGAGGATGGTCGCGCACGTCTCGAGGCCGTCGATGCCGACGCGCGAGGCGAACGCGAGCGGCTGCTCGTCGTCCGTCGTGTGAACGCCCGCGTCGCGCAGGCCGATGAGCGCGCGCTCCCAGTGATTGGAGATCCGCTGGTCGAGGGTCTCGGTCCAGAACGGCCGCGTGAGATGGCGCAGCGTGAGCGACCGCCGGGCGGCGCGCAGGACGAGGTGGATGCCGATGCCGGCCGCCGAGAGCAGCAGGGCCGCGCGCCACGGCGCGCCCATCGGGGTCGACGGCAGATCGCGGCGCGGCGTGACCGTGGCGTACGCGCTCGGGGTCGAGGCGGAGACGTTCGACGATGGGCTCGCGGCCGTCGTGGCGGCGGTGGCCAGGTGATACGCCGAGGTCGGTGGCGTCGCGTAGGGGCTGGGCCCGCCCTGCGCCGGGTCCCAGCCCGGGGCCGAGCCGCCGAGGCCGTCGCTCGGCGGGTAGTACCGCGGAGCGTCCCACGGCTGGTACTTGCCGACGTACGGGCGATCGAGATCGGCCGACGCGGTGATCCCCGCTCGCTTCCGGCTGCACGGCTCGCACACCCGGGGCGTGCTCCGAACGCCCGCCATGGGCTGGTCCTGCCCCGATGCGAGCGGGAAGTACTCGCGGAAGTGCATGCGCCTCGCCTCCTCGATCTCCTCGAGCGAGCAGCAGGTGCCGTAGCTGTAGCCGTCGTCGTAGCCGCTGCTGGCGGCGGCGCCGGAGGCGGCGGTGATGGTCACGCGCGGCGGCGCCTTCGTCGTGTCCTTCTGCCAGAGATGCGGGGCGATCCACGCCGTGAGCACCAGGACCGAGGCGCCCACCAGCGCGGTCCACCCGAGCTGGGACGTGGTGCGGAAGGGAGACGATCGCAGGACGCTACGTTGGCGCGCCTTCGCGATGCGCGTCCCGCCGTGGGCGCGCCAGAGCGCGGTCCGGCGGGTCTCCCGCGCGCGAACGAACGCGATGAAGAGCGCGGCGAGGCCGACCCCGAACGGCACCGCCGTCTGGAGCTGGAACGCGCCGGGTCCGTCGAGGATGACGAGCATCCACAGGACCGCGGGGTACCAGAAGGCGACGAGCGCGCCGCGCTCCGAGAGCGCGAGGTAGCCGCAGATCGCTGCGGGGATGAACGCGCAGAAGAGCGTCTCGACGCTGCTGCCGAGCCCGGTGAAGACGATGTTGTAGACCATGGGCGTGAGCCAGAGGCCGCCCATCATCAGCACCACGAGCAGCCAGCCACGGACGCGGAGCCAGCCCACGAGCTGACCGAGCGCCACGCCGGCGATGCTGCCCACCCACAACGCCCCGAGGTGCGGGGTGTCGACCCGCACGATGGTCAGCCCCTCGAGGCCGCAGAGCAGGACGAGCCAGTAGAGGAGCGCAGCGGACGCGGTGGCCCGCACCGCGACGTCGGTCCTGGGAGTGCTCATCGGAAGGCCTCCAGACGGACCTTGCCGTCGGTACACGGGATGGCCATGAAGCTGCCCGGCGGCGGGCGTGCGACGTCGTTGCGACGCATGCGCAGCGCGTGCGCATGATCGCGACGCGCGATGGCGATTCGCTGACCCTCGAAGCGCCGCTGCGACCAGCGGTTGTCGGAGGAGCCCATCGGGAACGGCAGCCTCGTGGCGGCGGTGAGCGGCCACGGCGGCTCGGTCACGCCCACGGGCAGCGCCACGATCCAGCGCGCCTTCGGGTGCTGCGCCGGATCGGCGAGGACGCCGCGCGAGACGATGAACGTCGCGTCGTCGGTGAGGAGCTGGCTCACGATGGTGCTGCGCTGCCACGTGACCTGCGCGCCGAGGCGGAGCGCGGCGGCGGGGTTGCGGAGCGCGAGCTCGTGCCGGAGCTGCCGCGTGCCGCCGTCACCGCTGGGGACGGCCGCCACCATCGTCACGCGCGCGCCCGACTCGGCGAGCGAGCGGCCGACCGCGAGCCACACGCGCACGATGGAGTCGAGCATCTCGGCCGGCGCATCGCACGAGAGGCCGAGCGCCTCGGGGAAGTACGTGTCGAGCACGAGGCGCACCTGCGGGCGATCCGGCGGGGACTCATCGGGCAGGCGCACGATCAGCTCGCGTGCCGCGAGCGAGCGCACCCAGTGGATGCGGCGGACGTCGTCACCGTGCTGGTACTCGCGAAGTCGGAACTGACCCTCGGTGGGCAGGAGCATGGCGGGCTGCGGCTCCTGCGGGCCGTCGCCGCGATCGAGCAGGGGCGGGATCTCCGAGCCCACGGCCATGCGCGGCAGCACCGTGAGCGGCGCGCCCGCGGTCTGCGAGCGGAACGACTTGCAGATGCCGAACGTGTCCTGGAGCCAGACCTCGAGCGGTGGGGCCTGGTACTCGCCGCGCAGCGCGGGGCCGATGTCGCTCTCGAGGAGCAGCTCGCCGCCGCCCTCGGAGGACTCGAGCACGTGGCGCGTCGTCGCCCAGCGCGGGCCGACGCGCCCGGTGACGAACATGCGGAAGCCGATGGGGATGCGCGGGCTGGCGAAGCGGATCTGCTCGACGAGCTCGTCTCCCTCGGTCGCGACCTCGGGCACGAACCGACGCTCGATGGTGCCGATGCGCATCGGGTCGCTGCCGCGCGTGGCGACGAACGTGAGCAGCACCACCACGTGGAAGAGCGCCGCGCCGAGGAGGCCCACTGCGGCGAGGCTCGCCCAGCCGAGCGTGACGGCGCCGACGATGCTCAGCGCCGAGACCCAGCCCAGCGCTGCGCCGCCTGCGGTGAGCACGTCGATGCGAGCGAGGACCGACGGCGCGCCGAGCTTCTTGCGATCCTGCAGCGCCAGTGCGGTGCGCAGCGCAAGGCCGGTCGCGAGGAGCAGCCAGAGCGGCCCCATCGCGTACTGCACGGTCTCGGTGAGGTCGCTCTGCTTGTCGGTCTCGAAGGCGACGAGCCACGCGATCGCCGAGGGCACGATCAGCGCGGCGATGCGGAGCAGGTGCTTCGGCCAGTGCCGCGGGGAGGGGAGGCGGATCATCGGGGCTGCCCCTGTCCGGCGCCTGCGCCTGCGCCTGCGCCTGCGCCTGCGCCGAGATGTCGGAGACGATCGCGGATCTCCGGCGCCGAGCACCAGAGGCGGTGGCGCAGCACGTCGGGCGCCATGTCGAGGAGGTCGTCGATGGTGACGAACTCGCGCCCGGCGAGGATGGCGCGGGCCTGCGCGGCGCGCATCCACGCGAGCGTCGCCCGCGGGCTGACCATGTGGCCGTTCGTTGCGCTGCGGCGGAGGCCGTCCACGTAGCCGACCGCCGCGCGCTTCACCTCGGGCGAGGCGTGGATCATCGGCACCGTCTTCTGCCACTCGACGAGCGCATCGGCGGCGACCACCGCGCTCGTCGCGCCGTCGCTGCCGCCCGCGAGGTGCGTGTCGAGGACGCGGACCTCATCGTCGGGCGTCGGGTAGCCGAGCTCCAGCATCACCATGAAGCGATCGATCTGCGCGGCGGGGAGCGGGAACGTGCCGTCGTGATCCTGGGGGTTCATGGTCGCGAGGACCTGGAACGGATCGGCCATTCGGTGCGTCGTGCCGTCCACGGTGACGGTTCGCTCCTCCATCACCTCGAGGAGCGCGGACTGGGTCTTGGGCGTGGCGCGATTGATCTCGTCGGCGAGGAGGACGTTCGTGAACACCGGTCCGGGGCGGAAGACGAACTTGCCGGTGCTCGGGTCGTAGATGGTCGCGCCCGTCACATCCATCGGCATGAGATCGGGCGTGAGCTGGATGCGGCCGAAGCGCGCGCCGAGCGCCGCTGCGAACGTCTTGCAGAGGAGCGTCTTGCCGACGCCCGGCGCATCCACGAGCAGCACGTGGCCGCGCGCCGCCATCGCGGTCAGCACGCGCGTCACGATGTCGTGCTTGCCGATGACGACGCGATCGACGGCGCCGATCACCTCGAGCATCTCCGAGCGAACGCGCGCCACGCGAGCGCGCAGGTGATCGATCACCGGCGGCGCGCGCCGCGCCTCGACATCACCGCCGCGATAGGCCTCTTGCTGGTACACGGCTCTCTCCTTGGGGATGCTGACCCCTTGATGCTGCGGGAGCTCCCCGATCAGCGAACGTGCGACGCGCTCGGCCACCGCGCCCTTGGGTGCCGTCGTCCCCGCGGTCGATTCCAGTCGCCAGAGGCCGAGGTAGGCAAGCGCCATACGTCGCCGTAGCGGCTCGGTGCTCGAGATCTCGAGCAGGAGGTCGGCGAGCGCGCCGCACAGTCCGGGCGGGATGAGCGGCGCCAGCTCCTCGGGGGACGAGACCACGAAGTCCCGCTCTGCCAGCGGCGGCAGGCACAGATTCACGAGCCCCCGGTTCGCGTGGTCGACGAGTGCCGGCGGCGCAGCGCCGCCCGAGAGCAGGACGCTCGCGACGACCCGGCCGGCTTCCCGAGCATCGAACACGTGGCTGAACCTCGAAGGCGTGGAGGAGAGTGCGGAGCGGGAGGCGAACGCTCTCCCGCGAGAATTCATTCCTCGTCGTCGACGAGCGAGATCGCAAATATGCATCGGCCGTAGCCTCCGGTCGAGGTGGAGCTACGCCTGCGGCCCGCCCCGTGGCGGAGATCGACGATGCGGCTCTCATTCCGCGCGTTTGCGGTGCTGAAGGGCGTCGTGGTCTGCGGCACGGGGTCCGCCGCTTCGCGATGAATCAGGAGCCGCTGCTCGGGCTGTCCGCGTCGGATGGCACCGGGCCGCGCCTCGCAGGTATGGCCCACCGTCAGAAACGCAGTGCCGTTCGCGAGGCTGGCTAGCTGAGCTACAGCTTGATCGACTTCCAGGCGCCGCCGCGGAACTTCAGCGTCATCACGATACAGGCCGTGATCGAGTAGGCGACGGCCGCGAACCACATGCCGGTGAGGCCCGTGTTCGTCATGACGCCCAGCACCCACGCGAGCGGGACGAGCACGAGGAACACCATGCAGAACTGCGCCGCGGCCACGAACTTCGTGTTGCCCGCGCCGAACAGCGCCTCGCTCAGGATCATCGCCACCGCGATGATCGGCGTGACGATCCCCATCATCCGCATCGGCACGATGGCCGCGGCGCGCACGCCCTCGGAGTGCGAGATGAAGTGCACGATCTGCGGGGTGAAGATCACGCCCTCCAGCAGCCCGACGATGCCGAACAGCACGACGCCGAGGCGCACGCTCGCCCAGCCGAAGCGCGACGCGTCCTCGGGGCGCTTCGCGGCGAGCGACTGCGCGACGAGCGTGGCGGTCGCGGTGCCGAACGCGAGGCAGGCGGTGAACGTGAGCTTGAGGATGGCGACGATGTCCGCGGTGGCGGCGCCGTTGACCGACTCCCGCTTGCCGGCCCCGACGAGGAGCGCGTCGGCGGCGTCGAGCCGGCCTGCGACCTTCGTGAAGAGGCCGAAGCCGACCATCATCACGATGGTGGCGAGCGCCGCGGGGATCGAGAGCCTGAGGATGTCCCACGTGAGGCTGCGCGAGAGCAGCGACCACCGGAAGAAGTGGAACTTCGTGCGCTCGCGGAGCGCGAAGAAGATCATGATCAGGAGGCCGATCCACGTCGCCACGAACGCCGCGAAGCCGGCGCCGGGCGCGCCCATCGCCTTCACACCGAGCGCCTCGTTGCCGAAGATGAACACCCAGCAGAAGGCGACGTTGAAGACGTTCATCACCAGCGCCGAGACGAGGTGCACCCACGTCTTGCCGATGCCGTCGAAGAACGCCTTGAACGCCATGGTCATGCCCATGGACACGACGCCGAGCAGCCGCCACTTCGAGTACGAGAGCGCGATGGCGTGGGCCTCGGGCACCGGCAGCATCAGGTGCAGCAGGCGGTCGATGGTGAGGTAGCCGAGGATGCTGAGCCCGATGCCGGCCAACAGACAGAACCACGCGGCGTTCGCGAGCACCGAGCTCGCGGCCTCGTACTTGCGCTCGGCGTAGCGGCGCGCAGTGTAGGCCTGCGTGCCGACGCTGATGGCGCTCAGCGAGCCGCCGAAGAGCCACACGAGCAGGAGGGAAGGCAGTAGCGCTGCCTGAGCGTTCGAGTCCTCGGGATGTGGCAGCCGCGAGAAGAAGAAGACGTCGATCTCGTTGACGAGGCTCTGCGAGAGCATCGCGATGACCGTCGGCATCGCGAGCCGGAGGATCGTGCGATAGGGGGGGCCCGAGATGAGCTCGAGGTTGACATCTGCCGTAGCACTCGCCATCGAAGGCCTCTCCTCCGTAAGCCAGCCGGCCACCCCTGGCAAGGTTCTCCATGTGAAACGCCGGTGAGCCTCGCGCGCTATTCGCTAGGAAACAGGGACCCGATGGGGTTTAAGCGCGGCGTGCGTGGCGGCATCAACAGCGGCGCAGTCTTCGCTCGGGCGAGCGCGATCGCCGTCGAGTGCCATGACGACGGCGCCTGCGGCGACGTCCCGCGCCGCATATGCAAGAACGGTCGCTGCGAGGCCCGCGAGGGATATTGCGACGAGCGGAGCCCGTGCCCTGGCGGCCGGCCCTGCACGGAGAACCAGTGCGGCTCGGCCGTCGCGAGCGGCGAGCCGGTCATGATCGAGTGCGACGACGACCACCCGTGCGCCGGCAAGGGCCAGCGCTGCCAGAACGGCCACTGCGTCGCCCCCCAGCCGGGCGGCCCCGGCTGCCGCGACGTCGGCTCGCCGACGTTCGAGTTCGACTCGCCCGAGCTCTCCGCGACGATGAAGGAGACGCTCACGCGCCTCGCGAAGTGCATGAGCGGCGGCTCGCTCGCGGGCCGGAAGGTGCTGCTCACGGGGCACTGCGATCCGCGCGGAGAGAACGAGTACAACATGGGCCTCGGCGCCACGCGCTCCGAGGCGGGGAAGGCCTTCCTCGTCACGCTCGGCGTGCCGGAGGCGCAGGTGACGACGTCGTCGCGCGGGAAGCTCGACGCGATCGGCAGCGAGGAGTCGACCTGGAAGCAGGATCGACGGGTGGACATCGAGGTTCGTTGACGAGAAGGGAAGACGCCATGAGGAAGATCGTCATCGCTGCCGCCGTTCTCTTCGCCCCCGCGTGCATGGTCACGCAGCAGGACCACGACGCGCTGGTCGCGAAGAACACGCAGATGGAGAAGGACGTCGCGCAGTCCCGTGCCGAGGTGGTGGCGATGCGCGCCGACCTCGAGGCCACGCGCCAGCGCCTCGACAACGCGCTGCGCGCGAATGCCGACTCGAGCAGCGACCTCCTGACGTCGAAGCAGCGCATCAACGATCTCGCGGGGCGCGTCGACGAGGTGAACCACGGCATGGAGGAGCTGCGGCGGGACGTGGGAGCATCGCGCACCGAGCTCTACGCCCGCATCGACGAGCTGAAGCGCGCCTCCGCGCCGGCGCCCGCCGCCGCCGCGCCGCTGGTCGTCCCGGCGGACCGCGCCGCGCACCTGAAGGCGCTCGAGGACGCGTACGGCAAGCGGGAGTGGTCCGCGGTGCGCGTGCTCGCGCCCGAGTACGTCAATCGCTACGCGAACGACGACAAGGCCGACGAGGCGCTCTTCTACGTCGGCAGCGCCGACCTCCAGGACGGTCGCCCCAGCTCGGCGCTCGGCCAGTTCAACCGCCTCTTGAAGCTGTTCCCCCGCTCCAACGTGCTCGACAAGACGCTCTTCGCGATGGGCGACGCGTACCTGATGATGCACGACTGCGCGAACGCGAAGGTCGCGTACGACGCGTGCGAGAAGCGCTTCTCGAAGGACAAGCTCGGCACGGACGCGAAGGCGAAGCTGGACCAGATCGGCAAGAATCCCCCGGGCCTCTGCGCGCCGCCCTGAGGGGCCTCTCCAGCGCGTCTCCGAGTTCCCCCGGCGTTGTCGGGGGGACGGGTATCGCTTAGAGCTTTTGCTCTAATGATCCTCTCTGCGCGCCTCGCTCGTCCGCTCGGTCTCGCCTTCGCGCTGCTCGGGCCCGCGCTCGCGGGGGCCGCATGCAGCAGCTCCGCGGGCAGCGAGGAGGCGACGCCCGCGGGTGCCGAGCCCACCGCCGTGCCGAGCGGGGCCTCCTCGGCGCCGCCCACGCCCACGCCCACGCCCACGCCGGTGCTTGCGCCCACGGCGGATGCGTCCGCGCCCGAGGCCGGACCGCCCAATCCCTACCTCGGCGGCGTCCCCATCAGCGCGCCCGCCGGCACCTGGACGTACGTGCCGATGAGCGACGTCGTCTGCGGCAACGGCTCGACCAGCGGCGTGTCCGTCAACCTGTCGCCCACGCCCGGCGCGCCGCTGCTCGTGTTCATGATGGGCGGCGGCGCCTGCTGGGACGCGCTCACGTGCCTCGGCGGCGCGGCGGCGAACCTGCAGGACGCGGTGGGCGAGGCGGAGATCAACGCCGACATCCCACGCGTCGCCGCCCTCTTCGACCGCACCACCAGCGACAATCCGTTCAAGGAGGCCTCGTTCGTCTTCGTCCCGTACTGCACGGGGGACCTGCACGCGGGCGACGCGCAGAAGACGTACACGTTCGCCATCAAGACGCAGACCATCCAGCACCGCGGCGCGCGCAACACCGACGCCATCGTGAAGCGCCTCCTCGCCACCTTCCCGAAGCCTCCGAAGCTGTGGCTCACCGGCGCGAGCGGGGGCGGCTACGGCGCGATGCTGAGTCACCATCGCTTCAAGACCGCGTGGCCGGGCGCGCGCATCGACCTCCTCGACGACTGCGGGCCGCCCGTCCAGCCGACCGGGAGCACGTGGCAGAACATGCAGGCCTCGTGGAAGCTCGAGCTGCCGCCGGGCTGCATCGACTGCGCGGCCGATGTCGGCAAGCTCCTGCCGCACCTCGCATCGACGATGGGGCAGGGACGCTTCGCGCTGCTCGAGTACACCGAGGACAAGACCATCCGCTCGTTCACGGGGCGGCTCGTCGCGCAGGACTTCACGAGCAAGGTCATGGCGCTGCGCAGCGCGATGGGGCCGAGGCAGCGCGCCTACCTCGTCGCGGGCGACTCCCACGTGCTCCTCAAGCAGAGCCCGCTGCCGGTGGCGTCGAGCGGCACCTCGCTCCCGACCTGGCTCAAGCGCTTCGCGACCGACGACGCCGCGTGGGCGCACGAGGGGCCCTGAGGGGTCGACCGGGAACCGGCGGGAACGGCTCGCGCCCGAGGCCGGGGCCGGGGCCGGGGCGAGGCACCCTCACTCGTCGGCGACGGGGTCCGGCGGATGGAGCTGCGTGCGGCCGCTGCGGCCGCGTCCGTTGCGCTTGATCGCCGGCTCGGGCGAGCCGCCGAGGCGCGTGAGCATGCGCTTCGCCTCCGCCGCGTCCGGGTGATTCACGAGCCACTCCTCGAGCACCGCGCGCGCCTCGCGCTTGCGGCCGCTCGACTCGAGCGCGCTCGCCAAGAAGAGGCGCGGCTCGGCCGTGTTGTCGTGGATGGCCCAGGCCTCGGCGGCCCGGCGGGCCTCGCGCGTCTCCCCGGCGTGCAGCGCGGCGATGGCCCAGGCCTTCAGCGCGTGCGGGTCGGTGGCGTGGTCGCGCGCGGCGCTGCGGGCGCTCGAGAGCTGCGAGCGCGAGTCCTCGCTGCGTGCGTCCGCGTGGGACGAGGCGCGCTGGAGGAGCGGGCTCGGCTTGTGCTCGGGCGGCGGGACCTCGAGATGAGCCTCCTGCTTCGCCTCGCGCACGGCGGGCGCGGTCGGCTCCTCCGCGAAGGGCTTGACCTCGGCGACCGCCACGCGCGGATCGGCGGCGAGCTTCAGATCGGCGGCGAGCTTCGCCTCCGCGTCGGCCTTGGCCTTCGCCTCGGCGGCGACGTCCGGCTCGATCGCGGCCGCTGCCGCGGGGAGGTCCGCGATGTTCAGCGTCGCGACGCTCGCGACCGGCGGCTTGCTCGCGAAGAGCCCCTGCTGCCAGCGACCCTGCATCCCGGCCGCGGCGAGCACGGCGAGCGATCCAAGGACCACCGCGCCCGCCAGCTTGCGGCCGCGCGAGCGCCGGCGATCCGGCGCCACCAGCGCCGCCTCGAGCGCCTCGCGCAGCGCGAGCGCCGTGGGGAAGCGATCCTCCTTCGCCTTGGCGAGCGCCTTCATGATGAGCGCCTCGAGCTCGCCCGGGATGATGGCGTGCGGCGCGCGCGAGCGAGGCCGCTCGGCCTCCTCGCGGAGCTGTTTGCCCATCACCACCACCGGTGAGCCCTCGAACGGACGCGTGCCCGTGACGAGCTCGTAGAGCACGCACCCGAGCGCGTAGATGTCGCAGCGCGCATCGACGTTCTCGCCCGCGACCTGCTCCGGCGCCATGTACTCGGGCGTGCCGAAGACGGCGAAGCCCTTCTGCTTGCGCTCGTTGCCCGTCTCCGCGAGCGCCATCGCCACGCCGAAGTCGAGCAGCTTGAGCTCGCCTTCCGTGGTCAGGAACAGATTCTGGGGCTTCAGATCGCGATGCACGACGCCCGCCTCGTGGGCGGCCTCGAGCGCGCGCGTGGCCTGGAGCGCGAGGCGGATCGACTCGCGCCAGGTGAGGCCATTCTCGGCGTGGATGTCGAGCGTCGCGCCCTCGAGCAGCTCCATCGCGAGGAAGACGCGGCCGTCCGTCGACTTCCCGAAGTCGTGCAGCTGAACGAGGTTGGGGTGCGAGAGCTTCGCCACCGCGCGCGCCTCGCGGCGGAAGCGATCGACGGCATCGTGCGCAGCGGCGTGCGCCGAGGTGAGCACCTTCACCGCGTAGCGGCGACCGAGCTCGACATGCTCGGCCTCGAACACCTCACCGCTCGCGCCCTCGCCGATCTTCTTGAGGAGGCGGTACGGCGTGCCGGCGAGGATCGTGGGATCCTGCGTCATCTGCGCGGCCTGGATCTCCATGACGCCGCTCGCGGGCGGGGTCTCGACCTCCTTGCGGAGCTCGCGGGCCTGCTTCAGCAGCTTGCCGAACTCGGCGCGCGAACGCGCGGGCTCGTGCGGCCAGAGCGTCTTCATGAGGATCGCGATGCGTGCGCGCACGCTGCGCTCGCCGCTCTTGCCCGCGGGAGCCTGCGCGAGGACGCGCGCGAGATCGGTCGCAGCCTGCGAGGCGCTCGTGTAGCGATCGTCGGGATCGTTCGAGCAGAGCTTCTGGATGATGACGTCGAGCTCCTTGGGGATGCCGCGCGTCGCGGCGAGGAGCGGGATGTCGAAGCGGCCGGCGGCCACGTCCTCGAGGTGCTTCTGGGCCTCCCCGGAGAGGAGGCGCTTGCCCGCGCACAGCTCCCACAGCATGACGCCGATGGCGTACACATCGATGCGTCCGTCGCCGACCTGCTGACGCGCGACCTCGGGAGCGACGTACCCGGGCTTCGCGAAGACGACGCCCGCGACCGTGTGGCAGCGGCGGTTGTGGCCGCGCGCGGTGCCGAAGTCGATGAGCTTCACCTCGCCCGCGTGACCGATCATCACGTTCTGGGGCGAGAGATCGCGATGGACGATGCCGAGCGGCGTGCCGTCCGCGCCCGCGCGCTCGTGGACGTGCGAGAGGGCCTGGCCCATATCGATTGCGAGCGCGCATGCCTCGGGCCAGCCGATGCGCGCGCCGACCTGCACCGCGCGATGCCGCACGTCGGCGAGGGAGCGACCTTCGACGTACTCGACCACCGTGTACGGCTCGCCGTTGTCGTCGGTGGAGGCCTCGAGGATCTGGGCAACCCCGGGATGGTTGAGCTGCGACTGGACGCGGGCCTCGTCGAGGAAGCGGGCCAGGAACGAGCCGTCGTGGATGTGATCACGGCGGACCGTCTTCACCACGATCGGGCGCTCGGCGCCCTCGATGCCGGTGGTGGCGGCGAGGTAGACGTCGCCCATCCCTCCGCGCGCCAGCAGCTTGAGCAGCAGGAGGCGACCGAAGATCCGCGGCAGCGGGATCGTGACGACGGCCGACGAGAATCCCGCGGCCTCCGGCGGGCTCTGACCCTTCTCCCCCAGAGAGGGAGCGCGCTCGACTTCGCTCATCGTCCTTGCATAAGGAGGGGGCCGGGGAAGGGCCAAGTTTCGAGCGCGGCCTTCCGCATTGAAGAATCTCCGCGGACCGCCGTTCCCACGAGACGACCCCTTTCCCCGGGACCGAACGATGAACGCCCGCACACGGACCATGGAGCTGGAGGCGGCGAACGCTCAGCTCGTGCGAACGTCGACGGACCTCGCCGCGACCCTCACCGCGCTCGAGGCGTCGAATGCGCGGCTGGAGGAGGAGATCTCCGGTCGGGCACGCGTCGAGGCGGAGCTCCGGCTCGCGCACCGGCTCGAGGCGGTCGGTCAGCTCGCCGCGGGCGTCGCGCACGAGATCAACACGCCCATCCAGTACATCTCCGACAGCGTTCGCTTCCTCGAGACGGCGTTCGCCGATCTCCTGCCGGTCATCGCCCAGATCGCCCCGCTGGCCCGTACCCTGCGGGCGAACGGAGACGCGGCGTCCGCGACGGCGCTCGAGGCGTCCTGGTCGGCTGCGGACGGAGGATTCGCCGTGGAGCAGATCCCGCCCGCGATCTCGCGCACGCTCGCCGGCATCGAGCGGGTGGCAGCCATCGTGCGCGCCATGAAGGCGTTCTCGCACCCCGGCAGCGAGAGCCGGGCCGCCAGCGACCTGAACGACGCCCTGCGCACGACCCTCGAGGTCTGTCGCAACGAGTACAAGTACGTGGCCGACATCGAGACCGACCTCACCGCGATCCCGCCGGTGCCGTGCCGGATCGGAGAGCTGAACCAGGTCTTCCTGAACCTCCTCGTCAACGCGGCGCACGCCGTGGCCGAGGCGGGCCGTGGGCGCGGAATCATCCGCGTCGCGACGCGGCGCGAAGAGGACGTCGTCGTCGTCTCCATCGCAGACTCCGGCGGGGGGATACCCGCCGCGAACAGCGAGCGGATCTTCGACCCGTTCTTCACCACCAAACCCGTGGGCAAGGGAACCGGGCAGGGGCTCACCCTGGCGCGCACGATCGTGGTCAAACACGGCGGCACGCTCACGTTCACCTCCTCGCCGCAGCGCGGAACGACGTTCGAGATCCGTTTGCCCCTGGCGGAAACGTGAAGCAGATCCTCTTCGTCGACGACGAACCGAACGTGCTCGACGGCCTGCGCGTGCTGCTCCGCAAGTACCGGCACGAATGGTCCATGGAGTTCGCGCTCGGTGGCCCGCAGGCGCTCGCGCTGCTCGCGGACCGCGCCTTCGACGTCGTCGTCACCGACCTGCGCATGCCCGGGGTCGACGGCCTGACGCTCCTCAAGCATCTCCGCGAGCACCACCCGCAGACGATCCGCATCGTGCTCTCGGGCGATCCGGAGCGCACCACGGCGCTCGCGGCGGTCCCGCACGCGCATCAATCGTTGACGAAGCCGTGCCGCGCCGGCGAGATCGAGGGGGTGCTCGCGCGAGCGTCGGTGCTCGGCGCGCTGATCGGTGATCCCGAGGTCCGCGCGGCGATCGGCCGGCTCGACGAGCTGCCGTCGCTCCCCGCGACGTACGCGCGGCTCGTGCGCGTCTTCGAGGACGAGCAGTCCTGCACGGCCGACGTCGCGGAGGTCGTCGGCTCCGATCTCGCGGTCACGGCGAAGGTCCTCCAGCTCGCCAACTCGGCGTTCTTCGGCAGCGGACGCCAGGTCACGTCGGTGGCGCAAGCGATCCCGCTGATGGGGTGGGAGACGGTGAAGACGGTCACGCTCACCACCGAGCTGTTCGCCGCGCGCGGGATGCCGGCGACGATCCGCAAATTCGCAGGGGCGCTCCACGAGCACTCGTCGGTGGTCGCGCTGCTCGCCAGCGCGCTCGTGGACGAGCCCGATCGCAGCGAGGCGTTCGCCGCGGGCATGCTGCACGATGTCGGTCGGCTCGTGCTCGCCTCCATCGTGCCGGACGAGATGAAGACCACGGACGCGGCCGACACGCAGCAGACCATCCATGCCAAGGTGGGTGCGTACCTGCTCGGGCTCTGGGGCCTGCCACCCGCCGTCATCGAGGCCGTGGCGCGGCACCATGGTCCGGAGTTGCCGGCGTCGTCGTCGCGCGTCGCGGAGGCGGTGGCGCTCGCGGAGCACATCGCCGAGGCGACAACGGAGGATCTCTGCCCGACCGTCGAGGCGGTCGCCGAGATGCAGCGTGTCGTCCGGCAGCATGTTCGCGCGCGGAGCAACGAGTCGTCGTGAAGGTCGGAGGAGATTCGAGATGAGCAGAGAACGATGGAATGCGGCCATGGCCAAGATTCGCAACGTCGCGCCCAGCGCGGGGAGCGGCGCGCCCCCCGCGGCGAAGCCGCGCCTCCTCCTCGTCGATGACGAGCGGCAGGTCCTCGACGGCCTGGCGCTGCACCTGCGGCGCCGCTACGAGGTCGTGGCGCGGACGAGCGGGGCCGAAGCGCTCGCGACGCTCGAGCAGGAGGCGAGCTTCACGGCCGTGATCTCCGATCTGCGGATGCCGGGGATGAACGGAGTCGAGCTGCTCACCGAGGTCCGGCAACGCGTACCGGAGACGGCGCGGGTCCTGCTCACGGGCTATGCCGACGTGTCGTCGGCGATGGCCGCGGTCAACGAGGCCGCCGTGCATCGCTTCCTCACGAAGCCCTGTGCTCCGGCCCAGCTGGCGCGCGCGCTCGAGGAGGCCGTGGCCTCGTCGAGCGGAGGTTCCGAGGGAGCGATCGACGAGGAGATGGCGGCGCTCGGTCGCCAGGCCACGCTCGGCACGATGGCCGGGTCGATCGGCAGGGAGATCGCCGGCGTCGTGGCGTCGCTCGGAGGGTCGATCGACGCCATCCAGTCCCAGGCGAGCCGGGGAGAGGTCCCCACGAGCGAGGACCTGGGCATGCTCTCGCTGCTCCAGGTACGCATGCAGGAGCACACCCGCACGCTGAAGGAGCTGTCACGGCCGCGCTCGTCGCAGGTCGGACCGCTCGACGTGGGGACGATGGTCTGCGCCGCGGTCGAGCTCCTCAAGAAGACCGGGGTCCTGAAGATCGCGAAGACCGAGATCCGCCTGCCTTTCTCGCCGGTGCTGGTCGAGGCGGACCGGTCGCTCATCGAAGGGGTGCTCATCAACCTCCTGAAGAACGCCGCCGAGGCGGTCACCGAGCAGGTGAGCAAGGGGCCGCGCGACGTCGCCGACCAGCCGCTCATCACCGTCACCGTCGCCCCGCAAGGCGATGACTCGGTGGCAATCGTGATCGAGGACAACGGCGCCGGAATGGCGCCCGAGCATCTCGCGCGCCTCTTCAAGAAGTACTTCACCACGAAGTCACGATCGGGCGGCACCGGGCTCGGCCTGGTCGTCGCACGCGAGACGATCTCCCGTCACGGCGGACGGATCGACGCCGCGAGCATCCACGGCGTGGGGAGTCGCTTCGTCGTCGAGCTCCCGCTTGCCGGCTGGTTCTCCGCCCGCGCCTGCCGCGCGCGGGACGAGCACCTGGACGGGGTGAAGGGGTCCAGCGTGGTCCGGCTCACCCCGCGGCGAACCTGACCCTTCCGCTCGGCGCCGAGCCCTGCTAATCCGCCCTCGTGCCGCGCCGCGACGACCTGAAGAAGATCCTCATCATCGGCGCGGGACCGATCGTCATCGGTCAGGCGTGCGAGTTCGACTACTCGGGAACGCAGGGCGCAAAGGCCCTCATCGAGGAGGGCTACCAGGTCGTCCTGGTGAACTCGAACCCCGCCACCATCATGACGGACCCGGAGCTCGCGACCCGGACGTACATCGAGCCCCTCGAGCCGCGCACGCTCGAGGCGATCATCGAGCGCGAGCGTCCCGACGCCATCCTCCCCACACTCGGCGGCCAGACGGCGCTGAACCTCGCGCTCGCGCTGAACGAGCGCGGCGTGCTCGCGAAATATGGCGTCGAGATGCTCGGGGCGAAGCCCGAGTCGATCGCCAAGGCCGAGGATCGCGCGCTGTTCAAGGCGGCGATGGAGAAGATCGGCCTCACCTGCCCGCGCGCGGGCACGGCGCACACCGTCGAGGAGGCGTGGGCGCTCGTGAAAGACACGGGCTTCCCCGCCATTCTCCGGCCGTCATTCACGATGGGCGGGTCCGGCAGCGGTATCGCGAAGGACGCGAGTGAGTTCGACGCGAAGGTCGCCTGGGCGCTCTCGCAGTCGCCGACGCACGAGTGCCTCATCGAGGAGAGCGTCCTCGGCTGGAAGGAGTTCGAGCTCGAGGTGATCCGCGACAAGGCGGACAACTTCATCGTCGTGTGCTCGATCGAGAATATCGATCCCATGGGCGTGCACACGGGTGACTCGATCACCGTCGCGCCCGCGATGACCCTCACCGACAAGGAGTTCCAGCGCCTCCGTGACGCCGCGAAGGCCGTCATGACGGAGATCGGCGTCGAGACGGGCGGCTCGAACGTGCAGTTCGCGGTCAGCCCGTACGACGGCACGGTGCATGTCATCGAGATGAACCCCCGCGTCTCGCGCTCCAGCGCGCTCGCGTCCAAGGCCACGGGTTATCCCATCGCGAAGGTCGCCGCGAAGCTCGCCGTCGGCTACACGCTCGACGAGCTGAAGAACGATATCACCGGTACGAGCGCAGCGTTCGAGCCGGTCATCGACTACGTGGTGGTGAAGTGGCCGCGGTTCGCGTTCGAGAAGTTCCCCGGCGCCGACAACACGCTCGGCACGCAGATGAAGAGCGTGGGCGAGGTCATGAGCATCGGCCGCACGTTCTGCGAGTCGCTGCAGAAGGCGGCGCGCTCGCTGGAGACCGCGCGCGACGGGCTCGTCTCGCTGGTCGGTCGCGTCGACTACCGCCTCATCGCCGAGCCGAAGAAGGCGCGCGACCTCGGGATGGAAGCGGCGGAGATCGAGCCGCCGAAGAGCCTCCCGCCGCCCAGCCCCGAGGATCTCGTGCGCGCGCTGAAGACGGTGATTCCGATCCCCGTCGCCGATCGGCTCTTCTACGTGGCGGACGCGATGCGCGCCGGGATCAGCCCGCAGGAGATCCACGATCTCACGAAGATCGATCCCTGGTTTCTCGCGCAGATCGAGCGCATCGTGAACGCCGAGGAGCGCATCGCCCGCGGTGACGTGACGCCCGCGGCTCTGCGCTCCTTCAAGCGCCTCGGCTTCTCCGACGCGCAGCTCGGGAAGCTCACGGGCTCCTGCGCCGAGGACGTGCGCGCGCTCCGCAAGAAGGAGGGCGTCGTTCCGGTCTACGCGCGCGTAGACACCTGCGCCGCCGAGTTCGTGGCGCACACGCCGTACCTCTATTCGACGTACGAGTCGGAGAGCGAGGCGCGCCCGGACAGCGCGAAGAAGAAGGTCGTCATCCTCGGCGGCGGGCCGAACCGCATCGGCCAGGGGATCGAGTTCGACTACTGCTGCGTGCACGCGGTGCAGGCGCTGAGCGAGCTCGGGTTCGAGACCGTGATGGTCAACTGCAACCCCGAGACGGTGTCGACCGACTACGACATCTCCGATCGCCTCTACTTCGAGCCGCTCACCCTGGAGGACGTGCTCGCGATCTGCGACGAGGAGCAGCCCGTCGGCGTGATCGTGCAGTTCGGCGGGCAGACCCCGCTCAAGCTGGCCGTGCCGCTCGAGAAGGCCGGCGTGAAGCTGCTCGGCACCACCGCCGACGCCATCGATCGCGCCGAGGATCGCGGCCGCTTCGACGAGCTCCTCACCAAGCTCTCGCTCCGCCGGCCCCGCAGCGGCATCGCCACCGGGATCGAAGGCGCCTACAAGATCGCCGACGAGATCGGCTACCCCGTCCTGGTTCGCCCCAGCTACGTGCTGGGCGGCCGCGCGATGACCATCGCGTACACGCGCGGTGAGCTCGAGGCTTACGTGGCGCTCGCGGTGGAGGCCGCGCGCGACGCCGGTACGCAGACCATCCTCATCGACGAGTTCCTGAAGGACGCCATCGAGGTCGACGTCGACTGCGTGGCCGACGGCAAGCGCGCCATCATCGGCGGCGTGATGCAGCACATCGAGGAGGCCGGGGTTCACTCCGGTGACTCGTCGAGCGTGCTGCCGCCGCACTCGCTGAGCCCGGAGATCGTGGCCTCGATCGAGGAGCAGACCCGCATGCTCGCCCTCGAGCTCGGCGTGGTCGGCCTGATGAACGTGCAGTTTGCAGTCAAAGGCGGCCAGGTGTTCATCCTCGAGGTGAACCCGCGCGCCAGCCGCACCGTGCCGTTCGTGTCCAAGGCCACCGGCCGCGCGCTCGCGAAGATCGCCGCGAAGGTGATGGCCGGCAAGACGCTCGACGAGCTGGGCGCGAACGACGTCGACGTACCGCGCCATGTCGCGGTGAAGCAGAGCGTGTTCCCGTTCGCGAAGTTCCCGGGCGTGGACACCATCCTCGGCCCGGAGATGCGCTCGACGGGCGAGGTGATGGGCATCGCCGACACGTTCGCGCGGGCGTTCTACAAGAGCATGATCGCGGCGGGCCTCAACGTGAAGCTCGCCGAGGGCGGCGGGAGCGGCGGCGCTGCGAAGAAGGGCGAGCCGCGGCCGCGCCTCTTCATCAGCGTGAAGGACGAGGACAAGCCGGTGGCGTGCATCATCGCGCGCCGCATGCGCGCGGCGGGCTACGAGATCCTCGCCACCAAGGGGACCGCCAGCGCCCTGGCGCGGGCGCGGATCCCGGCGGAGATCATCAACAAGGTGAACGAGGGGACGCCGCACGTGGTCGATGCGATCCGCGGCGGCACCATCGCCATGGTCGTCAACACCACCATCGGCGCGCGCGAGGTGAAGGACAGCTACTCGCTGCGTCGTCAGACGCTCCTCGCGAACATCCCGTACTTCACGACCATCGCTGCCGCGCTGGCCGCGTGCGACGCGATCGAGGTAGCCCGCGGTGACGGCGGCGTGCGCGTCCGCTCGCTGCAAGAGTGGGCGGAGTAGCGCGAGATCACGGGAGCCTCGAAGGCGGGGAGGGCCGCCCCTGATTCCGTGAGACAGAGAATCGCGGAGTCGCGGTCCCGACGAAGCCGCCGGAGGGGTTTTCGAAGCTCGGTCCCGACTCGGAGCGCTGACCACCCCCACCTGATCGAGACCACGGTAGCTCCGGAGGCGCGGAGCCCGTACGGGGCGATCTTTCGCCCGTCGCGGGCGAAGGAGTCGTCCTCTTCTCGACTCCGATGCTCCGATGCTCCGATGCTCCGTGTGACGTCAGCGGTACTGCATGGCGCGCTGCGGGCCGGGGAGGGGTTCCTGCGCGTCGAGCACCGCGAGCTCTTGGCTCGCGTTGTCGACGTCGTCGCGGATGGCGATGCGGAGGCGCTTGTTGACGCTCTCGTCGCGGACCGCGGCCACGGCGGCGTCGATGCGCTGGCGCGTCTCGGGCTTCTGCGAGTGGCGGAGCACGCGCGCGGCAGCGGCGCGCAGATCGGCCTCGGCCTCGGGGTCCTCGAGGACCGTCCACAGGTCCTCGTGGTCGAGCGTGTGCCCGCGATACCCGGCGACCGTCGACTCGAGCATGCGGCCCGCCATGTCGAGCCGCGCGAGCCAGTTGCGCGGGCTCTCGCCGTTGCGCCGTAGCACGTCGATGCGCCCCGTCACGTCGGTCTTCGAGGTGCCCAGCCCGCGTGCCCGCGCGCCGGCGGACATGATCTGCTTGATGAGCCCGTCGCGATCGTCGGGGCCGAGGCCGGCGCCGATGAGGTTGCCCGCCGCCTCGACGTCGACGAAGTGGTAGGGCGGCGGCACGGTGAACCGCAGCGCGCCCTTGACCCGTTCGATCTTCTCCACGTGATCGTAGGGCACGGTGAACCAGCCCTGCTTCGTCTGGATCTTGAGGCCCTCGGCGGTCATCACCACGCTCGGCTCCGCCTTCCGGCCGAAGTACCCGACGAGGCTGAGGATCATGCACAGGAGCACGAACTGACCGGTCATCAAGGCGGTAATGCCGGCGGCCTCGTCGCTGACGAACACGCCCATGGCCACGATGAGGGCGCCGATGAGCATCGTGACGAGCCGCCCCCAGAACCCGGCCTTCGCGGAGGAGCCCGGCTTCGTCGACCAGCTGACCGCGCCGAAGCCGCCGTGACCGATGCCGAGAGCGTGGCGAATGCGATCGGCGTCGGCGGCGTTCTCGACCTCGAGGGCGATCGGCTGATCGCGCTTCGCGTGCTGGAGCGTGAAGAGGATGCCCGTCGCGGTGCGCGCGGTGGTGCCCCCGATGATCGACTTCGCCTCGATGCGCTGACTGCGTCGTCCAGCCTTCTTGATCGCGATGAAGCCCGGACCCGTCTCGAGCTCGCTCGCGCGGAGGCGTCCCTGGCGCGAGGGGAAGATCCCCACGAGGTTGAAGAGCGCGAACGCTGCCACCGCCGTGAGCACCGCCGGGACGCCGCTCAGGGGACCCACGCAGGCGAAGAGGAACATCGCGAGCGGCGCGCCGTACGGCACGAGGCGCCAGAGGCTCGGTCCCTGGGGGTCGGAGAACGCAACCCTCATCCACTCCTACGATAAGGGAGCGCGCGCCGCTGGCAACGCTCGGCAGCCGGAAAACGGAATGCGGGCTCTGGAGCAGCGTTTCCGGAGGAGGCCTCTCAGCCCCCGCGCCTTCCAGGATGGGTTAGAATGACCTGCAGCAGCGCCCACGGACCCCACGAAACATGCCGCGGAACCCGAAGTACCCGCTCGCGCCCCTGCGTGAGCACCGCGATCGCAAGGTCGATGCCGCCACGGCCGAGCTCGGTGGCGCCGTGCGTGCGCGCGAGGCGGCGGACGAGGCGAAGCGGGCGGCGGAGCGGGAGCGGCTGGCGGCCGAGGCGCGCGCCGCCGCAGTCCGCGCGGACGAGGCGGCGCGCCTCGCCCGCGGCGAGCTGCGCGCCGGTGATCTCGCGCACGGCCAGGCCTGGGAGTACGGCGCGCAGACGCAGATCGCGCACCTCGCGGACGTCGAGGTGCATGCCGCCGATCGCCTCGCGGCCGCGCGCGACGCCGAGGGCGCAGCCCGGCAAGGGCTCGCGCACGAGAAGGCCGATCTCGACGTCGTCGTGAAGGACCAGGGGCGCTTCCAGGACCGGGCGCGGCGCGCGCGCGACTCCGCGGAGGAGGAGGCCGCCGAGGAGGTGTTCCTCGCGGGACACATCGCGAAGGGGGGGGCGGCGTGATGCGGCGTCCTCTGCTCGCGCTCGTGCTGCTCGCGGCCGCCGCCGGCTGCAGGAGCGGGTCGAACGCGTCGCCGCCGCTGGGTACGAACACGCCGAACGTGGAGGCGAAGGCCGCGCCCGTTCGCCCGGCCATGCCGCTGCCGGCGCTGCGCGTCCTCTTCGACGAACCGCGCCTCGCGCGGGCGCGCGATCTCGAGCGCGCGAAGGACTACGCAGGCGCGCTGCGGGCCGTGCGCGAGGTGCGCCCGGCGGACCTCTCGCTCGCCGAGCGGTGCACGTGGGACCACGTCGAGGGCCGTCTTGCGCTCGCGGCGAACCAGACTGCGGACGCCTTGGTGGCCTTCGAAGCCGCGCAGAACGCGGCGTGCCCGCTGGCCGGCTACGCGATTCTCCGATCAGCGCAAGCGCTGGCGCGCAGCGGTCGCGCGGACGACGCCATCGCCCGCGCCGGGCTCGTCCCCGACGACCTCGCCGCGAAGGACGAGGCGAAGCTCGTGCTCGCCGAGGCGCTCGCGGCGAAGAACGATCGCGCGGGCGCGCTCCCGCTGTGGCGCACGTGGCTCGCCGCGAACCCGCACGGCAATCGCTGGGTGGACACGACGGTGCGCATCGCGAACGCCCTGCTCGACGGCGTGGACGGCCCGCCCGAAGGCCGCGCGCGCGAGGCCTACGACCTCGCGACGAAGATCGTGGTCGAGGCCCCGAAGCTCGCCGACGCGGCGGGCGCGGTGACCGCGCGATCGCGCGCGGTGGCGGCGCTCAAGCCGAACGACGCGTTCGCGAGTGAAGCGCTGTCCGATCTCGAGCGCGCGAAGCAGTCGCAGGCCTGGTACGACGCGGGCGAGCCCAACAAGGCGTTCGATCTCTCGTCGGCGGTGCTGACCTCGTCGAGGACTGGGCCGGCGGCGTGCCGAGCGGCGGTCACGCGCGCGAACGCGGCGGTGCGCGCGAAGGGCGTGAAGCTGAATGGCTGGCCGGAGGCGGTCACGGCCTGCGAGAAGGACGAGCAGCTCGTCAACGCGCTCTACGCGGGCGCGAAGGCCCAGGCGAGCAAGGATCCGAAGCTTGCCATCGACTGGTTCGGGCGCGTCGAGCAGCTGTTTCCGGCGCACCGCCTCGCGGACGACGCGCGGTATCGCAGCGCGCTGCTCGTGGCGCAGAGCATCGACGAGGGCCACGAGGCCCGCGCCGAGCAGATGCTGCGCTCGCTGCCCGATACCTACCCCGCGGGGGACATGCGGACCGAGGCGCTCTTCCACGTGGCGCTCGGCAAGATGCAGCGCGGCGAGTGGGAGGCGGCGAAGCCGCTGCTCGATCGCATCGTGGAGCTCTCGCCCGACGATCGCTTCTGGGCCACCGCCGGCCGCGCGGAGTACTTCCGGGCGCGCGCAGCGGCGGCGGCGCGCGACGTGGAAGGAGCGCACGCGCGCTATCTTCGCATCGTGGAGCGGTATCCGCTCAGCTTCTACATGCTGCTCGCGTACGACCGCCTGGCCGCCGAAGATCCCGCTGCGGCCGCGCGCGTGCTCAAGGAGACGTCGCAGCGCGACGCCGACGGCGCGTTCCCGTCGCAGGTGCATCCGCTGCTCCAGTCGCTCGCGGTCACGCGGGCCGCGCGGCTGCTCGAGGTCGGTGACGTGGAGGCCGCGAAGCGAGAGTTCTCGGCGTCGGGCGCGCTTGCGGACGGCGTGGACTCCGAGGTGGTGTGGGCGATCGGTGCACTCTACAACCAGGCGGGGCTGCCCGAGCTCGGGCACCAGTTCTCGCGCGCCAAGCTGACGGACCATCTCGCCCACTACCCCGAGGGGAAGTGGCGCGTGCCGTGGGAGGTCGCCTACCCGCGGGCATTCGAGCCGGTGGTGGTCAAGGCCTGCGCCCAGAACACGCTCCCCGCGCCGCTCGCGTGGGGGATCATGCGCGAGGAGTCGAGCTTCATCGCCGACGTGCGGAGCCACTCCAACGCCATCGGCCTCATGCAGCTCATCCCGCCCACGGCGAAGTGGATGGCGACGGGCACGAGCACGCCGTTCGACGACGCCTCGCTGAAGCGCCCGGAGGTCTCGCTCGAGCTGGGCACGAAGCTCCTTTTCAAGCTGCGCGGCACACACGGTCATCCGGCGCTCGCCATCGGCGCGTACAACGCTGGCGGCGGAGCGGTCGAGCGGTGGATGGCCGCGAAGACGAGCGACGAGCTGGATCTCTTTGTCGAGTCCGTCCCTTACGACGAGACGCGCAACTACATCAAGCGGGTGCTCTCGAGCCAGGCGGCGTACGCCTATCTCTACGATCCGAACGCGCTCAAGGAGCCGCTCGGTCTCCCGCTGCGCTTCGGGCGCTGAGCGCGCCCGGTGATGGCGATCCCCGAAGGCGACCTGTACGTCGTACCGGGGGAGCGTCACGTCGAGCGACTGGCGCGCGGCGGGCAGCGCGCCGAGACCCGCACCTCGCTGCGTGCGCGGCTGGCGGCGGCGCTCCTTCCCGACGTCGCCTTCGCGGAGCGTCGAGAGTGCCGCCTCGTGCTCGCGATGGCGCTGGCCGAGCCGGAGGCCTCGGGGCCCGGGCAGCTCGGTCTGTTCGGCGGCGTGGTGCCGGAGGCGGGGCGGCAGGCGCCCGCGGACCCGCGCGGGGACGCGCTGCTCGCCGCGGTGCGGGC
>Ga0123336_10000987_pt1 | contig 26969 bp, 25 predicted proteins | sample SSSSmetaG_FD_96466 | JGI IMG/M metagenome (GOLD analysis project Ga0123336, IMG submission 96466) | Glacier valley bacterial and archeal communities from Borup Fiord, Nunavut, Canada, to study Microbial Dark Matter (Phase II) - ​SSSS metaG | ecosystem: Environmental > Aquatic > Freshwater > Ice...
CGACGAAGGCGACGTGACACCGCCCTGCCCAAAAGCCGCGCCTGCCTGGGTCAGCAGCAGCACCAGCAGCACCAGCGGCCCGGCCGGGGCGCGCGGCCGTGAAAAAATAAACCGCATCAATACCGTCAGCGAAGTTGTGGAAAGTGCCCAGGTGTGGGGCAAAGGTAGCCCCGGCCGGGAGCGCACACAGGTAGAACGGAGTGGCACTCCGTTCTGCCGCGAAGCGGCAAGCTCGCGTCAGGATGAAAGTTGCCTAGCCGTGCTGACTGGCTCGGCGACCGCAGCTTGCCGCTGGCGCGTCAGAACGGAGTGCCACTCCGTTCTACCCACTCACAGCAGCGTACCGTGCAGAAACAGATACGCCACCGAGAAATAAATGACCAGCCCGGTGACGTCCACGAGCGTGGCCACGAAGGGGGCCGACGAGGTGGCCGGGTCGAAGCCGACTTTTTTGAGCAGCAGCGGCAGCATCGAGCCGGCCAGCGACCCCCAGAGCACGATGCCCACCAGGGCGAAGCCCACGGCCAGGGCCAGCGGCAGCCAGTGGGGGCCGTAGTCGCGCAGGTGCAGGCCCTGCCAGAGACCGATGCGGATGGCCCCGACCGCGCCCAGAATCAGGCCCAGGGCCAGGCCGGCCAGCAGTTCGCGCCGCATCACGGCCCACCAGCGCCCCACCGACACTTCGCCCAGGCTCATGGCCCGAATAATGAGCGAGGTGGCCTGGGAGCCGGCATTGCCCCCGCTGCTGATAACCAGCGGCACGAACAGCGCCAGCACGACGGCCTTCTCGATTTCGCCCTCAAAAAAGCCCATCGCCGTGGCCGTAAACATCTCGCCCAGAAAAAGCACTACCAGCCAGCCGGCCCGCTTGCGCACCATCTTGGCCAGCGGAATTTCGAGGTACGGCTCGTCGAGCGCTTCGGAGCCGCCGAATTTCTGAATCTCGCGGGTGTCTTCGCGCTCGCGCAGGGCCAGTACGTCGTCGAGCGTGACAATGCCCAGCAGCACGCCGTGGGCATCGGTCACGGGCAGGGCCACGCGCTGGTGGCGGCTGAAATCGGCCAGGGCCGACTCCTGGCTCTGCAACACGTTCAGGCACACGAAGATGTTGTTGCGCACGTCGCGCACGCGGGCCGTCGGCTCGGCCACCAGAAACTCGCGGATGTGCACGTCATCGAGCAGCACGCCGGCCTCATCCACGACGTAGAGCATGGTCACGGTTTCGGCGCTGGCCCCGTGCTGGCGGATGTAGTCGAACACCTGCGTCATAGGCCAGTCTTCGCGCAGGGCAATATAGTCGGGGGTCATGAGCCGACCCACGCTGTCGTGCGGAAAGCCCAGCAATTCGAGCGTAACGCGGCGCTCTTCGGGGGAGAGGCGCTCGACCTGGGCGCGCACGAAGTCGGCCGGCAGGCGCTCGAACAGGCCCGTGCGGTCGTCGGGGGCCATGTCGTTGAGAATGTCGGTGAGCTGCTCGGGGTCGAGCCGGGCCAGCAGCCGGCTCTGGGCGGCCGGGGCCAGGTACTCGAACACGCGCGTGGCCTGCGTGAGCGGCAGCAGCCGAAACAGCACGAGCCGCTCGGTTTCGGGCCGGCTTTCAATCAGGCGGGCCAGGTCGGGGGCGGCCAGCGTGGGCAGCAGCGAGCGCAGGGTCAAAAAGTCGTGCTCGGCCAGCAAGTGCTGAAGCTGGGCGGCGGGCGTGAGCGAAGCGGCGGGGGCCATGTGGTAAGCAGGAAAATAAGTAGCGAAACGTAAGGTAACGGGTAGCCCAGCCTTCGGCGGAATACTGTAGTAGTTTCGCAGTCAATGTACGGCTGAGCGCGGACGATGCGGGCGGGCGGCCCCGCCTACCAGGTTTTGACCCGCGCCGAGTCGGGCCGGTAGAGCTTCTGGCCGGGTCGCACTCCGAACGCTTCGTAAAACGCCGGCACGTCGGCCAGCGGCCCGTTCACCCGGAGCTGGGCCGGCGAGTGGACATCCGAAAGCAGCTGGTTGGCCAGGGCCTCGTCGCGGGTGTGCTGCTGCCAGCCCAGCGCGTAGCCCAGAAAATAGCGCTGGGTCGGGGTCAGCCCGCCGATTTTACGGCCTTCCCGGTACTGCTTCGTGCGCTTGAACGCATCCAGCCCGATAACGATGCCGCCCAGGTCGGCGATGTTCTCGCCGGCCGTGGCCCGGCCGTTGAGGTGCAGCGAATCCAGCAGCCGGTAGCCGTTGAACTGCCGCACGATGCCGGCCACGCGCTGCTGGAAGCGGCGGCGGTCGCCTTTGGTCCACCACTCGTGCAGGTTGCCCTGGGCATCGAACTGGCTGCCTTCGTCGTCGAAGCCGTGGGTCAGCTCGTGGCCGATGGTGCTGGCCCCGGCGTAGCCGTACACCACGGCATCGTCGAGGTCGGCATCGAGCAGGCCCGGCACGGCGAAAGCGGCGGCGGGCAGCACAATCTCGTTGTTGCTCGGGTTGTAGTAGGCGTTGTAGGTCTGCGGGGTCAGGTCCCACTCGGTGCGGTCCACGGGCCGGCCCAGCTTGTTCAGCTCAAACTGGTAGCGCCACTGCCGGGCGCGCATCACGTTGGCCGCGAGCGAGCCGCGGTCGATGCTGAGCCGGGTGTAATCTTTCCACCGGGTCGGGTAGCCAACTTTGGGCAGCACGTTGAGCAGCTTCCCCAGCGACACGCGCTTGGTCGTGTCGCTCATCCAGTCGAGCTGGCGAATGTGGTCGGCGAAAGCCAGGCGCACGTTCTGCACCAGCGTGTCGTAGCGGGCTTTGGCGGCGGGCCGGAAATATTCCTTGACGAACAGCTCGCCCAGCGCGTCGCCCAGGGCGCGCTCTTCCAGGTCGAGCACCCGTTTCCAGCGGGGGCGCTGAGTTTTAGCCCCGCGCAGCACCGTGCCGTAAAAGCGAAAATTCTCCTCCTCGAAAGCCCGGCCCAGGGTCGGGGCGTAAGCGTGGGTCAGGTGCCAGCTCAGGTAGGCTTGCCAGGCGGGCAGGGGCGTAGCTTTAAGCAGTTGACTCACGGCCCGCAAAAATTCCGGCTACCCGACGATGACGCTGTCGGCCTGAACGCGCGCCACGCCGGCCTGACCGAGCCAGCCTAACCAACCGGGCTGGCCAGGCTGGCCGGGCTGGCCGGGCTGGCCGGGAGCGCCTATCCCCGGGGCCAGGCGCTCCAGCTGGGCCGGACTCAGCTTGTGGTAGTTTCGGTAGGGGTCGCGCAGGTCGGCGAGCTGGCGCGAGGACCGGGCCAGGGCCGTTTCGAGGGCCAGCACCTGCCCGGCGCTGACGGCCGCCCGCGCCGTATCCTGCCCCAGCAGCCCGAACGTGCGGGCCAGGTGCCGCGCGTAGGCCCGGCGGATGGTTTTGGTGCGGGCGTCGGCGTTGAAATAGTAGTCGCGGTCAGGCAGCCCCAGGCCGCCCTGGCTCAGGTGCACGGCCATCTGGTCGCTGTGCTTCGAGTCCTGCTCCACGTTCAGGTCAAAGGCCGCGCCCACGCCCAGCGGGGCCAGCCGGGCCAGGGCCGTCGGCACGTCGGCCACCGCGCGCAGGGCCGCGATGCGGGCCAGCTCGGGCTGAATGGGCTGGGAGCCGAGCTTATCGGCCCGCGCCGAATCCAGGCCCACGGCCCAGAAATCGCCGATTTTCTGCCGCGCCGAGCCGGCCGGGCCGGGGTCGCGGGCGGCGGCCTCGCTGATTTTTCGCAGCTGGGCATACACCTCGTTCTGCACTTCCTCGCCAATGCCCCAGGCGCTTTCCGAGGCCGGAATCGGGTGCTGCTTCAGCCAGGTGCCGTTGGCGTAGCTGAAAAAGTCGTCGCCGGGCGCCACCGTCGTGTCGAGGGCCGCGCGCAGCAGGTCGGGTCGGCCAGTGCGGGCCGCATCGGGGCCGGCGTGGCAGCCGGCCACGAGCAGGGCCAGGGCGGGCAGCGCGCGCAGTATTTTTTTCATGGGACCAACAGACTACCTCCAGCCCAGCGCCGGGTTGCCGCAAAGTAGCGCCGGGCCGGCATCCGGCCCCGGCCGGTAGCTTTGCGGCCCATGTCGCTTCGGACCCTGCTGCAACTCAATTTCGGCCTCGCCGCCTACCTCACCGGCCTCGTCTGGACGGTGCAGCTCGTCGTCTATCCGGCCCTGCTGCTGGTCGGGCGGGCCGAGTTTCCGCGCTACCACGCCGCCCACACCCAGGGCATGGGCTGGGCCGTGGGCGCGCCGATGGTGCTGGAGCTGGCCCTGGCCGCCTGGCTGGCCTGGGCCGCCTACCACGCCCCCCACGCCACTCCCGCCCTGGCCCTGACGCAACTGGGTCTGGTGCTGCTGATTTGGGTGGTCACTTTCTTCGTGTCCGTGCCCTTCCACAACCGCCTCGCCGCCCACGGCTACGACTACGTGGTACTCGACGGGCTGCTGCGCACCAACTGGCTCCGCACCCTGGCCTGGACGGCCCGCCTGGCCGTGTTGTGGGTAATGAGGTGAGTAGGTGAGTGAGTCATTGTCATGCGGAGCGCCGCGAAGCATCTCGCGTGGTGCAGTGAAATCTAACGTAAGCAACGGAGCGAGCGAGATGCTTCGCTGCGCTCCGCATGACAATGACCTACTCACCTAATCACCTACTCACCCACTCACCCACTCACCCATTCACCCACTCACCCACAACACCGCCGTAACTTTGCGGCTCGAAATCCGGTAATCTTTTTATGAATCAACGCTTTTTGCCCGCGCTGCTCACCACGGCCGCGCTCACGCTGAGTTTGGCGGCTTGCAAGTCGCCCGACGGCAACCCCACCTCCACCCGCCAGGACGATGACGTGGCCGTGGCACCGCTGCCGCCGCTGCCCGCCGCCGTGGACACCACCGGCGGCAAAAAAGCGCCGCCGCCCGCCGCCAACAGCATCAACCGCGAGCTGACTGCCCCCAACGCGGTCGAGGACATCAAGAAGATGCAGCCGCAGATGTAAGGTCAATTATCAACGAGCAATTATCAATGAATAATGCGCGTGCGTCTCGTCTGCTTCCTGATAATTGATAACTGATGATTGATAATTGTCTTCTCCGCCGCGGCGAGGAGCGCGACCTGCCCGCCGTGCTGGGCCTCATCCGCGAGCTGGCCGCTTACGAGCGCGCCCCCGAGGCCGTCACCAACACGCTGGCCATGATGCGCCACGACGGGTTCGGCCCCGCGCCCATTTTCGGATTTTTCGTGCTCGAAAATGGGGCGGAAATTATCGGGCTGGCCCTGTTCTACACGGCTTACTCGACCTGGAAGGGCCGCATGCTCTACCTCGAAGACCTGGTAGTGACGGAAACCGCCCGGCAGGGTGGCCACGGCCGCCGGCTTTTCGAGGCGGTGGTGGCCGAAGCCCGCCGCATCGGCGCGCAACGCCTGAGGTGGCAGGTGCTGGATTGGAACGAGCCGGCCATCGCATTCTACAAAAAGCTCGGTGCCAACCTCGATGGCGAGTGGCTCAACGGCAACCTGACGGCCGAGCAGCTGGCCGACTTCGGCACCTAGCCAACTGGCCTTGTTTTTGCGGGTCGAAAACGCTACCTTAGCGTGGTTACTGCCTGACTCCGAACCTGGTCGCCGCAGGAGATGCTTCGGTTTCCCCAGAACCCGTAAATCACCTGGCCATGCGCGTCCATCCCGCTATTCTGCACGTTTTCGGGGGCGGGCTGCTGGCCCTGACCACTCCGGCCGCCGCCCTGGTCCAGTGCCGCCCGGTGTTCATCCCCTACCTCGCCCACCACCGCCCGCCCAGCCCGGCCGATACCATTCCGCACACCGAACAGAACAATCGTGGCGGCTTCTGGCTGGGGCCGGCGCTGGTGCGCGACGACCTTTTCCGCGCCCGCATCGGGCTGGAAGCCGAGGGCCTGGGCTTCGTGGCCCCGCGCTGGCAGCTGGGCGGGCGAGCGCTGGTCGTCTTCCCGAGGGCCGCGCCCACCAACTTTGGCCGGGCGGCCACGGCCCCCGCGCTAACCCAGTTCACGGTGGCGGCCACGGCCCGCTACCAACTGTTCAATACGCGCCGCTGGCGGCTGGACGCACTGGGTGGAGTCGGCGCGGGCATCGCCCAGCTCACCGACCGCGACCGCCTCGTGCCGGTCCGCACCCGGTATGGCACGCAGGAGCAACCGGCTACCGTGGCCGTGGCCGCGCGCCCGCTGGCCGAAACGGGGCTGGGCTTGTCGTTCAAGCTCGGGCGCGAGGTCTGGCTGGGGGCCGCCCTGCGCTACGCCCGGACCCTGGGGCCAGCCCCGTTGGGCGCGCCCGCCCTGGCCGGGCAGTGGCAAGGCACGCTGGGCCTCGTCATGCCGTCGGGCTTCGCCGCGCGCCGGCCAGCGGCCGCCCACTGAGCCACCCCGGCCGGAATTTTTTTGGCCGTGGCCCGTGCAACGCCCGCGCCGCGGTCACGCTCTTGGAGGCGGGTAAAATTTCGGCCCTTTTTTCCACACTCATGAAAAAACTCACCATCTGCCTGAGCCTGCTTGGCTCGACCATCGGGGCCAGCCAGGCCCAGGCCCCCATCAAAGCCGGCACGGTGCTGCTCGGCGGCGGCATCAACTACCTCAATCAGTCGGAAGACACCAAACAAACGGTGGGAAACACCACCTACATGACCAATTTTTCTCGTGATATATTCACCTTTAGCCCTTACTTAGGCTATTTCGTGGCCGATAATCTGGCAGTTGGCTTGAACGTGTCGTTTGCCTCCGACAAAGCCAAAAGCACTTCGACACCCGTCTTCGGTACCGCTCCCGCCGACCCTAAGGCAGCTACCGCCTTTCGCATAGGGCCGTTTGTGCAGTCATACAAGATGCTGACGGACCAGTTCGGCTTCACCGGCACGTTGGGCGCGGGCTACCAGACGCAGTTTCAGCCGGCCCGAAACAGTGGCAGCAACAATAATCTCGACTATAACACCAGCGGCTATTACGCCAGTCTCACGCCGGGCCTGATTTTTCTGCCCATTCCACGCCTCGGTCTGGGCGCTTCCATCGGTGGTCTCGGCTACAACCGTCTCACCACAAAGCCGGACAACGCCCCTGCTGGCTACAACGCAGGCGACGATACGGCCTCCTCTTTCGGGGCCAGCTTCGGCCTGGCCCAACTCACGTTCAGCGGCACCTATTTCTTCGGTCGCTAGGAGTCGCTGACGTAGCCGTCAGCTCACGAAAAGCGCGTTTGGCAGTAGCCAGGCGCGCTTTTTTATTTTACGCCCACCCGCAGCTCGCTGCCCGCGCCCGGCCCGAACTGCTCGTAATAAAACGGCTGGGAGCTTAGTTTTTCTTTGTTGATAAAGTCGAGCGCGGCCGTTTCGAGCTTGGCCGGGGCGAGCTGAAAGCTGACGTTGGCCAACCGCGCCACCACCACGCGGCGGCCGGCCGGCACGGCCCGGTAGCGCCAGCCGGCCGGCAGCGGCGCGGCCGAGTCGGCCACGGTCAGCCCCACGAACGCGCGCAGCGTGTCCTGCGGGCCGGTCGGGTAGCTGTAGTAGATGTTGGCCAGCGCCGCGCCCGCCGAAGCGCCCGCGTCGAGCCGCTGCTTGGCCGCCCGAAACAGCTCGCCAAACCGTTCCTCGCGCGCCCCGCCCACGTAGGGCTGCCCGGCCAGCAGCACCGGCGCGGCGGCGGTTTCGAGCGTCACCGTGGGCGAGCGCAGCCCGCCGAGGTAAGCGTAAAAACCCACGGCCAGAGCCGTGAGCAACAAGACGATAGGGAAGAAATAGCGCATAATTTAATGGGTGAGAAGGTCGTTGTCATGCAGCGCGCAGCGAAGCATCTCGCGTGGGGCAGTAAAATCATACGTCAGCAACGAAGCGAGCGAGATGCTTCGCTGCGCGCTGCATGACAACGACCTTCTCACTTACTCACCTAATCACTTACTCACCCGCTAACCACCGCCCCTTTGTACTGCATCTGATACAGTTGGGCGTAGTAGCCGCCCAGGCGCAGCAGCTCGTCGTGGGTGCCGGTTTCCTTGATTTCGCCCCGGTCGAGGACGATGATTTTGTCGGCTTTCTGAATCGTGCTCAGGCGGTGGGCGATGACGAGGGCGGTGCGGCCTTCCATGAGCTTTTCGATGGCGGCTTGTATCATTTCCTCGGTCTCGGAATCGACCGACGAGGTGGCCTCGTCGAGCACGATGACGCGGGGGCTGTAGACGAGCGCCCGCACGAAGCTGATGAGCTGCCGCTGGCCCACGGAAAGCGTCGCGCCGCGCTCCATGACCGGGTAGTCCAGCCCGCCGGGCAGCCGCTCGATGAAGCGCCGCGCGCCCACGAGGCCCGCCGCCTCCCAGATTTTCGCGTCGCTTATCGCCGCGTTACCCAGCGTGATGTTATCGCGGATGGAGCCGGCGAACAGGAACACGTCTTGCAGCACGACCCCAATCTGGCGGCGCAGCTGGCTCAGGTCGTAGTCGCGCAGGTCGCGGCCATCGACGCATATCTGGCCCTGCTGAATGTCGTAAAACCGGCTCAGCAGGTTGATGATGCTGGTTTTGCCCGCGCCGGTCGCGCCCACGAAGGCCACCGTCTGGCCGGGTTGCACCGCGAAGCTGATGTCGCGCAGCACCCACTCTGGCTCGATGCCTTCCTCCGTGTCGGCCTGGTAGCTGAACCAGACGTTCTTAAACTCGACTTCGCCGCGCAGCTCGGGCACGGGCGCGGCGCCCGAAGTCGCCACCAGCTCCTGGCTGTCGAGCAGCTTGAGCAGGCGCTCGGTGCTGACCAGGCCCAGCTGCAGGGTGTTGAAGCGGTCGGCAATCTGGCGAATGGGCCGAAAAAACAGGGCGTTGTACATGATGAAGGCGATGAGCGCGCCTTGCGAGATGCGGCCCTCAATCTGGCCCTGGGCCGCGTACCAAACCAGCAAGCCCACGCCGATGGCGCCGAGCACCTCGGCCACCGGGAAATACACGCTGTAGTAAAGCACCGACTTGATGTTGGCGCGGGTGTGCTCCTGGTTGATTTTCTCGAACTTGCGAAACTCGCGCTCCTCGTTGTTGAAAATCTGCACCACGTTCATGCCCGTCAGGTGTTCCTGCACGAACGAGTTGAGCTTGGCCACCGCGTTGCGCACCTCCTGAAAGCTGGCCTTGACTTTCTCCTTGAACACGTACGTGCTCAGCAGCAGCGGCGGAATGACGGCCAGGCTGACCAGCGCGAGCTGCCAGTTGGTCCAGAACATGAAGCCCATGATGAACACGATTTGCAGGATGTCGCCCACCATCGCCGCCAGCCCCTCGCTGAACACGTCGGCCAGCGTCTCGACATCCGAGATGTTGCGCGTCACGAGCACCCCAATCGGGGTGCGGTCGAAGAAGCTCAGCTTGAGGTTGAGCAAATGCCGGTACAGGCCCGTGCGGATGTCCCTGACGATATATTGCCCCAACCAGCCGCCGTAATACGTTTGCAGGTAACTCACGAGCGTGTGCAGCAGCAGCAGCCCGAGCAGCCACACGGTCGAGCGGTTGAGCGCGACCCAGTCCTGGCGGGCGATGTCCACGTCAATCATACGCTGCACCAGGGCCGGGCGCAGCGTGCCGAGCACGGCCGTGGCCACGGTCAGCCCAATCAGCCCCAGAAACACGCCCCGGTAGGGCATAACGTAAGCCAGCAGGCGGCGCAGCACCGTCCAGTCGAAAACTTGCCCGGTTTTGGTGGCAGCAGTAGAAGCATCCATAAGTAGCCGCAAAGGTCGGGCGCTTGGGTAGTAGAACTTAGATGTCAGCGCTTAGAACTTAGATTTTTCCCGGCGAGCGTCTCCCGTCCAAGCTCCAACATCTAGGCTCTAAGTTCTCACATCTAAGCTCTAACGCGCGCCGTTGTCCGTCTTGACCCCGAAATACGCGGGTTTGAGCTGCTTACGCAGCCGGCGCGGCAAGGGCTGGCCTTGCTCCAGCGCGTCGAGTACGCGCTGCTCGCGGGCGGGCCGGTAGCGGCGCTGCCGGGCGAGCAGGCTCACAAACAGCCCGCCGTAATAAGCCCCGACCACGCCCAGCCCCACGGTCGAAACGCGCTGGTACGTGGTTTCGGGCCGGTACGTGGCCAGGGTGTAGCCGAACCCACCGACAACAAGCCCACTGAACGGGAGCTGTTTGCGTCCGCCGCGCCGCCGCTCGAAAAACAGCCGCTGCACGGCGATGGCCGTGTCGGCACGGGCGGCCTCGGCAGCGCTGTCGGGGAGAACGGGGGATTTTTGACCAACTCCGGCTTGCCCCGCCGCCGGCCCGGCCAGTAGCCAGAGACTGCTCAGCAGCCAGAAGATTAACAGGCGACTCATGCTGCGGGGGATTAGTTTGGCGAAGCGGAGGGAACGGCCGACGCGCTGAAAAACTCGGTCACGAGCTTGCGCCGGAGCCAGCGAGGCAGCGGCTGCTGCTGGGCGAGACCCGCCAGCAAGCGCTGCTCGCGGGCGGGCCGGTAGCGCCGCCGTCGCACCAGTTCCTTGCCCAGAGTATACGCATTCAGACCCAAAACGCCCACCAGCAGGCCGGTGCCAACGCGCTGAGCGACCGTTTCCTGCCGAGAAGAGGCGACTAGAAAGTTACTGGTCAGCGCCGACAAGCCGGCCGCCACGAGGCGCCCGCGCCCGGCTCGCCGCTGCTGGGCAAAGAGCCGGCGCAGGGCGGCGGCCGTGTCGGCGCGGGTCGGCGGCTGCGGCCGGATGGTATCGGCGGGCAGGGCAGGCAGGGCGGGCGGCGCGGCCCGCGCCGGGGCGGTGCTCCCCAGCAGGGCGGCGCTCAGCAGCCAGGCAACGACCACCCATTTCGGGCGGGAAAATAGCAGTTTCATAAAAGTAAAAGTGCCGCTCCCATCACCCGCCCGGTAGTCGGCAGCCAAATGTACTGATGCAGCTTACTTTTACGGGTGATGCTGATGTATTTGCTGACTCGCTTGCGAAGAATTCTCAAACGAAGCGGCCCGCACCGGGCGCTGATGCTGGCGGTCTGGCTGCTGAGCCTGGCCCAGCTAGGTCGGGCGCAGGTATCTCCAGCAGCCCCCGCCGCGGCCGACCCTGACGCGCTCAGCGGGCAGGTGCGCGACCAGAGCAGCAGCCAGCCGGTGGGCTTCGTGAGCGTGAGCGTGTTGCGCCATCCTTACGGCACGGTGGCCGACGCGCGAGGGCGCTTCGGGCTGCGCCTGCCGGCCAGCTACGATGCCGATTCGGTGCGGCTCTCGCTCGTGGGCTATGCCAGCCGGACGCTGGCCGTGGGGCGGCTGCGGCAGCTCACGCGGGCCGGCGAACCGCTGCTGCTGCGGCCCCAGGCCGTGGCCCTGGGTACGGCCAGGGTGCGGGCCAGCGGACTGCGGCGCGTGGGGGCCGGCAACCAGGGCGGTGGCATGTACGAGGGCTTCAAGCATAACCTGAGCGGCAACCAGCTCGGGCAGCTTATCACCGTGAAGCGGCCGGCTTTCTTGCAGGAAGTTTCGTTTCGCATCACCCACTGCACCTACGACACGGTGTACCTGCGCCTGAACGTGTACGGCCTGCGCGACGGCTTTCCGGCCGCGAGCGTACTGCCCCGGCCGGTTTATTTGCGCGTGAGCCAGGCCCAGACCGAGGAGCGCCTCTACGTGAACCTGCGCCCCTACAAGCTCTGGCTCGACACCGACGTGGCCGTGTGCGTCGAGCTGGTGCGCTCGCTGGGCCAGGGTACGCTCGTGTTTCTGGCCGCCTGGCCCGGCGGCGGCCCCAGCTTCCAGCTCGAACAAACCCCCGGCCCGCTCGCCGCCGCCAACCTCAAGCCCCCGGGCATGACTGAGGTCAAAGTAAAGCAGCTGCGCCAGCCCGACAATGGCCCCTGGACGTGCTACCCCAACGTGGGCATGGGCTTCGACGCGACGCTGCTGGAGCTGCCGGAGTGAGGGTATTGGGTGTTGGGTATTGGGGGCCGTTGTCATGCAGAGCGTAGCGAAGCATCTCGCTCGTTCCGTTGCTAACGCAGGGGTTTACTGCGCCACGCGAGATGCTTCGCTGCGCTCTGCATGACAGACGCACCCAATACCCAATACCCCCGCGACCCAAAGCTCGCGTCCCTACGCCCCCGGCACCACCCCTTCCGCGTACTCCACCCGGCTCAGATACAAGCCCTTCGCCGGGGCCGCGCCGCTGGCCGCGATGCGCTCCTGCCGCCGCAGAACCTGCCGAAACCCTTCGACTGACAAGCGCCCCCGCCCCACGTCGAGCAAGGTGCCGACCACCAGCCGCACCATGCCGCGCACGAAGCGGTTGGCCCGGATGCGAAACGTCAGGCCGCCCGGCGCCGCGTGCCAGCCGGCCTCGTGCACCCAGCAGAGGTAGTGGCTCTCGCCGCCCTTGACTTTGGAAAAGGCCGTGAAGTCGAACTGCCCGACCAGCGCCGCCGCCGCCTCATTCATGGCCGCCACGTCGGGGGCGCGGTCCAGGTACAGGGCCTGGTCGCGCCGAAACGGGTCGGGCGTCAGGCTCACCTCGTAGGCGTAGGTGCGGGCTTCGGCCGAGAATCGGGCGTGGTCGTGCGCGCCGACTTCGTGGATTACCTGCGCCCGCACGTCGGCCGGCAGCGTCCGGTTGAGGCGGTAGCCGAGCAAATCCAGGCTCATGTCCTCGGGCAGCTCGGCCTCGAAGTGGGCCACCTGGTGGCGGGCGTGGACGCCGGTATCGGTGCGGCCCGAGCCGAGCGTGCGCACCGGCTGGCGCAACACCTGGCTCAGCGCCCGGTCGAGCACGGCCTGCACGGTGAGCACGCCCGGCTGCACCTGCCAGCCGCAGTAGGCCGTGCCGTCGTAGGCGAAATGAACGAAGTAGCGCATGGGGGTGAATTAAAAATTGGCAATTAAAAATTAAGAGTTGACTCGGCAGGGGCTGGCAGAATCAACTCTTAATTTTTAGTTATCCATTTTTAATTGACAAAATTACCGCCCCGGCCGCCTCGCGGTCGGGGCGGTAAAAAGCGCTTCCCGAAACGGGACGCGGCCGGCTACGCGCGGCGGCGCTGGCGCAAGCGGCGCAGCCCGTAGGCCACGCCCGAGACGAGCAGCAGGCCCGCCCCGCCGTCGAGCGGAACGGCCGTGGCCGTGGGCGATTGCGGCACCGGGCCGCCGCTGCTGGGCTGCGCCAGGGCCGGCGTATGCAGCGCGAGCAGGCATACGACGACCCCAGCCAGTGCCCGGCTCAGGAAAAATTTGTTGGTCAGAAACATATTACTAGGAGAAAATTACTAGGAGAAAAAAAGAAGCTGAGATTACGACCTACACACGGCGGGGTAGCTTTCTCGCAGAGGTTCGCGGAGGAAAAACGCAGAGGTGCGCAGAGGGGACATTCAGCTCTGCGAACCTCTACGTTTTTCCTCCGCGAACCTCTGCGAGAAAGTTTTACTCCAAGCAGATGGCATAAGTCCTGGAGATAAGAAAAATCAGCCCGCGAGACTACTCCACCACCACGCGCTTCACGACCAGCCCCTTGGCTGACATCAGGCGCAACGAGTAGATGCCCGGCGCGAGGACCGACGTGTCGAAGCCCGTGCTGGCACCGGCCGCCGTCATGGGCACCGTGCGCGCGGCCACTTGCTGACCCAACTGATTGAGCACCTGCACCACCACGGCCTGCTGGCCCAGCTCGGCGGGCAGCAGCAGCGTGAAGCCGCCGTGGGCCGGGTTAGGGAAGAGCTGCACTTGCTGGCTGAGACGGGCGTTCTGGCTGGCCAGCGGTCCGGCTTGCCCGAAGGCTAGGCTGAAACGGCCCGGCAGGGTCGTCGTCGTGGCCTGGAAGGTGTAGGCCGACTGCTGGCTCAGGTCGATGCGCGCCCCGGTCTGGGTGTCAAGCAGCAGCACCGGCGTGGTGGCGCTGAAGTTGAGCAGGCTGGCGGCGGTCAAGGTGTAAGTGCCAGCGGAGGGCACGGCCACGCGCAATGGCACCGTGACGAGGCCCGTCAGCGGAGTCAAAGGAGCCAGGCCGCTCACTGAAAAGTCCTGGCCCGCGAGCAGCGTGCTCACGCTCAGGCCCGACGAGTTGGGCAGCTTCACGGCATCGAAACGGGCATCGAAATCAGCCGTCGCGCCCTGCTCGAAATACACGTAGGTGTCGTCGGCCAGCGAGGAGCTGGCTGGCGAGCCGCTTTGCAAGCGCAGTTGCACGAGCGGGCGCGGGTCGCTGCCCGCGCGGTTGAAGCTGGGCGCGGGCGTGGTGCTCGTGGCCCGCACGGTGTTGGTCAGCCCGAAGCTGCCCGTGGTCTGGCCGGCGCTCACCCGTACGAAAAAGCCCTGCATGGACGCTACCAGCGGGTTGCCCATGCCGTTGACGTAGCTCCGATACTTCCCGGCGTAGGGGCCGCTGCTCTGATAGACGTACACCGCGTCGTCGAGGTTGGCGCGGGTGATGCCGGCCGTCTGGCTCAGGTCGATGGGCGACGGATAAGGGTTGCCCAGCAGCTGCCAGCCGGCATCCGCACCCGGGCCGCGGCTCAGGCCGGTGCGGCTCAGAGGGCCGTTGTTGAGCGGGCCGCTCAGGGCCACCACCGCGTTCGCGCTCAGGTTCACGCTGTAGCCGCTGAGCACGGCCAGCGGGTCGGTGGCCAGGGGCGAGAAGTAGCCCCGGTCGAAAACCGACAAGTCGGTGGCCGGGCTGCTTACCAGCCGGCCCTGGTCGTAGCCGAATACGGTCGGAAAGTTCGTGACCTGCTGAGCCAGCACGGCCGAGTTGTAAGTGAGGTTGAACACCGGCGCGAAGCCGGTCGTGACCAGGGCGCTCAGCACGGCCCCGCTCACGGGCGAGCTGTAGTGGCGGTAGCCGGTCCCGGCGTTCAGGCTGGGGTCGATGTAGCGCTGCATGGTGACAACTCCGTTCACGGTGCCCCCGGCATTATTGACCAGGGCCGTGCCGGCCGCGTCCGAGAGCAGCGTCAGCGGCTGACTGCCAGTGCTCAGGTTGCCGCCAAGCAAAGCCAGCGCGCCGTGCACGCTCATGGCTCCCACCTGGGTAGCCCCGGCCGAATTGGTCAGCGTCAGGTCCCAGAATTGCGTGCTGCCGTTGCCGCCCAGGGCCTGGGTGGCGGTGCCGCTCAGGCGCACCGCGCCCGCCGTGGCCCGCACCGTGCCGTTGTTGATGAAGCTGCCCTTCACGTCGAGCAAGCCGCCGTTCTGGGTCAGGCTGGCCCCGGCCGCTATGCTCACGCTCTTGGCCACGGCGCTGCCGCCGGCCCCTATCACCGGGTAGGGCGAAGTGCCGGTGGGCACCACCGCGTCGAGCGTGCTCGTGGGCACGCCCAGTGCCCAGTTGCTGGCCGTAAACCAGTCTGTCGTGCGGCCCCCCAGCCAGAAATTCGCCGTGGGCAGCGGCAACGAGGCCGTGTTCGTGTCGAGCGTAATGGCCCCGCTGCGCGACAGCCCCCGGCCCAGCAGCGACGCGCCCTGAATCATATTTATCGCGCCGTCCACGAGCAGCGTGCCCTGGAAAAGGGAGTTCTGGCCCAGGTCGGTGCGGCCCGTCACCAGCCAGTACACGTTGCTGGCCACGGCCCCGTTCACGAGCGTCACCTTCGAGTTGGCCCCCGTGGTGAGCGCCCCCGACACGCGCAAGAAGAAACGCGCGTTGGGGTCGTTCTGAGCATCGAGAATTAGGTTGCCGGCCAGCGTCGTGGCCGCGCCCACCACGTAGGAGTTGGGCGTGAGCACTTGCGGGTTACTCACCGGCCCGCCGTACACGGCCAGCGGCACCACGTAGGTCAGGCCCGCCAGGTACCCGTAAGCGGCCTGCACGTCGGTGGCCGCCTGGGTCGAGGCCGGGTTGGCCACGTTGATGCTGCCATTGACCACGCCGAGCGGAAAGCCGCTGAACGCGCCCGCGTTGGTGCCGATGTCGCCGTTGATGAGGCTCGGCCCCACGTTGTCGAACGCGCCCACGGCTGTAAACAGGGCGAAGCTCGAAGCCGACCCCAGCGCCGGGGCCACCTGCCCGAAACCGGCCGTGGCCCGGAGCAGCGCCGCCGCCGAGCCGAGAAGTAAGAGGAGATTTCTTTTCATGCTTTTCTAGATTCTGTGAAGGTGAAAAAGATGTCGCAAAGCTGACGCGACTCCCTACCCTCCCGCTTACAGAATTCCCGAAAAGCGTTACACGATTCCCACGTCTTCCAGCGCCAGCCGGCGCTTGTACTGCTTGAGCTGCTTGAAATAAGTGGGGGTCAAACCCGTCAGGCGCTTGAACTGCGCCGACAGATGCGCCACGCTGCTGTAGTTCAACTGGCTGGCAATCTCACTAATGCTAAGCTCATCGTAGAGCAGCAATTCCTTTATCAGCTCAATCTTCTGGGCGATGACGTAGTGCTCAATGGTCAGGCCCGTCGTTTCCGAGAACAGGGTCGCCAAATAGGCATATTCGTGGTTTAGCTGCTGGCTCAGGTAGTCCGAGTTCTTGATTTTAATAGGCTGGTCGGTATAGTGTATCATTTGGACAATAGCCGTTTTGATTTTTTCCACCAGAATAGCTTTCTTATCGTCCAATAATTCAAGGCCCGATTTGAGCAGTGCCCGGCCCAGGCGCTCGCGCTGCGCCGGAGTTAAATCTTCGCGCACTTCGGCCTTGCCCAAATCCACCGGGCCGCAGTGCAGCCCGAGCCGGTACAGCTCCTCTTGCACGACCATTTTGCAGCGCTTACTGACCATGTACTTGATGTGGATTTTCATGGCGAACGCCACCGGTTAGTGGCTGAAAGAAGTGGGTGGCTATGCGAACGACCAAAAGCGGTCTACCCGCGCCGCCTACGACATTCCCCGAAATTTCGCCGACGAAAAGGTGGCTATCGGGCTATTTTAATTAGCCAGACCGCAAAATCTTTCCGGCCGGTGCCACCCAAAAAAAAATGCCGCTCCGACCGCGAGGCGGCCGGGGCGGTAAAAGGCACTTCCCGAAGCGGGACGCGGCCGGCTACGCGCGGCGGCGCTGGCGCAAACGGCGCAGCCCGTAGGCCACGCCCCCGGCCAGCAGCAGCGAGGCCCCACCATCGAGCGGCACGGCCGTGGGGTCGGCCTGGGGGGTGGGGCCGGTGCTGCCCGGTGCCTGGGCCAGCGCCGCGCCGGCCACGGCCAACAGCAGGGCGGCGGTTGTCAGTAGTTTACGCATCACAAAAGAAGAAAAAAGGCCGGCCCCGCACCGGAGCCGGCCGATGAATGAAAAGGAAAAGTGGGGAACTGGTTGAGTTTACTAAGACAGGAGACAGGAGACAGGAGACAGGAGACAGGAGACTTTTCTCGCCGAGCGTCTCCTGTCTCCTGTCTCCTGTCTCCTGTCTTAGTAAACCCAGCATTAGTCGAGCACGACGCGCTTGACGAGCGTGCTGCCGCCGGCACTCACCCGCAGCAGGTACACGCCCGAGGCCAGCTGACTGGCTTCGATGGGCAGGCTCACGCCCGAGACGGGCAGCGGGGCCACCAGCTGGCGCACCGACTGGCCCAGCACGTTGCGCAGCTCGACTTGCACCGTGGCCGCACCCACCACGCCCGGCACCCGCACCCGGAAGCCACCGTGCGCCGGGTTCGGATACACGCTCACCTCCGCCGCCGACAGAGCCGGCACCGTCGAGAGGGGCGCGGCCGTGGCGAAGACCACCGCGAAGCGCCCGCGCACCAGGGCCGTGGCCTGGGTCGCGCTCACGTCGAAGGCGTAGCGCGTGCCTTGGCTCAGGCGCGTTTGCTGGCCGGTCTGGGTGTCGCGCAGGTACGCGTCCAGCCCGGCGGGCAGGTTGGCCAGGCTGGCGGCCGCGAGGGTGTAGGCCCCGGCGACGGGCACGCCCACGGCCAACGGCAGCACCGTGGCGGCCGTGAAGGCCGCCTGCCCGTCGATGGCCAGCCGCTCGTCCGCCCCCGTTTCGCTGCTCAGGTTGAGGCCCGTCGAGTTGGCCAGCTTGCCGGCATCGAACGCGCGGTCGAAGGCGGCCGTGGCCCCGGCTTCGGCATACGTGACCCAGCCATCGGCCAGGCCCTGGCCGGCCAGCTCCAGGCGCAGGGCTGGGCGCGGGTCGGCGCTCGTGCGCTGGAAGCTCACCTGCTGGGCCGTGGCGTAGTCGGCCACGCGCTGGCCATTCTTGAAGACGAGCGAGCCGCTGGTCTGGCCCTGGCTCACGCGCACGAAAAAGCCCTGACCCGCAGCGATGAGCGGGTTGTTCACGGCCGTCGTGCTCTGCCCGTTCACGAACGTGCGGTAGCCACCCGCGTACTGGCCCGTGCTCTGCACCACGTAGAAGGCCGCGTCCAGGTTCGGGCGGTCGGTGGTCGCTACCTGGGTCCAGTCGAGCGGGGCCGGGTAGGGGTTGCCCACCAGTGCCCAACCCGCGTCGGCGGCCGTGGCCCCCGTGTTGCGGCTCAGGTTGCGCGTCAAGTCGCCCGTGCCGAGCGTGCCCTGGAAGTCCACCGTCTGGTTGCCGGCCAGGTTCACGGCGTAGCCCTGGCCGGATACGAGGGGCGCGCCCAGGCCGGCCGGCACGAAGAAGCCCTTGTCGAAGGCCGAGTAGTTGCTGTTGGCCGCCGACACGAGCCGGCTTTGGTCGTAGCCGAACACGGTGGGAAAGGGCGAGGTCAGGCCCGGCGTGGGGCTGCTGTTGTAGACGCTGGCCTGGCTCACCTCAGGGCTGAAGCCGGCCGTGGCCAGGTCGGCCACGGTCGTGTTCGTGACCGGGGCGCTGAAGTGGCGGTAACCCGGCCCGGCGTTGATAGAGCCGTCGATGTAGCGCTGCACGGTGGCCGTGCCCACGACCACGCCCGTGCCCTGGTTCACGGCCAGGGCCGTGCCCGTGGCATCGGAAAGCAGAGTCAGGGCCTGGCCGCCCAGGCCCAGGTTGGTCGCGCCGGCCATCGTCAGCACCCGGCGCACTTGCAGCGGCTGGCTCAGGGTGGCCGCGCCGGTGGGCTTGTCCACGGTCAGGTTGGGCAGGGTGCCGCCGGCCAGGGCCAGGGTTTGGGCAGCGGCCCCGCTCAGGCGCAGCGTGCCGGTGGTGCCGGCCGTGGGGCCCTGCTGGGCCACGTTGCCGCTCACGTTGAGCGTGCCCGTGCTCAGGTCGAGGGTAGCGGCAGCGGCCGAGGCCACGTCGCCGCTCACGGTGGCCGTGCCCGTGGTGCGCAGCAGCGCCGCGCCGGTCTGGCTCAGCCCGCCGTTTACTTGCAGGGTGCCGCCAGTGTTCACGAATACGGTGCCGCCGTTGCTATAGAAAGTCTGGGCCGAGGCTGCCAGCGGACCGGCGGCCAGCAGGGTCAGCAGCGGCAGCGCCCAGGGCCGGGCGCGAAAGAGAAGGAGGGAACGCATGGGATGAATCGTTAGAAATAAAAAACCCATGCGCCCTACTTGAGCCGCATAATTTGCAGATTGTTGCTGCCATCAGGGTTGGTGTTGGCCGTGGTGCTGGTGCTGATGCTCTGGGCGCGGAAGGTAATCTGGTCGCCGGCCGCCAGATAAATCACCGTGCTGATGGTCGAGTTGAAGCGGTAGTTGCCGGCGCTAGAATTGAGGTTATAGGTGCTCAGGGCGTAGGGGGCGGTAGTGGAGGTGGTGTTGCCGATGGCGCTGTTCTTGTCGAGATAGTATTGCAACCCGAGGTTACTGGGAGGTATGGGCATCATTTGCACGACTACCTGATACGTTCCCGCCCCGCTGCTGCCCACCGTGAAGACGCTGCCGTTCCAGGTATTGCCGCCGGTGAGGGCTGCGCCCGTGCCGTTGCTGCTCGAAAAAACAAGCGGCGTGTAGGTGTTAGACCCGGCGAGTGTGGCGATATTTTGCGAGGAAGTCACGGAAGTGCTTAGCTCAATGCTGGGAAAGCTGCCGCCGCCCGCGCTCGGCGTGGTCCACTGCGTGTTATAGTTCGTGCCGTCAATCTTGCTCAGCACCTGCCCGGTAGTGCCGCCAGTGGGCACACCCTGGCCGGCATCGCCCTTGTCACCTTTGGCGCCGGTAGGGCCGGCCGCGCCGACCGCACCCGGAGCACCCACTGGGCCAGCCGGACCCACCGGGCCAGCAGCACCCGCCACACCAGCTATGCCTTGCGAACCAGTAGCCCCAGCCGGACCCGCCGGGCCGACTGCGCCAGCCGCCCCCACGGGGCCGGCCGGACCAGTCGTGCCAGCCGGCCCCGTGGCCCCCACCGCGCCCGCGTCGCCCTTGTCCCCTTTGAGTCCTTGCGGGCCGGCCGCGCCAGCGGTTCCGGCCGGGCCAGTAGCACCCGTCGAACCCGCCGGTCCGGCCGGGCCGGCTACGCCGGCATCACCTTTCGCACCCGCCAGACCAGTAGCCCCGGCCGGGCCGGTCGTGCCGGCCGGACCAGCCGCGCCTACGGCACCCGCATCACCTTTGTCGCCTTTGGCACCGGCCGGGCCAGTCAAGCCGGCCGGGCCGGTGGCGCCCGCTACGCCCGCGTCGCCTTTATCGCCTTTCGGGCCGGCCGTGCCCGCTGGCCCCGTGGCACCTGTGGACCCCGCCGGACCCGCCACGCCGGCCGAACCCGCCGCGCCGGCATCGCCCTTGTCGCCTTTCGGACCCGTCGCGCCGGGGGTGCCTGCCACGCCTTGCACACCCTGCGGCCCCTGTGGCCCCGCCCCGCCCGAGCCGCTGAGGCTGGTCCAGGCCGAGCCGGTCCAAAAGTAGAAGCCGGGCGTGGTGCCGTCGGTCTGGTACACGAGCAGGCCCGTCGCCGGGCTGCCGATAAGCCCGCGCTGGGCGGCGCTCATGCGGGGCACGAGCATCCCCTGGGTGGTGCTGCTCAGGTCGAGCACGGCCGAGGGGGCGGGGTTGGTGGCGTTGGTGCCGATGCCCACGTTTTGCTGGGCGTGGGCGGCGGCGGCTCCGCCCAGCAGGGCGAGCAATACGGCCCAGCGGCGGGCTGGGGCATGGAAGGTAGCGGGTGAACGCATAAAAAAAGAAGAGGATTTGGGGGAAATGAGAAAGACTTTAGCCAGCAAAAGCCCGGCGAACGGCCGGGCACACAGCCACAAAACTCTGCTCCCCAGTCGCGCTTGTCAAGCACTTTGAGCACGAGACCCCCCTTTTTTGAGGTTGGCGTACATAAATGCAAGCTCGTCCTTAGATATTACCGCGTTTTAGCCTCTCACGGCATACCTTTGGAGGGGGGTGGGTAGGGAGGGTACTAGTACCCTCCCTACCCACCCCCCTCCATTCTCTCGATGTTTCCTTCCTCCTTTTCGCCCGAAGCGCAGGTGCGGCAATGGTTCGGGCTTTCGCAAGCGCAGCTGGCGCGCTACCTGGGCGTGCGAGTGCCCGCCGTGGCCCACGCCGAAGCCGGCCGCCGGCCGCTGCCGGTCCGCGCCCTGGCCCGGCTGCGGCCGCTGGCCCTGGCCGTGCCCGCCCCCGACGCGGCGACCGAAGCGGCGGCCGGGCTGCCCTTGCCCTGGCGGCCGCCGCCCCCACCCCCGCAGCCTCCGGCCGGCCTGCCCGAGCCGTTGCGCCGCCGCCACCGCGACCTGCGCCTGCTGGCCCAGAGCCTGATTGGGCGCCTGACCAAGCAGCAGGTTCACGCCGCCGCGCTGGCCGCTCGTCGCCGGGGCTTGGCCCAGCTGGCCGGGCTGCTGCCGCCCATCCCGGTCGAGTCCGTCGCGTGGCGGGCCTGGGTGGCGGACTTGTTCGCCGAGCTGGCCCTGGCCGACCCCGACCCGGCCGCCGCCGCCGTCGAGACCCGGCTGCTGGCCGCCCGCCTGGCCGGGATACGGGCCGAGTTATCGGCGTTGGGCGAGGGAGAATTAGGGTAGGCCGTGCGATAGCGGGTAGGAGGTAGTGGGCCAACCCCGAAGGGGTTTCATAGCCTAGCCTTAAAGAAATGCCGTGAGGTGCGCGTGAGGGATATATGAGACGCGCATGAATAAAAATCCGCGCGTTGCTTATATTTACCGCGGCAATACCGCCACCTAATCCCCTTTTTCTTTTCACCCATGCCCTTTCCCGTTCAACTGCTCACCACCCGCGCCGAGTGCGACGAAGCGCTCAAGGACCTCAATGATGAGCTGCGCGTGTTCACCGTAACCGATTCAGTGCTCGATTTACGGGCCGACCAAGCCAGCGACCGCGCCCAGGACCGCGCCGCCGAAGTACGCGACCTGACCAAAGAGGAGGCCGAGCTAACGCCCCTCGTGGCGGGCCTAACGGTCGGCTCGACCTCGTACTTGCTCAATAACCGCCGCCTGCTTACCGTCAAGCAACGCCTCGAAACCCTGAACCTGCCCTCCGGCACGGCCGCCCGTGGCCCGGTCGCGTTCAAGAAAGCCGTGGACGTGCGCCAGGTGCAGGTGCAGGTGCCGGAGCTGCAAGCGGCCATCGCCGAAGTGACGGCTTATCGCCCCACGCTCCCGGCGTAGGGCCGGCTACCCCGCCGCCCCGCTTCCTTCGACCCGCCCCGACCGCCGGGGGGCGGGTCGTTTTTTTAGGAAAGCAGCTACCGGTTGGCAAGAAGGCGGTGAGCGACCCGTCTCGCCAAACTGGGGCCAGACCAGGTGGCTTACTTCCTGACACGGCACCTAGCTCAAACCTCGCAGGGGTTCTGATAGCCTAGCCTAGGGTTGGCGAAGCCTACCCTGGGACATCGACCACCACACGTACCAGAACCCCAACGTGGTTCCGTCGCTCACCGTCAGTTAGCACCACTTCTTACCAACCCCATGCCTCAATCTTTGTCGGCGGTATGTCTGCACCTAGTTTTCTCCACCAAAAACCGGGTTCCTTTTTTGGCCGACGCTTCGCTACGGGCTGAAACGCACCGCTACCTGGCCGGGGTATCTAACCGGTTGGATTGTCGGACCCTGGAAGTGGGCGGCGTGGCTGACCACGTCCACGTGCTGGCTTATCTCGGGCGGAGCTGTAGCCAAGCCGACTGGGTGAAAGAGTTAAAGCGCGCTTCCACTGGCTGGCTTAAAGCGCGGGACCCGCAGCTGGCCGATTTCGCGTGGCAGGCGGGCTACGGGGTTTTTTCGGTCAGTGCCTCGCAGGTAACCAAGGCCCGACAGTACGTGGCCCGTCAGGAAGCGCACCACCGTAAAGTCTCCTTTCAAGACGAGCTACGGGCGCTGTTGCAGGCCCATGCTCTGGCGTGGGATGAACAGTATTTGTGGCAGTAGGCAGTAGTAAGCTACGGAACCCCGTTGGGGTTCGGGTACTGTGGGTGGGGTCGGCGGACCCAGGGTAGGCTGCGCCAACCCTGGGCTAGGCTATCAGAACCCCTGCGGGGTTTGAACCGACGCGTCTGGTCGCCAAATAAACCCCGAAGGGGTTCTGACAGCCTAGCCCAGGGTTGGCGCAGCCTACCCTGGGTCGGGCCAACCCCACCCACAGTACCCGAACCCCAACGGGGTTCCGTAGCTGGTCGCCGGGCGGACGTGGGCGAAACCCTTTCAGGGTTCTGGTAATGTGGAGGGTCGGCGGACCCAGGGTAGGCTATCAAAACCCCTTCGGGGTTTGAGCTAGGTGCGCGACATCAGCGAGCAGTAACCAAGCCCCCCCACTTTGAGCACGAACCCCCTTTTTTTTGAGGTCGGCGGGCTTTTTTGCCGCTTGCCAAGCCCCTACATTTGCGGCTTACCCTTTTCCCTCGCCGGTGGCCGTGTCCGCGCTCTTAGTTCGTCTCGGTGCCTATCGCGGCTGGTGGCTGGGGCTGCTGCTGGGCCTGGCCGGCTGTCAGCCCTCCCCAACCGCCGCGCCGCCCGGCCAGGCCTTGCCGCCCTCGGCGCTGGCCGCCCGCTTTCAGGCGCTGCTGCGGCGCGGCGACGCGGCCTACGCCCAGAAGCGCGGCTACCGCAGCTTTGCCCAGGCCCAGCGCTCCTACGACAGCGCCCGCGCGCTGGCCGACCGTTCCGGCGACACGCTGCTGCTGGCCGAAGCCGTCTTCGCCCAGGCCCGCGTCTATGATGCCTGGAACCAGGAGCCGCGCCAGACGGTGGCCTACTTTCAGCGGGCGGCCGACTTGTTCGGGCGGCGGCCGGCGGCCTGGCGGCGCTACTTCTACGCCCGCTACCTGGTGGCCCACGCCTACGACAAAATCCCGGACAGCCTGCGCACCGTGCGCGCGTTGCGCGGCCTGCGGGCCGAGCTGCTGGCCCGGCCCGACTCGGTGCGGCGCCAGGTGCCGAGCACGGTGGAGATGGCCCTGACCGCCACCGAGGTCCGAGCCTACGCCCTGGCCGACTCGCTGCTCAGGCAGTTGGTGGTGCGCGGGGCCGTGCGCAACGACCCCGAAACCTACGCCTACCTCGACCACTACCTGCTCACCCAGGCCCGGCTCGACGTGTACTACCGCCGACGCCCGCAGTCCGCGTACCTCGACTCCGCGCGCCGGGGCTATGGCCGCCAGGGCAACCCCTTCGACCGGGTGTACTACGGCCGCAACCTGTCGGACCTCTACGCCGCGACCGGGCAGTACGCGCTCGCCTACGACTACCTGCGCCGCAGCCAGGCCCTGGGCGACAGCCTGACCAACGGCGGCGACCTGGCCCAGGTGCGCCGGACGCTGTTCGAGTCGGAGGAGCAGGCCGCCCGCCAGCAGGCGCAGTACGAAGCAGCCCGGCAGCGAACCCGCAACAACGGCCTTTGGGGCCTGAGCGGGGGGCTGGCCGTTATCTCGCTGCTGAGCGTGTACCTGTACCGACAGCGCGCCCGCGCCGACCGCCAGGCGCGGGCGCTGACGCGGACCAACGCGCTGCTCGATGAGAAGGTAACCCAGGTCGAGCTGCTCAACAAGGAAATTCAGCACCGCGTCAAGAACAACCTGCACATGGTGTACTCGCTGCTGCATTTGCAGGAGCGGCGCACCGACGACGAGCAGGTGCAAGCGCAGCTGCAAGCGGCCCGGCTGCGGGTCGAGAGCATCGCCGCGCTCCACAACCAACTCCTGCTCAGCCCCGACCAGGACCCCGACCTGGCCGCCCACCTGCGCGGAGTTATCTCGTCGGTGGTGAGCTGCCTGGCCGACGACCGCCAGGTCATCACCCACCTCGAAACGGCCCCGCTGCGCCTGCCCCTCAACGCCTACCTGCCCCTCTCGCTCATCCTCAACGAATGGGTCACGAACTCAGTCAAGTACGCGGCCACCGGCGAGCACCTGCTCGAAATCTCGGTGCGGGTGCGCCCCCAGCCCGACGGCTCTACCTGCCTCGACTACACCGACAACGGCCAGCCGCCGCCCGCCGACCAGCCGCCCGCCCGCCCCGGCCTCGGCACCCAGCTCATTACCTTGCTCACCCGTCAGCTCGGCGCCACGCTCACGAGCGCGCCCGGCCAGCCTTATCATTTTACGCTTTGTATTCCGACGAAGTAGTGAGTCAGGGCGTTGTCATGCGGAGCGCAGCGAAGCATCTCGCGTGGCGCAGTAACCTCGCACTTTTGCCGAGCTAACATTTGAGTTTACCGCGCCACGCGAGATGCTTCGCTACGCTCTGCATGACAACGGCCCAACTCTTAACTCTTAACCCTTAACTCTCTATTGGACCCCGCCCCCCGCCTGCGCATTCTATTGGTAGAGGATGAAGCCCTCATCGCCGAGAACCTGCGCCTGACCCTGGAGGACCTGGGCTACGAAGTGCCGGCCGCCTTCTACACCTTCGCCGAAGCCCAGGCTGGGCTGCGCCCCGCCCCCGGCCAGCCCGCCGCCGCCCTTGCCGACCTCGTGCTGCTCGACCTCAACCTGGGGGCTACCAACCCGGCCCATTCGGGCCTGGAGCTGGCCCGCCAGCTGCGCGCGGCCGGCGGCCCGCCGTTCATTTTCCTCACGGCTTACTCCGACCTGAACACCATCCGCGAGGCCACGCAACTCCAACCCAGCGGCTACCTCATCAAGCCCGTGGGTGGGCCGGCCTTGTTCGGGGCCATTCAGTCGGCGCTGGAGTGCGCCGCTACCCACCAGCCGGCCCCCGCCCCGCTGACTGCCGGCGCGCCATCACCCGTCCCGCCCGATTTCTTTTTCGTCAAGCTCGGCGAGCTGACCCGCAAGCTCTACTGGGCCGACGTGCTGCGCCTCGAAGCCGGCAAAAACTACGTCACCCTGTATTCGGCCGACCAGCGCGGCGGCTACGCCATTCGCGGCTCGCTCACCTACGTGCTCGACCAGCTCGTGCCCCCCAGCCTGCGCCCGCTGTTTCTGCGCGTCAATCGCCGTCTCTGCCTCCACGCGGCCACCATCACCGCCTTCGACGAGGAGTGGGTGCATTGCGGCCCCGACCGCTACGAAAACGGTGGCTCGGCCGAAGCGGAACTGCGGGAGTTAGCACAATTAAAAACTGGCGATTAAAAAATGACTCGGCAGCTACTGCCGAGTCATTTTTTAATCGCCAATTTTTAATCGCCAATTTTTGGTTGACTACCGCGTCGCCGCCAACGCCTCAGCCCCGCCCACGATTTCGAGAATTTCGGTCGTGATGGCCGCCTGCCGGGTGCGGTTATACATCAGCTTCAACGACTTGAGCAGCTCGCCCGCGTTGTCGGTAGCTTTGTCCATCGCCGTCATGCGCGCGCCGTGCTCCGAGGCGTTGCTTTCGAGCACGGCCTTGTAGAGCTGAATCTTCAGGCTTTGCGGAATGAGGCTCTGAATAATTTCCTCCTTGCTCGGCTCGAAGATGTAGTCCACGTTGGCTTCCGGCGTGGCCGTAGCGGCCGGAGCCTCAGCGGGCACGAGCGGCAACAATTGCTCGGTGCGCACAATCTGGGTCGCCACGTTCTTGAATTCGTTGTACACCAGCACCACCTCGTCGTAGGTGCCGGCCGCGAAGCCCTGCATGGCTTCCTCGGCCACCGCCCGCACCGTGTCGAACGAGAGCTGGGTGAAGACGTGGGTGTAGTTGCCCACCGCCGTGCCGCGCCGCGTGTAGTAATCGTGCGCCTGCTTGCCAATGGCCATCACCGAGACGCTGCCCTGGGGCAAATTAGCGTAGCGCTCCTGCATCAGCACCACCACGCCCTTGAACACGTTCGAGTTGAACGCGCCCGCCAGGCCGCGGTCGGAGGTAATAGCCACGACCA
>Ga0123336_10000990_pt1 | contig 26944 bp, 29 predicted proteins | sample SSSSmetaG_FD_96466 | JGI IMG/M metagenome (GOLD analysis project Ga0123336, IMG submission 96466) | Glacier valley bacterial and archeal communities from Borup Fiord, Nunavut, Canada, to study Microbial Dark Matter (Phase II) - ​SSSS metaG | ecosystem: Environmental > Aquatic > Freshwater > Ice...
AAGATGATATCCTTTCATGTTAAATATTGGTTGAGCGATTAATATTTTAACAGGATGTCATCTTCTATTCAATTTTAATGGAATTTAATTCCATTAAACCCCTACAGTAATTTTACTCTAGCTAAAGATTCTACGTTTACACTCAGAATGATAAAATGTTTTTCTAAATATATAAAAATTAAGTTCCTTCGCTAACGCTTAGGATGACATGCCACTTCTCATTTCAAAACGCCACTTGTCATTCTGAGCGTAGTAAATAATACTTTACTTTCAATCTGAAATAAAAAAGTCAGCAGTTTCCAATTGATATTCAATCAATTGGTGCCTGCTGACTTTTTATCCTAATAGCTTTTTAACGATTTGATTAACAACTTTACCGTCGGATCTACCCTTTATCTGAGGCATAACAGCCTGCATAATCTTGCCCATATCTCTGGCTGATGTAGCCTTTGTATCAGTTATCGCCTTACTGACTATCTCTTCTACTTCCGCTTCTGTCAGCTGAGTGGGCAGATATGCAAGTAGCACACTTATCTCTGAATTAAGATCATCTATAAGATCCTGCCTACCACTATTTTCATAGGAAGACAGCGACTCTTTTCTCATCTTTACTTCTTTAGCAACTACTTCAATTATACCATCATCGTCTAGGGTAACGTGGTTGTCTTTCTCAACCTGGAGTACAGCCGACCTCACCATCTGGACAGTATTCTTTCTAATAGTATCTCTTTCCCTCATGGCGGTCTTCATATCTTCCAAAAGCCTATTTTTAAGGGACATTGTAGATCCCTCCTTACTTACTTAAACTTTCTTTTTCTTGCAGCTTCAGACTTCTTCTTTCTTTTTACGCTAGGTTTTTCGTAATGTTCTCTTTTTCTAACTTCAGCAAGTACGCCAGCTTTCGCGCACTGTCTCTTAAACCTCTTAAGAGCGCTGTCTAGAGACTCATTCTCTTTTACCCTGATTTCCGACATGTACTTCCCTCCCTCCGATGGTGCAATTGTGCCAGGATCAAGCCATGTTCAATACTCTGTATATTACTAAGAAATAAGCTAAATACAGCACACATTATATTATATATTAGTGTTATAGATAAAGTCAATAAATTTTTGCACCTAAAGTAATTCCGCCAATTAAATGATAGTGGAGATGCATTACAGTTTGGCCTGCTTCAGCCCCACAATTTGTTATTAATCTGTAACCTTTTTTATTTATCCCCATCAGCTTAGCAATCTTCTGTGCAGCAAAGTGAACAGCTGCAACATATTCTATACTCTTGCCATCAAGGGCCTCAACGTTCTCAACATGGAACTTTGGGACAATGAGAACATGAACTGGAGCTACAGGATTAATGTCATTAAATGCAATTACTTTTTCATCTTCGTAAATTATTGCTGAAGGTATCTCTTTATTAATGATTTTACAAAATATACAGTCTTCCATGGTTACCTCCTAATATGATATACCCGCGGATTAAATTACATCCAGTCAATTTTCATAAAATTCAGGGTAAACTTTGAAAACAACTGTCTGTAATCGTACCACGGTTAATTAAACATATTCTGATATCTTTATTTCACTTGTGACTCAATAATGCTAATGGCAAGTTCCAAAGCCTGATTAATCTTGCTCTCGTCTTTACCACCTGCTTGTGCCATATCTGGTCTGCCACCACCGCTACCGCCGGTAACTTTGGCAACTTCTCTAACAATATTACCCGAGTGAACACCTTTTCCCACTGCATCTTTTGTAGCTGCTACAACAAAGCTTACTTTATCCCCAAATGCAGAGGACAATACAACTACCCCTGAGCCTATCTTATTTCTTATCATATCACAGCTGTTTCTAAGTCCATCCATATCCAGAGCATCAAACCGTGCAGTAACTACCTTTAGACCCTTAACTTCTTTGGCATTTTGTATGGAATCATCAATAGAACCGCTTACAAGCTTACCTCTGAGCTGTTCTATTTCCTTCTCATATTCTTTAATTGATGCAGATAAGCTTTCTACCTTCCTTAATGTATCTCCAACATTAGTTTTAAGAGAGTTGGCGATATCTAAAAGTGCTTTCTCTTTATCTTTATAATAACTGATAGCTGACTTTCCAGTTAAGGCTTCAATTCTTCTCACACCTGCAGCTACACCAGACTCACCAAGTATTTTAATAAAGCCTGCTTCAGCTGTATTTTGAAGGTGTGTTCCACCACAGAATTCCATGCTGTAGTCGCCTACTTTTACTACTCTTACAACATCACCGTACTTCTCACCAAAAAGTGCTGTAGCTCCTAGCTTTTTAGCCTCTTCAATAGGAAGTTCCATTATGTCAACTTTGATGGACTCTAGAATCTTCTCATTTATAATGTTTTCTACACTCTCGATTTCCTCATTAGTCATTGGTGAGAAATGAGTAAAGTCGAATCTCAGCCTATCAGCGTCAACATGTGAACCGGATTGGTGTACATGGTCACCTAATACATCTCTAAGAGCCTGTTGAAGCAAATGGGTTGAAGTATGGTTTCTTGCAGTAGCATGCCTTGTTGCCTTGTCCACACTGGCGGTAACGGCGGCACCCTTCTCCACAAACCCACTGTCCACAACTCCAATATGAAGGAATTTGCCATTAGCTGTCTTCTTCGTATCCTCTACTGTTATTTCAAAATTAGCTGAATAAATACGCCCAATATCTCCATCCTGACCGCCACTCTCGCCATAAAAAGGAGTAACATCAAGTAATATTGTCACCAAATCACCATCATTAGCAGTTTCAACAGCTTTTCCATCTCTAATAATATACTCAACCTTAGCGCTTGCTTCAATAGTCTTATAGCCTACAAACTGAGTCTTGAAGCTCTTGTCAACGCCTTCTAAGCTTTCGACGCTCCAACCTGAACCTGCCTTATTCCTATGCGCTTCTCTAGCAGCTTCCTTCTGCTTTTTCATAAGCACAGTAAAGCCTTGCTCATCTAGAGCAATTCCGCTTTCCTCGGCTATTTCACGGGTTAAATCCAGAGGAAACCCATAAGTATCATGGAGTTTAAAAGCCATCTCACCAGAAAGCCCTTTAGTGCCTGATTCCTTTACTTCAGAAATAAACTGGTTCAAAATATTGAGGCCTTGATCAATTGTAGTCTGAAATCTTCCCTCTTCAACCTTTATAACCTTTTCAATATAATCCTGCTTTTCTGCCAGCTCCGGGTATGCTCCCTTGGACTCTCTAATAACTATCTTAGCCACATCGTGAAGGAAATCCCCCTCTATGCCAAGCATTTTACCATGCCTTGCTGCACGCCTTAGGAGTCTTCTTAAAACATAGCCTCTACCTTCATTTGAAGGCAAAATCCCGTCGCAAACCATCATTGTGGTACTTCTTATATGGTCTGTAATAACCCTTATTGAAACATCCTTTTTGGCATCCTTATTATAGTCAACTTTTGCTAGACTACAAATGTAGTTTAAGATTTCCCTGATAGTATCCACCTCAAAAAGGTTATCTACATCCTGCATAATGCAGGCAAGCCTCTCAAGACCCATTCCAGTATCGATATTAGGATGCGCTAGCTTCGTATAATTGCCTTCCTCATCTCTGTTGAATTGTGTAAATACGAGGTTCCAGAATTCAATGTACCTGTCGCAGTCACAGCCCACCTTACAGTCTGGTTTTCCACATCCCCTATCCGGACCCCTGTCAAAGTATATCTCTGAGCATGGTCCACAAGGTCCAGAACCAAGCTCCCAGAAATTATCGGCCTTTCCCAGCCTTACAATTCTGTCTTCAGGAATTCCAACCTTTTTATTCCATATTTCGAAAGCTTCATCATCATCCAAGTATATAGTTACGTAAAGCTTATCTTTTGGTATTTTTAAATCTTCTGTAATAAACTCCCATGCCCATGGAATAATTTCATTCTTAAAATAATCTCCAAAGGAGAAATTACCTAGCATTTCAAAGAAAGTTCCATGTCTTGCAGTCTTACCTACATTTTCAATGTCAGGAGTTCTTATACATTTCTGACATGTTGTTACCCTCTTTCTCGGAGGAACCTGAGCGCCAGTAAAATATGGCTTTAAAGGTGCCATACCTGCGTTTATCAGGAGTAAGCTGTTATCATTGTGAGGAACCAAAGAAAAGCTCGGAAGTCTTAGATGATCCTTACTTTCAAAAAAACTCAGATATCTTTCTCTTAGTTCGTTTAAGCCTAGTTTTTGCACAATTTATCTTCCTCTCTCATTTAAAATAAATAATAAAAAACAATAAAAAAACCCCCATCCCAAAAACAGGGACGAGAGATTCGCGGTACCACCCTTATTCCCCATACGGGGCGCTCAAATGCCTTAACGCGGCTTACGACCATACTAAAATAGTACAGTAGCTCCAACAGTTGCTTCAACTACACTTAAACAAAGGCTTTCACCAAACGCCTTCTCTCTTTGGTCATCATGTAGGATACTCCTCTGTGTCATTGCCTTTTTTTATTCTTAATACGATTATATAAATCATGTTTCACATTTGTCAAGTCATAATATACAATATAAGTATTTTCGAAACCACTGAAAAAGTCAAGATCGTCATGAATTTATTTTTCCTGCCTTATCATTTCATACATAAAAAGAGCGGAAGCAATGGAAGCATTTAGAGACTCTGCCTTGCCTGGCATTGGGATTTTAACCAATTCATCAGCACATTCAGATAGCTCTTCGCTTAACCCATTGGCTTCGTTACCAACAAATATTACTCCTCCACTGGACATATCAGCTTCATAAATGCTCTTCATACCTTTTAAATGTGCGGCAAAGCTCTTTAGTTTGTTATCTCTAATAAGCTTTATTGTTACATCCATATCTGCTTGACATACAACAGGAATATGAAAAATAGATCCCATTGTAGACCTTAAAACCTTCGAATTATATATATCAACGCAACCTTTTAAAGTTATAACACCGTCAAAACCCGTTGCATCTGCTGTTCTTATTATTGTACCCATATTTCCTGGATCTTGAATTGTTTCTAAAACAAGAAGTTTTTTACTCTTTGGCACTATTTCTTCTATAGCATACTTCTTCATATGAACAACTGCTACTACCCCTTGGGAATTCTCAGTATCACTAATGCCTTCCAAAAGATGGTCACTAATCTCATACACATAAACATTAGAGTCCATTATCCTATCAAGCAGTTCAGCACCGCCTTTAACCTTGGAAATCTTCTCAGAAACAAAGAAGCTTTTAATATTGATACTTTCCTTCAAAGCCTCATCAACAAACCGAATACCCTCAATAAGATATTCATCACTTTCATCTCTGAATTTCTTCTGTTTAAGGCTTTTTACCTCTTTATACAGTGCATTAGTTGCACTGATGATACTTTGCATAGGAACCTCCGCCATTTTTATGTGCTAATTTCTACAATATATTTTGTCGATTTCTTCAGAGTACTTCCCATCATTATTAAAAACATAAAGTGGGGGAAGCATTTTGAGCTGTGCCTTTGCGTTCTTTATACCCTTTACCAAAATGAGATTTGGTTTTTTACCTGGATAGGGGTGAATAAATCTTAAATACTTAGGCTCTAGTTTGTACTGTCTCATTAGACATAAAATGTCAACTATTCTATCGGGTCTGTGAACCATCGCCAACTGTCCAGCTGGTTTTAGCAACCCAGCTGCAGCGACTATAACATCCTCTAAAGTGCATAATATTTCATGTCTTGAAACAGCCTTAGTACTTTTTGGGTTTACTATTCCGCCTCCCGAATTCATATATGGTGGATTTGATACTACCACATCAAATTCACTTTTTCCTAAAAGAGCAACACATTCTTTTATGTCTGCCTCATGGATTATTACTCTTTCTTCTAGGGAATTCAGGGCAACACTCCTTTTGGCCATGGCCGCCATTTCCTTCTGAATTTCAATGCCTATAATCTCTTTTGCACTGGTCTTTCCAGCTAAAAGTATAGGAATTATCCCTGTCCCTGTGCCTAAATCAATAACTCTAGCGTTTTCCTTAATATCAGCAAAGTCAGCAAGGAGTACCGCGTCTACTCCGAAGCAAAAACTCTCAGTATTTTGAATCAACCTAAGTCCATTAAGTTGTAGGTCATCTATTCTTTCATAAGGATATAATTTTGTCTCCAAAAATTTCTCTCCAAAAAACATTCTAAAATGTGTAACTAACGTATATTGACATTCTTCTATAAAATATTAATTATTATGTCCTCTTTCTTTCTCTTTGGAACGTGAAGAACTCCATTTTCATCTTTAAAGTATTTTATTGAACCCTTTTCCAATTCAATTTGCGGGTCTTCAGCAGGAAATCCAAGGGCAATAACAGTATTAATTGTATATTTTTCTTCAAGATTAAGAAATTTTCTGATTTTTTCTCTATCTATCGCACCTAACCAGCAAGTGCCTATTCCATCTTCAGCAGCACATAGCATAATGGTTTGTGCCGCAGCACCTATATCCAGCTCATATCCTGCACTTCTTATGCTTGTATCCGCAAGGACAACAATATATGCTGTTGGCTCTTCGCCTTCTTTAGGATTCCCATTCGGAGCAATGTAACCTGCCCATTTTAAAAGATGAAAAAACTCCTTTACAGTTTTGTCACTATTTATTATTGCATATTTGACTGGCTGCATATTTGAAGCAGATGGCGATACTCTCGCAGCATCTATATATTTTGTCAATGTCTCAGTTTCAATTTTAATCTGATTGAACTTTCTAATACTGCGTCTTTTTTGAGCAACTTCATAAACACCCATTTCGTTTCCTCCATTCAAATTAGCAGATTTTTTATAGTTTCGGCTATATGTCTCGCGTCTCCAAACGCACCATGCTAGGAAGCCAACATAACTTTTAAATAAATGCTTAACGGTTTTTTTAAATAACTCCGACTATATTCTCCCTACACCGCGTTTCACAACGCGCCCCACGAGAAAGTCTACGTAATTTAAAAGGAACCTCATAAAACAAGAGGTCAGCATGAACCCTTGGCTCCCGCTGACCTCTTCTTAGACCTAAATTAATTCTGATGTGGTGCATCAACAGGACAAACATTTGCACATGCTCCACACTCTATGCAAGCAGACTCATCAATTACATATGAGCTGTCACCAGCAGAAATGCATGATACTGGGCATTCAGCCTCACATGCTCCACAGCTGATACAAGAATCGTTAATAAAGTATGCCATTTTAGACACCTCCTAATAAATGCTATACAGGCAAAACCCGTAAATTTCTACTCTATTCTACCACTATATTCTCTTTATGAAAATAGTTTTTTATTGTTTTTATATCAGAACATTACATTATTTCCCTTATATCATTAAATAAAGCTTAAATATTACCAATATTTCAGTGAATTAGGGGTATTATTAATCTTCAAGGTGCTTTAACACATCTAAATCTTCGTCTCCATCTTCCTGATATGATACATTTTTAATAATCTTTAAATCTTGTAAACTACACAGCAAAAGATCTGTATCGTTACCCTTGTCCAGCCTAACTTTCACCATTTCCCTAAGAAGGCTTGTCTCCATAACAACGCCTTGGCCTTCCGGTGTTTCAACTATGGCTCCTATTTTAGGCATCCTTGCAAGTACATCTTCGTATGCGTCCTGCTCATATTTCAAGCAACACATGAGCCTACCACAAGTACCAGATATCTTAGTAGGGTTAAGGGAAAGCCCCTGTTCTTTTGCCATCTTAATAGAAACTGGCTGGAACTCCCCAAGAAATGAGTTACAACATAATGCTCTTCCACAAACTCCAAGTCCACCTACCATTTTTGATTCATCACGAACTCCAATTTGCCTTAACTCTATACGAGTCTTAAACACTGAAGCCAAATCTTTTACAAGCTCTCTAAAATCTACTCTGCCCTCTGCAGTAAAATAGAAAAGTATCTTATTATTATCAAAAGTATATTCAACATCTATAAGCTTCATAACCAAATTGTGGTTTTTAATCTTTTGCTGACAAATATTAAATGCCTCTATTTCCTTTTTCGAATTGTCTGCAGCATGGATTTCATCTTCTGCAGTTGCCACTCTAATAACCTTTTTAAGAGGTGCAACTATATCTTCATCATTTACTTCTCTTATTCCAACAACTGCATGGCCAAATTCTATGCCCCTAGCAGTTTCTACAATAACATTATCATCTATATTTATCTCAAACTCTGCTGGGTCAAAATAATAAATCTTCCCAGCCCTTTTGAACCTGACTCCCACCACTCTTACCATCAAATCATTCCTCCCGAAGTCTCATAGCTAGTACATCAGCAGCTAATTCCATGTTTGCATTCTGTCTGATGTTTCGTCTTATATCCTCTATATTCTCAACAATTTTACATAAACGGTCTGCGGATATTTTCTTACTATATTCATTAATCATATCTTCTTTATCAGAATTAATCAATACTTTTAGGTTCATGCATTTTTTGGCTATTAGTAAATCCCTGTAAAAACACGTTATAATATTTAAAATTACTTCAATGTCATCGGAATGAGTAATAAGAAACTTTGCCATATCAAATTGACCTTTGACGCTATTTCCCATTAGTTTAGTAAGGTTAATAAAAACTTCTTCTCTTAATACTGTAAATTTCTGGGATGAAGCCAACTTTATAGCAAGTCCAGGTATTCCGTCAGCATAAGCTGTTATAAATAGATTTTTATCAGAGTCCAATTTATTGTCCTTTAAAATTGTTTCTACTTCTTCAGTAGTATTCTTCCTAAATGTGTATTTAAGAACTCTTGACCTTACTGTTGGTATAAGCATTTCCGGATTATGTGTTGAAAGTATTATTATACAATAGGAAGGTGGCTCCTCCAAAATTTTCAACAGGCTGTTTTGTGCCTGTTGAGTCATCTTCTCCGCCTGCTTTATATAATACACCTTCCTTTTTGAATACATTGGCCTGATAACGGCACCAGCCTGTATCTCTCTGATACTATCAACAGAAATGCTGTTGCCCTCTGATTCAATTTTAAGAAAGTCAGGATTTGTACCTGCATCAAAGGTTGCACAAGCACTACACTTTCCGCACGCCAATGGTCCTTCTTCTGTACAAAGAAGCATTTTTGCATAATCAACGGAAAACGAGCTTTTGCCTATCCCTTCTGGACCAGAGAAAAGATATGCATGTGCGCATGTATCACTAACTAGAGCATTTTGAAGGATTCTTTTTATATCAAGCTGCCCTATTAAATTATCGAAATTCACTTTGTTTACCTTTCTATATGGGGCTGAATCAAAATGCATATTTTTAAATATGTGCCACTCCCATATTCATCTATTCCTCTATTCATAAAAAAAATACTTTTTCGGGTGTTAATTATTTTCTTCGTCTTATCTACATAAATATATCCATTATCAGCCCTCGAATATCATCCAATTTCTGTAATATCTTGATATTGTCCCTTTCAGAACTAAGTACTTGTCTCGTAAGTTCTTCAACTTCTTTATTTATCCTCTTTATTGTTGCATATACTCTATATCTTCCTCTTCTATCTAAAAAGCTTTCCTTTGAAAATTTACAGGAAGTACCTACAGCCTCCTCAAGAAAAGCTGATATTAACTGCTTGTACTTCTTAAGCTCCCTAATATCAACTTTTTTGCCCAGCTTCTCTCCCTGTTCAAAAATAATCTGAGCAAGGTTTCTAATCCTCTCCTCCTGTGTATCCCCCTCTATTTTCACAAGCCTTGCTTGGAAGGAATCCGCTCTAGCTTCTTTGACCTTTTTCTCATCAATTGGAGACAAACCGCCAACTGTTGCACTCTGACTTAATGTCTCACCGATTTTAACCATATTATTCCCCTTTATACTTTCTCAAAACGTTCCACATCTATTACAAAAATAGTGGCTCCTCCAACAGTTACTTCGATAGGGTATGATAACATCATCCCACCTACACCATTGTTTGGCAAAGATGGATTCACCATCTCTTTCCTGCTCTTGGACTTTTTCTCTATAATGGCTATAACCTCATCTACTTTATCTTCTTCAACGCCTGTTATAAGCGTCATATTCCCAGATCTTAAAAAACCACCAGTGGAATAGAGTTTTGTTACACTAAAACCATTTTTATTAAGTTCATCCATAACTCTATGTCCATCATCACTATGGACTATTGCATATACTAATTTCATGCCAAATACCCCCTATAAATTTAATTACTTAATTTACTGTTATTGGTATATCTATTTGAAATGAATAGATTCATCCAGTATCGCCCTTATATCTTGAAACACAGCGTTTTGACTTTTTGCTGCATCTACCCTTCTTATCCTTTCAGGAAAGATGTTGCAGAGCATTTTGTATCCTTCATACACTTTCATATGAAAATCTATCTTTTCATTTTCTATTCTATCTAAAGTGCTAGCCTCAAACCTTCTCTTTAATGCTATCATAGGGCTTACATCAAGGAAAAATGTTATGTCTGGTAAAACGCCTGATAGCGATATATCATTAAGACTGTCGATTGTTTCTTTTTCAAATCCTCTTCCAAAGCCTTGATACACATATGTAGAATCAATATATCTGTCAGATATAACTATTTTACCCTCAGATAATGCTGGCTTTATAAGTTCTTCTGCCAGCTGTGCTCTTGCCGCGTAATATAGTAAAAGCTCTGTAGTTTTAGCCATCTTTGTATTGTCAGGGTTTAATATTATCTGCCTTATACTCTCGCTAATCAATGTGCCACCGGGATCTCTTGTAAGTACCACTTCATAGCCTCTTTTTATAAGATAATTCTCAATGTTTTTAATCTGCGTAGACTTTCCTGAGCCATCTGTACCCTCTATTGTAATAAAAATGCCATCTCTCATTTGCTCACCTGCCGCCTTTAATTACTTTTATCAATCCTTCTGCTGAAAGTCCATTTACTTTTCCGCCTACATTAACTATATTATACAAAAGTTCAATTGAATCCGCCATAATTATTTCCCCAGGACAAATATATGGTATCCCTGGTGGATAAGGCGTTATAATATCCCCACACACTCTGCCATTGGCTTTATATAGAGGTAGTAGTTCACTTTCCATAAACTCATTAATTATAACGCTTCCTTTTGAGAGTATTGTTAATTCTTCTATCTTAATATCGGAAAGTGTTGCATTTTCCCTAAACTTTATGGCAATGCTTTTTAATGCATTTGAAAGTCTCTCTAGGTCTTGTAGTTCATCACTTACCGTTAATATACATACAATATTATAATAGTCCGACATCTCAATCTGTATATTAAAATTTTGTCTTAATATCTTCTCCACTTTATACCCTGTGATGCCCAATTTTGAAGTATTTATAACAAGTCTAGTAAAGTCATTCTCATAACCGTCTATCTTTTCCTTCCTAATTGTATAAAATTCATTCTCTATAAAATTTTCTTCAAAACTAATAACATTTCTTTGAAGTTCCTTTAACAGTTGTGAACCAGAGTGTTCCATCACAGCCCTTGCGTAGTCGATAGAACACAGAAAAAGGTAAGAAGGGCTACTAGTCTGTAATAGTCTCAAATAAAAAGCTAGCCTCTCCCTATCCACCTTTTGACCTTTAGTGTGAAGCAACGCAGTTTGTGTGAGTGCTGGCAAGGTTTTATGGGCACTTTGGATACAAATATCAGCCCCAGCATCCATTGCACAGATGGGAAGCTGGTTGGAAAATTTAAGATGCGCCCCATGGGCTTCATCAACAATCACTACCATTCCCCGTTTATGAGCCTCAAGCACTAACCTTTCTATGTCACAGCAAATCCCATAATAAGTTGGTCTTGTGATTAAAACGCCTACTGCATCCCTATTTTCATCCATCACCCGAATTATTGCATCAATGTCACTTCCAAGAGGTATTTTGAACGTTTTATCCATTTTAGGCTTTATATATATTGGCATAGCCTTTGCAAGCATTAACCCACCAATTACCGACTTGTGGCAGTCTCTTGAAACAATAAGTTTGTCTCCTTCTTTACACAGAGCCATAATAGCTGCATGGATTCCGCAGGTTGAGCCGTTTACCAAAAAAAATGTCTTTTCTGCCCCAAATGCCTTTGCAGCTAGCTCCTGGGCTTCCTTGATTGCCTCCTCAGGATAATGGAGATTATCAGTACCTGGGATTTCAGTAACATCATATTTCCCTATTGCATTAAATTCTTCTATATCAAAACCTTTTCCTAGCTTATGACCTGGCATATGAAAGGCCACAGGAGAAGATTCATTGTACTTTTTAAGAACCTTCAATATTGGTAGGTTATTAAAAATTTCATTATTATTCTTCATAGAGTCCATCCTTTAAAAGTTGCATCTCTTGTGAAATACCTAAGTTTCTTAGATAAAACATCACCTCAATTTTAACACAATAATATTTAATAGAAAATAATGTTAACCCTTATATTTTATTTTTTGGTAGCTACTCAAAAGTTTTAATGGTTTATGTACAGCAAATTTGAAAGATGAAGGAAACAATTAGTACATGTTTTGTATTCCTTAAATAATTTGACTTATGTTATAATTTAAATTAATCAGATTTTTGTTTTTAGTTATTTTAAGATAATGTACACATTTTTAGTCTCTAAAGTTGGATGAAAATGTGGTAACTGCATATCGAGATAAGGAGCGTTATTATATGAAGAAACTTGTACTCGGAAACACAGGAATTGAAGTTACAGAACTTTGTTTTGGAGCACTTCCAATGGGCCCACTTCAGAAAAATCTTTCTGTTGAAGATTCTGCAGAGATTGTAAAATCTGCTCTTCAAAAAGGAATTACATTTATCGATACTGCCCAGGGTTATAAGACATATCCCCCTATTAGGAAAGCAATTAAGGAAACAGGAATAAGACCAATTATTGCAACTAAATCACCTGCCTCTGATTATAAACAAATGGAAGCCGCTGTAAATGAGGCTTTAGAGATGCTTGATTTAGACTACATTGATATTTTCCACCTTCATGCTGCCAGAGCTTCCACTGATGTCTTCGACGTAAGAAATGGGGCTTTCCAATGCCTCCTTGATTATAAAGCAAAAGGCAAAATAAGGGCAGTTGGCATAAGTACACATTCTGTGAAGGTTGCAGCAATGGCTGCTGATATTAAAGAGATTGATGTTGTATTTCCTATAATAAACATTAAAGGAATGGGCATATTAGAGGGCACTCGTGAGGAAATGGAAGCCTCTATAAAAAAATGCATTAATAATGGAAAGGGTGTTTATTTAATGAAAGCATTAGCGGGAGGAAATCTCGTTAATGACTATGATAAAGCCATGAGTTATGCCAGAAGCGTCGCAGACGTTTCCGTTGCATTAGGTATGGTAAGCCTTGAAGAAGTGGAATTTAACATCGCATATTTTAATGGCGAGGATACTAAAGCGTTCAGTAAAAATATTGGGAAGGCCAAAAAGTTTTATCCAGTTCCCAGCATATGTATTGGCTGTGGATCATGTGAAAAAACTTGCCCTAACCACGCAATTGAGTTGCACGAAGACAAAAAGGCTATAATTGACTATAACAAATGCATACAGTGCGGTTATTGCGTAGGCTCTTGCAAGTCCTTTGCAATAAGAATGATATAGCAATTTTTTTGAAACAAAAACATTAGGATTTAATATAGGGCTAATGCAAAACAAAAATTATGCAAATAGATTCTGAGGGAGTATAACGACTGGAGAATCTATTTTGAAGAAGAAAAGACAGAGGTACGATTACATCGCTCCTCTGTCTTTTCTTCTCAAATCTATTATAGTGCTTCTGCTTGTTTCTTAAGTATTTCAGCTTTGTCCGTCTTCTCCCATGGAACATCGATATCAGTTCTCCCAAGATGTCCATAAGCTGCTGTCTGCTTGTAGATAGGTCTTCTGAGGTCAAGAGCCTTTATAATTCCTGCTGGTCTTAAATCAAAATTCTTCTCCACAACCTCAACCAATTTATCCTCTGAAACCTTGCTAGTACCAAAGGTATCAATTAGTATTGAAACAGGTTTTGCAACACCAATAGCATATGCAAGCTGAACTTCGCACTTTTTAGCAAGTCCTGCAGCAACAATATTTTTAGCAACATAACGTGCAGCATATGCTGCTGAACGGTCAACCTTTGTTGGATCTTTACCTGAGAAAGCTCCGCCTCCATGTCTAGCATAACCACCATAGGTGTCAACAATTATTTTCCTCCCAGTAAGACCTGAGTCACCCATAGGGCCACCCACTACAAATCTTCCTGTAGGATTAATAAAATACTTTGTATTTTCATCAAGGTATTTAGCTGGAATAGTTGGAATAATAACATTTTCCATTATATCCTTTTCCAGTTTGTCATGCTCAACCTCTGGTCCGTGTTGTGTTGAAACAACGACAGCATCTATTCTAACAGGCCTGTCTCCATCATATTCAACAGTAACCTGTGACTTACCATCTGGTCTTAAGTAAGTTAACGTACCGTCTTTTCTTACCTCAGTAAGTCTTCTTGCAAGCTTATGTGCAAGTGAAATTGGTAGTGGCATAAGTTCTGGAGTCTCATCACAGGCGAATCCAAACATCATACCCTGATCTCCAGCACCTATTGCTGCAATCTCTGTTTCAGACATTTCGCCTTTTTTTGCCTCGAGAGATCTGTCAACTCCCATTGCTATATCGGCGGATTGTTCATTAATAGAAGTAATTACAGCACAAGTATCGCAGTCAAAGCCATACTTAGCCCTATCATAGCCAATCTCTCTTATTGTTTGTCTGACAACCTTTGGAATATCTACATAACAATCTGTAGTTATCTCACCCATAACTAATACAATTCCTGTAGTTACAGCAGTCTCACATGCAACTCTAGCCATTGGATCCTTAGCATAAATTGCGTCAAGAATAGCATCAGAAATCTGGTCACACATTTTGTCTGGATGGCCTTCAGTTACTGATTCTGAAGTAAAAAATCTTTTTGCCATTTTCTATACCTCCTAAAATTAATTTATGAACCACAAAAACGACTTTGCCGAATTTGTTTTGTATATTTCTGCTAGAGTTTGAAAGAATATCCGATATAAAATCATATTTATTGAAGAAATTTTTACAAAGTCCATTAATGTTAAATACCCACACCTTTATGACCTTCATAATAATAATCAACATAAATAAAGACCTCCCATAAGTAAGGAGGTCAAAAATTGTTCTCCTCATCTCGCAGAATTACTCCTGCAGGAATTGGCACCGTTCAAATAAGTCGGTTGCCGGGTTTCATTGGGCCCATTCCCTCCACCTCTCTCGATAAGGCAAATATTAAATTTACGAGTATAATTTAACACATGAAATCAAATCCGTCAAGAATAACTTTCACAATATATAGTTCCTTCGCTAACACTCAGGATCACACACCACTTTGTCATTACAAATACAGTAAAGAATTTTTATATTACTATTTTTAATAAAAGGGAGATGCTTTGCACCTCCCTTTTTCTTATACTAAATCTGGCTGGCACGAAGAAACTATTGCTTCAAATTCAGCGCCTTCAAGCTTTTCCTTCTCAATAAGAGTTTCTGCAACCTTATGCAAGGCCGCCATATTTCCCTTTAAAAGCTCAATAGTCTTTTTATAAGCTCCTTCGAGAATGGTTTTAACTTCACGGTCAATCTGAGCAGCTACTTCTTCACTGTAGTTTCTTGTCTGTGCAAAATCTCTTGCGATGAAGACTTCTTCACTATCTCCACCAAAAATCATGTTTTCAAGATTATCACTCATGCCATATTTCATTATCATAGTTCTGGCAACGTTGTTAGCTGTCTTTAAGTCACTACCCGCACCAGTACTAATCTCACCAAGCACAATTTCTTCTGCAGCTCTTCCACCCAATGCGATAATAATACGTTCAATAAGCTGTGATTTTGTATGGAAATTCTTATCCTCGTCAGGCTTATAGGCTGTATATCCACCTGCCATACCTGCAGGAATAATAGATATTCTGTCAACCTTATCTGTAGAAGAAGCCATTTTAACAGCAATAGCATGGCCAGCTTCATGAAAAGCAGTAAGCTTCTTTTCTTGTTCGCTCATCACTCTGCTCTTCTTCTCAGGACCCATTACAACCTTAAAGGTTGCTTCTTTTATATTCTCCATAGCTATTTTTGTATTATTTCTTCTTGCTGCAAGTAATGCTGCTTCATTCAACAGGTTCTCAAGATCAGCTCCGGTAAATCCAGGAGTACTTTTAGCAAGTTCTTTAAGACTCACATCATCAGCCATAGGCTTGTTTCTCGCATGGACCTTTAATATTTCTTCTCTACCCTTAATATCAGGAAGTCCAACTACAACTCGCCTATCAAATCTGCCTGGTCTCAAAAGAGCAGGGTCTAAGATATCCGGTCTGTTGGTAGCTGCTAAAATAATAACACCTTCATTTATGCCGAAACCATCCATTTCAACGAGTAGCTGATTCAAAGTCTGCTCACGCTCGTCATGTCCTCCACCCATGCCTGCACCTCTGTGCCTACCTACGGCATCAATTTCGTCAATAAAAACAATACATGGAGCATTCTTCTTAGCTTGTTCAAAAAGATCTCTTACCCTTGATGCACCAACACCAACAAACATTTCAACAAAGTCTGAACCACTTATGCTGAAAAATGGTACACCAGCCTCACCTGAGACTGCCTTTGCAAGAAGTGTCTTACCAGTTCCCGGAGGTCCAACAAGGAGTATGCCCTTAGGTATTCTCGCTCCAAGTTCAACAAACTTCTTCGGTTGCTTTAAAAACTCTACTACCTCCTGAAGCTCTTCCTTCTCTTCATCAGCACCAGCCACCTCATTAAAAGTAATCTTGTTTTTGTCATCAACGCTCATCTTTGCTTTACTTTTTCCAAAAGACATTACCCTATTTCCGCCGCCACCCTGGGATTGCTGAATAAAGAATACCCAAAATAAAATTAACACTACTATAAACCCTATTGTAGGTAAAATCGCTACCCACCACGGTGGTGATGGTGGTAGTTTGTTTTCAAAGTATTGTATCTGTCCTTTTCTAAGGCCATCAGTTACAACATCTGTAAATTTTTCTACAGAAGGTACATATACAATATATCTCTTAACAGCGGTAGCGGGGTCGGTATTGCTCACTAGCTGAACGGTTGCCTTATTACCCTCTAAAACTATGCTTTGTACATTAGATTTATCAACCTCATGAAGCAAATCGGAATAACTCTTCTGAGCAGGATTGTCTGTACCCTGAATAAATGTAAAGACGGCAAGCAATATTACAAAGAGAACAATGTAAAAGCTTATTCCTCTTAAATGTTTCAAATAGCTCCCTCCTTGTGCAAAACTTAAGTCAATAATCCGCTTAATTTAAATATATTTTAATACTTCTTATTAAAACACATTTAGGATTATTTTATACCATTTGTATTTAATTTTCAATCAAAATACTACACTATATATTTCAAATTTAGTTTTTTATATAAAAAAACTTAATCTGAGATAATTCCTTGATCTATAATTTATAGTAATCCTTTTTAGCCCTTAGAATATACACTTCGCTTAAGAATACAAACTTCAGGAAGATTTCTGTATTTTTCGGCATAATCAAGTCCATATCCTACAACAAATTTATCAGGAATTTCAATTCCCTTATACTCTATTTCAAGTGGAACCTTTCTCCTTGATGGCTTGTCTAGAGCCGTACATATTTTAACACTTGCAGGTCCACGCGTTTTCAATAATTCCTTTAAATGCGCTAATGTCAATCCGGTATCAACAATGTCTTCAATTATTAGGACATGCTTATTAGCTATATTCTTATCTAAGTCTTTTATGATTCTAACAACTCCGGAAGATTTTGTAGAAACCCCGTATGAAGAAACAGCCATAAAATCCATATCAACAGGTATGGTAATAGCCCTCATTAGGTCAGCGTGGAAAACCACTGCACCTTTAAGTACGCATACTAATATCAATTCTTTTCCTTTATAATCCTCTGAAATCCGTGTTCCAAGTTCCGTAACCATCTTTTGCAACTCTTCTTTAGGAACTAAAACTTCCTCAATATCTTCTAACATAAAATCCTCCTGTAACACCTGCTTAAATAATTTTTAAATTTGCAAAAATCCTATAACCCTCCTATTTTATTAGTAAAGAAAAGTATACTATATTTTGGACTTAAATACAAACTTAAACTTTTATACCAGTCATTATTTTAATTTGTATGTCCAATCACTATAACTTTACTTCTATTTTAACCACTTTTATTGTTTTATCATCAACTTTAAATTTGCCACTGATTCGCATCCCAACAATCCACATTATGTCTTTTCCTTTCGAGAGAAGCAATAGTTCATCTCGTTTCTCTTTTTGTACTTTCTCATCTATTAGGAATTCCTTCAGTTTCTTACTTCCTGTAGATCCATATGGAAAGAAAACATCTCCATTATGTCTCTTTCTAAAAGTTAAACCGTCCTTAACAATTTGCAAATCAAAATACTGAGTTAAGGATTTTGGTGCCCTTTTAAACTTTTCTTCTTTAAATTCTTTCATAGTTAGATATTTTACAAAGAATCTTATATTACCAGGAAGCGTATATTCTCCCTCTTTATTAAACTCAATATAACAATCATCTGTAATATCTTTGGAATCTTTGTTTTCCTTAAATATTTTTACATAAGTATAATCTCTATAGAACCTAATTCCACTTGGAAACTGTATTGTAGATCCAGTTTTACCTTCTAGGACTAATTTCTTCACCAGTTCGATATGGGCATTTTCAATTCCTTTTAAATTTTGAGTAAAGCCACTTAAAGAATGACGAATTACTCTTCCCAAAGCCTCCCTTGGTATAGAATTCAGTCTCTGAATTGAAAGCTTAGTAAAAATTTCATTCCTCTCAACAATACAATTCTCATATTCTTTTTCTATTATAATATGAAGAAGTCTACTATCATCAGTACATATCTGTGAGAGCCTGTATAAGGCAGGTATTGCATCCACTTCAAAGAGCTCTTTTATATATGGTAAAAGCTCCAACCTTATTTTATTTCTAGTATAGTCCGTAAGAAGGTTCGAGCTATCTATTCTTGGGACAATTGAATTCGCACTGTTATAATCCTCTATGAGGCTCCTTGGCACAGATAATAACGGGCGTATTATACCGTCTCTGTAAAATTCCATACCCTTAAGACCATCTAGTCCAGTGCCCCTTATTATTCGCATGAGCAGTGTTTCTGCTTGGTCATTCATGTTATGAGCAACCGCAATTGTGGCTCCCCCTATTGAATCTGCATATTCGCTAAAAAGAGAGTACCTTGCCTCTCTGGCCACCTCTTCCGTAGACCTTTTCCTCTCCATAGAAAGTTTATTTATATCCATATGCCAAACTTTCAAAGTAAGTCCAAGTGACTTACAAAATTCAAGGCAGAACTCTTCGTCCTTATCAGCCTCTTCAGCTCTAAGCATGTGATTTAGATGAGCCGGATAAATAGTAAATCCGTATCTTTCTGAAATACTCCAAAGAACATGCAAAAGGCACACCGAATCAGGCCCTCCAGAGAGACCCACTATTATTCGCTGTGTTCTAATGAGATTGTGCTTATCTATATTTTGAATTACTTTTTGAGTTAATTCCTTTATTGGCAATATATCCATCAGAAATACTAAATCCTTTGCTTTTCGAGATTTACGAACTTCGTGAACTGCCCAAGCCATGCCAGTTCTACCGTCCCTGTTGAGCCATTTCTATGTTTCGCTATTATTATCTCTGCCACATTCTTTTTGTCTGTGTCCGGATTATAATAATCATCTCGATAAATAAACATTACTATGTCAGCATCCTGCTCAATAGCTCCAGATTCTCTAAGGTCACTGAGCATCGGTCTGTGGTCTGTCCTTGTTTCTGCTGCACGGCTTAACTGTGAAAGGGTTATAACCGGCACATTTAATTCCTTTGCCAAAATTTTAAGGGATCTGGATATATCAGATACCTCTTGCTGACGGCTCTCGTTTTTACCTCTACCCTGCATTAGCTGTAGATAGTCAATTACAACAAGTCCTAAATTCTTCTCAAGTTTAAGTCTTCTGCACTTAGCTCTGATATCCATTATACTTGCTCCAGGAGTATCATCAATATAAATAGGTGCATCAGACATTGGCCCTAATGTATGTGCTATCTTGGTCCAATCATCGTCCTCAAGCTTTCCTGTCCTCATTCTTTGGCTGTCTACCATAGCCTCACTGCAGAGCATCCTGTTAACAACTTGCTCCTTAGACATTTCAAGGTTGAAAACCGCTACTGGAACCTTAGCAGATATTGCAGCATACTGTGCTATGTTTAAAGCAAATGCAGTCTTTCCCATGGCAGGACGAGCTGCAATAAGTATTAGGTCAGAGTTCTGAAGCCCAGCTGTTTTAAAATCGAGATCGGCAAAACCAGTAGGAATACCAGTAATGTGCCCCTTACTATTGTAAAGTTCCTCAAGTCTATTAAAAGTATCAACAAGAACATCCTTTAAAGGAGTCATACCCTTTAAATTTCTTTTTTGAAGAATATCAAATATGTTTTTTTCGGCCTTGTCAAGGACGTACTCAACCTCTTCATTGGCCTCATATCCCAAGTTTACAATGTCAGACGAAGCTCTTATCAACTTCCTCATAAGGGCTTTTTCTTCAACTATTTTGGCATAATGTCTTACATTAGCTGTTGTTGGAACACCATTTACAAGCTGTGTAAGGTATTCTAAACCTCCGACATTGTCTACAGATCCCCTTAATCTAAGCTGATCTGAAACTGTAATAATATCTATTGGCTCTGCCTTTTCAAAAAGATCCATTACAGCTTCATATATCTCAATATGGTCCTGTCTATAAAAATCCTCAGCTTTAAGTACCTCCGTAATAACTGGAATGACCTCTCTATCAAGCATCATTGAACCTATTACAGATTGCTCTGCCTCAATGTTCTGAGGCGGTAGCCTACCCATATTAGACATATCCATCATTTAATCACTCCTGTATAACCTTAACTGTGAACTTAGCGCTAACTCCAGGGTGTAATTTTGCTTCAACGGTAGTAGTGCCTAATGCTTTTATGGTCTCTTCCATAGCCATTTTCTTTTTATCAATGTCTAATTTGTGCTGTTCTTTAAGCTTTTCTGCAATCTCCTTGGTTGTTATTGAGCCAAAAAGCTTGCCATTTTCCCCAGCCTTTGTCTTTATAACAACAGTTATATCTTTAAGCTTTTCGGCTAATCCCTTTGCTTGAACTAGAGCCCTTTCCTTTTTCAATTGTTCGGAATGATTCTTCTGGTTCATGGAGTTAACATTATCAGATGATGCCTCCATTGCAAGTCCTTTTGGAAGAAGGAAGTTTCTTGCATATCCATCACTAACATCAACTAATGAGTCTTTTTTCCCAAGTGTTTTAACGTCTTGCTTTAAAATTACCTTCATAAATAACCTCCTATTAAGTAGCTCTTTATTGTGATTCTTCAAAATAAGAATCAATTGTTTTCTTAAGCTTATTCTTTGCTTCTTGAATTGGCATTCCAGTGAGCTGGGCTCCTGCAATACTTAAATGCCCACCACCACCTAACTTTTCCAATATTACCTGCACATTAATATCCCCCATAGAACGTCCTGAAATGTATATTTCATCGTTAACAGAGCATAAAACAAATGCTGCATCAATACCAGATAAGGAAAGCAACTGGTCAGCCGATTTAGCCGCAATGAGCTGAGGATTTTTAAGTCCTAATGGACATATAGACATAGCAATATTTGGAAAAATCATCTCAACATTTTTAACAACATCAGAGATAATTGTATATGTCTCTAGGTCATTTTGGAATAGCTGTTTTACTGCAACTGTATCAACACCCTGCTTCTTTAAGTAGGATGCCGCTTCAAAGGTTCTAACTCCTGTCTTAAAGGTAAAGTTCTTTGTATCCAATACTATACCGGCATAGAGGGCCTCTGCCTCTATTGGCTTTAGTTTTATATTTTCCTCTACATATTGTAGAACTTCTGTCACCATCTCGCAAGTAGACGATGCGTATGTTTCTTGATAGTTTAAAACCGCATCGTGTATAAAATCAGCTCCTTTTCTGTGATGGTCTATAACCACAACCTGGCTTGAGCGTTTCAGCAGCTCTGGACATTCCGTAAATGATGGCTTATGTGCGTCAACCACAACAATCAAAGTTTTCTTATCTACCATGTCCAAAGACTCTCCACTATTGATAAAAAGGCCTTCATATTCACCGGTCTTTTCTATCTTTCGGATAAGATTTTCGATAGTTGGGTTAGCTTTATTTAAAACTATAAAGGCTTCCTTGCCCCTGTTCTTAGCAATTGTATATATGCCAAATGCGGCTCCTAGAGCGTCCATGTCAGCATTTTCATGGCCCATGATAAATACCGAGGGAGCCTGATCTATAAGTTCGCGCAATGCATAAGCAATGACCCTTGCTTTAACTCTGGTTCTTTTCTCTAACTCTCTTGTTTTGCCGCCATAAAAGCTGAAATTATCCCCAGTCTTTATCACAGCCTGATCCCCACCCCTACCAAGGGCGATGTCTAAACATGCAGTAGCATTGTTGAAGGCATCAGAAAGATTGACGGTGTCGACACCAAAACCCAGACTTAAAGTAACTGGTATTTTATTGCCTAAATTAATTTCTTTAATCGTATCTAAAATCTCAAACTTTTTTTCAATAAATTCTTTGATGTATCTATGCTCAAAAATGTAAATATATTTATCTCTCTCATATTTTCTTAGAACGCCATTAGTAGGGCTTGTCCACGAATTCAACTTCTTATCAATTTCAGCAAGCATCTGAGGCCTTACAGAGTCATCCATGCTATGCATTAAATCATCGTAGTTATCTATTATAATGACGCTGACATCTGTCTTCTCACACTCATATTTTGACTTTAAATCTGCATAATCAGTATTATCAATCAGATACATCATAAGAATATACTCATCACGCTCTATCTTACGATCAATCTTAATATAATTCCCAAGTACCGTAAAATGTCTACCTTGTACTTCAACTTCCTTAGTTACTCTACCATTACTGTCAATGATGCTGCCTGGATCGAGATCCTCAATAAAGAGTCCAATTGCCCTGTCTAAAAGCTGTTGCCCGTCGAAGATTAACCTAAAAGAAGAGTTGTACCAAATAATAGTCCCATCAAGTTCAATAACAACAAGGGGCATTGGGAAGTTCAAAAGTGTGTCTTTAGTAGCGCTATCTATGTTAAATGTCAGGTTCTCAATGTATTTTGTAAGCTCTTTTTGCCTTTTGTAATTAGACCTTATGTAGTAATATGTCATAAAAACCAGCAAAACATATGCTGGTATCGCAACTCGCCAATTTAAAACATTTATTACTATAATTAAAATAAATATAAACCACAGATAAAAGCTAGTCCGCGGCACAAAGCTACCCATGAACTTTTTATTGTCCATTGTCTTCCCCACTAATCCTTCCTTTTGATTCTGGAGCTACTTAAATGCTTGGAAAGCTCAGATAAATCGCCATAATACTTTTCTATATCATTCTTTTCAATAAGTCCGATTTTAACTTTACCGTCAATCTTCATTTCAATAGCTTGATAACTAATACCAAGCCTTCTACCTAATATGTAAGTCACTAAAATAATATTGGCAAGTATGTCAGCGGCCGAATCATGTACCTCTTCCTTAATGCCATTCCCAAGAATTCTAAAAAGATTAGCTACATCAGTAAGAAGCTCACCTTTAAGCCATTCTATAGTTTTTATATTCCTTGTAATATCTATTTCCCTGTCAAAAACGCCCATCTAACCATCTCCCTATTATTATACATATTAAATGTTTTTAATGCAAATTATATAAGATGAATATATGTTGCACTCCTGGAAACCTAATTTTTAGTAAAAAAGCTTAGTGCAACATATATAGTTCAATAGTTAATTATACCACAAAGGCCTCTCCAGTCCTCTATTTCCCATATCAAAGGCTACTCCTGGGATATACTCTTTTTATATGAACCAAGGAACTTATAAAAAGAAGCCTTACGTTTCACCATCGTTAGAGCATTTTTGATATCTTCGTCATCTTCATGACCTTCAAGGTCTACAAAAAATATATATTTACCCAGCACGTCCTTTGATGGTCTGGATTCTATTCTATCCAAGTTTATATCCCAGAGATTGAAAATATCTAGGACTGCGTACAAACTTCCTGGCCTGTCCTCAGTTGAAAAAACAATTGAAGTTTTATCGTTGCCGGTTCTAATCCCACTTTTTTTCGAAACAACTATAAATCTTGTTGCATTGTTCGAGCTGTCTTGGATTCCCTCTTCTAAAACAGTTAAGTCAAAATGCTTGCAGCGGCAATTGAACCAATAGCCAGGCTGTCATCACTCTCTTGCACCAGCTTTGCAGCAGCCGATGTACTAAGAGTAGCCCTTTGCTCTGCCTCGGGATAATTCTGACTAAGGTAACTTCTACATTGAGCTAGAGCCTGTGAATGAGAATAGATAAACTTAATATCATTTTTGTCAGAATTCTTTTTTATAAGTAGATTTTGATTTATCTTTAAAACTAGCTCTCTTTCTATATATATGCCTTCCACATGAGAAAGCATATCCATTGTCACATTAACCGCGCCCTCAACTGAATTCTCGATTGGCACCACTATTTTCTCTAGCTCATCCTTGGAAAGCCCCTCAAAGAGCATCTCAATTGTTGGCTTTTCAATTAAGTTGATCCCAGCTTCATTAATAAGTTTAAGTGTAGCCTCATGAGTGAAGCTGCCAATAGGCCCGAAATACCCAATATTCATATTTCTATAACCTCATATTCGTTATTCTATAATAAGTAGATTTATTATATATAAAACCGGCCTTTTTTGCAATAAACCTAAAATAGATTCTTCGCTAGGCTCAGAATGACACAAAAAGTGGCTATTGCAAAGTATGACAAAAAGAGCCAGAGGATAAATCCCCTGACTCTATGATTTGTAGCATTATGCTATTTACTTAATACAAATTCAAACAGCTTTACGCTTGTTAAATGCATCACCTACAGCATTTATCGTTCCTTCTATATGAACTGTCCTTATATTTAAGCTGTCTATCTCAGCCTTGTGAACCTGATTGCTATGCTCTATGGACTTCACAACCTCAAATATTTCTGTCTGACGAGTCTCCATAGCATCAAGCCTTTTATCCATAGCATCTAACTTACCTAATATCAATCCAAACATTTCCCTAGTGTCAGCATCCATAAATACTACCCCCAAAAACTTATACTTCATTTTATCATTCATTTATGCTTATAACAAGAAAAACCCTTCGACAATAAATGGGAAAGTAAAAAAGAGCCTGAGCTGTCTGTTGAAGAATATTGTCTGAATAGGCTAACTTCTCAGCATAGGATATATGGGTTAATGCAGGCTGCCAGTTCAGCTCGGTAGACTTTCATAGCAGGGATAAGATATACTTTGAGCAATTTATCCATGGATATCATATCCCCCACTCGGTTAGCATTTTCAAAAGCTATCAGCCCTTTACAAACCATGTCCTCTCGCTCTTTAATCCTGTTTTGTGGCAACTTCATATCTAGAATATTATAACTTTGGCAAAGCTGTAAAAAAGCATCTGAAAAATCTATATATAAATAAAACGGGGCGTCTTCTGAGTTTTCATAAAGCTTGTCAGCTAAATACTCTAAAGCCTCAATTCCTGTATCTGTTAATGCAATCATATTCCGCATCATTTCATAATAACGTTCCATACAATCCCTAACTCAATTCTTTATCAAAATTGCCATATAAGGCATGGTATTAAAATCATTCTTTATCATCAGATCCGAAACTCCATTCAGATATCTCTGACCAATTTCCTCGACTTTTACTTCTGCAGTGTATTGAATCCCATTAAGGAACTCCCCTAAGCATTCTAAATATCGTTTGCTGTTCACACCCATAAAATAACGCTTATCTGTTAATTCTTTCAACATTTCCATCTGGATATTGTACTGAACTGGAACGGCAGAGAAGCTATCCCTTAATGTTCCATCTTCTATTATGCTAGTATATGAGGCGATTAACCCGTCTATTTCATTTAATTTTTCATTTGAAACGTACTCCTGAAGCTTCTGAAAAAACATACCTAGAATAATCAGTCTCTCACTGAGCGTGTAACTTCTGTTTTGTAGTACGGTAATAGTAAAGATACGGAGTTCCCATAGATACTTTTGAGGTTTATTGTTCAGCTTAAAGTCATGAGTATTAAAATTTACCTTAACAGTATTTTTTATACTTGTGGACTCTTCAGCCTCATCAAACTCCATCGCATCTTGATTTAAAAGGGCAAGCCTTGCTGCCTCTGGACATGACATAGTAGCTGAACGTTCAAGTACACCATTGACGACATTGACATCTCTCGGATAGGTGGTACAAACATCCGGCAGGCATCCCTCTCCACGCTTTAATTGTATACTGCACAACATATTTTCATTTAATAAAGGGCATTTTCCATCCTGAAGTAGGTTTACCTTCCCATAATTACCTTCTCCATGATTAGCAGCCCGATTTCTTTTAATATATTTATCCAAAAGCAACGTCAGTTCGTCGTCACGTACCTTCTGGTACTTTTTATAGGTCTCATGGTCTATACTAACTCGCCACCCTACACAGCAGCTGTCTTCACAGGAAGGTCCAACGCATCTGAAATTCTTAAGATATTGTGGTGTTAATATTAGGCGTTTTTTTTCATTCATAATTAACCTCGGTAAAAAAGATTTGATATAGATTATATGGGCAAAAATCGCAATATATTAACCCAGATAACCTCAAAAAAAGGGTTCTATACTAAACATTGGGGTAAGATAAAAAAAAGAGGCATAATGCTTCGATTTCTTGTAAACTGGAGTTACCATTCAACAATACACAAGAAGGAGAATACATTATGCCTCATACAGATTA
>Ga0123336_10000992_pt1 | contig 26941 bp, 24 predicted proteins | sample SSSSmetaG_FD_96466 | JGI IMG/M metagenome (GOLD analysis project Ga0123336, IMG submission 96466) | Glacier valley bacterial and archeal communities from Borup Fiord, Nunavut, Canada, to study Microbial Dark Matter (Phase II) - ​SSSS metaG | ecosystem: Environmental > Aquatic > Freshwater > Ice...
CCGCGCGAAAAATCGGCGCTTCAGCAAACTCACGACAAGAGCAGGCGCGCGCGGTCGACCCTGTCGAGCACGGCCGACACGCGCCCGTCGGCCAGCAGGGTCTCGTAGAGTCGCAAGGCTGCCGCACGATAGCCGTTCACGTCGAGAACGCCCTGTAGGAGCCGGTAACGTAGAAACAAGAAGGCAGTCTGGGTGACGTCGCTGAGGCAGTACTTCTTGATCATGTCGAGCTGGCCGGCATTGTACAAGCCCTCGACCTGACTGCCGTCGACGCCGACCTTTCCCGGCAGGCCCATCACCCGCGCTACCGCGTCGAGCGAGCCCACCCGCGCCGCACCATGCTCCGACAGAAAATCGTACAGATCGATGTGGCCAGCGTCGGAGAAGCGATAGCGATAGTCGCGGTCTTGATGGAAAAACTTGAGCGTGAGCCCATGGCGCAGACAGCGCATGGAGATGACCGGCAGATCGAAGCTGCGCCCGTTGTAGGTGACGAGGTGCGGCCGATACTGGTCGGCAAAATGGGCAAAGTCGCCAAGCATGTCGCTCTCGGGCTTGTCCTCGCCGATGACGCCGAGCCGCTTGAAGCCGTAGTTGTCGTCGAGCCAGAGCGCGCCGAGCACGATGGGCTTGTGCGCGTACAGCGGCGGGAACGGTCTCTCGTGACCGGCCGCCACCTCGGGATGTTGATAGAGCTCGAGGTCGGGGATGGTCTCGATGTCGAAAACGAGATAGCCGCGGGCAGACATCTCACCACGCTAGCGCGACCCTGTGACATTCATAGTTCGCTAGACGTAACTAGTGAGAATGAAAAGACTATGCGGCGAGCTGGCGCCAATCCAACAGATTCACTTCTTCATCTGCCAGCGTGTACTCGACCTCGGTCTTCCGACCCACGCGATCGCCGCCGATCTGAAAGGGCACCGCGTGCGAGAACAGGGCCTTGCACCGCGTCAGCATCCAGGTGTGCATCTTGGGCATGGGGTGCTCGCCGCGCCACAAAGACCGCATCCGCCAGGTGGCCTCGAGGACTCCGGCGCCGTAGACGCGCATGCAGAAACGACGCGGCACTGCGCCGGCAAACGGAAAGGCGCGAAAGCCGAAGCCCCACTCCGCCGACGTACCCGCTGCGCAGACATTGACCGGGCCGCGATAGAGCACAGCGCCGTGACCGCCGCCCGGCACCGCCACTGGCTGGCCGCGCTCGTCGATCGTGATGGCGTCGGCGCCGGTGTTGGTCAGCTCGACCTCGACGGGCTTCGGGGCAAACATATGGCGCGGGATGGTGCGGGTCGCAAGGCCATGCAGATAGCCACCGAGGCCGTTACGCGCGCCTGCAGGCAAAAGACCCAAGCCGGACTTTTGCGCGTGGAAATCGTCGATGAGCTCGGCGTCCCAGCCAGTGCCGGCGAACGGCGCCAGGACACCGTCGACCTCGACGAGCTCGAAGCGACGCAGCGGCAGCGCGGCCGAGCTGTGCTGCAAGACGCCGAGTTTCTCGACGGCGTTGCGCCAGTTGGGTGAGCCGGTGGTGCGGGCCCAGGCATTGCCGGTGCCGAGGCGCAGGCAGCCGATGGGCGATTGCGCCGCCGGCTGGCCGCGGAGCGCGTTGATCAGCGTGACCGCGGTGCCGTCGCCGCCGGCAGAAATGAGCAGGCTCGGCGGCGAGCTGCCGAACCCGTTGGCGAAATCGACCGCCTCGTCGAGAGACCGAGAGGCCAAGACCCGCGCGCCAGGCAACGTACGCCGGCAAGCACGCGCCACCGCCTGGGATCCACGGCGGGCACGCAAATTGACGAGCACTGCGATGTCGGAGATCACGCATGAAGCTTGCCCCAGCCGCGCCCAACCTTTTGTCACGGTTTTGTCATGGCCAGAACGCAGGCGAAGAAGCAGAAAACTTGCGCTATGTTGCCGCGCATGATGACCCGACTGTTGTTGACCGCCTTCGCCCTGTTCCCGGTTCTGGCCCACGCCCAGGCGATCACCGATGCCGAGACCGCCGCCGTCGGCAAACGCTTCGCCGCCGAGATCAAATGCGACACCAAGGACCTCAACCGTGCCTGGTGCGCCGTCCCCAAGGCCGGCAGCCAGGCCTTCGAGGCGCCAGCGACCGTGACCACCTACCTCGGCCTCTCCACCGAGGTTCCCGACGGAGCCGGCATCGTCGATGCGCTGCTCAAGACGACCAGCGTCTCCGCCCTGCATCTCGGCCCGACCACCGCGCGCCTGACGTCGCTCAAGCCGTCCAACGAAGACGAGAAGAAGCAGATGTTGCCAATCCTCATGGCGCTGGCCAACGCGCTCAAGAACGGCTCCAAAGATCCCATCGCCATCAGCGCCGACCTCGGCGGCTATCTCGACGGCGAGCGGGCCAAAGCCGGTCGCGCTCTCACCGTCGGCCCCAAAGGTGCCGACTACATGGCGATGTTGCCGTCGAAGCTCTATCGCGTCGGCGCGGTCTATGTCGGCGTCGAGCGCTCCAAAGGCGGCCACTTCGTCTCCGTCTTCCCCATCGTGCCCCTCAAGCGCTAAGCACAAATCCGGCCGAAGCAGACGCGAACCAAACGCTCGATCGCCTGACCGGGTCGCGCACTTTATCTGAGCTTGCGTGCCTGGGATCAACAGGCAAGAGTGGCGCGATGCAAACTCTTCGATCCGTCCCTGTGGTCGTGCTCAGCGCGTTCACGATCGTGCTCGGCCTGACCTCGGCGCGAGCTTGGGCTGGCGCGAAGGTCGACCTGCTCGTCAACGGCAATCCCGGCGCATCGGCTCAGCTCAAGGCCGCCGATCCGAACGCTTTGAGCCGGGTGCTAGACGCGGTCTCGAGCAATGCCACGCTGGTACAGGGCTCGTCGGTGGCTGCGGCCGTCGATGTGTCCGCCGGCACTCTTCGCGTCTATTCGACCGGGAGCGGCAGCGTGGCGCCGTCGGGAGGCGTGCCCATCCCGCAGCTGCCAAGGGGCACCGCGGCGCTCGACGACATGATCACCGTCTCGGGGCCGGGCACGAAGGTCGCTGTGAAGGTAACCATGATCGTCGACGGCGCCCTCCACGTGACGGGCACCTCGACCAATGGCTCAGTGCAGCTCTACGCGATCAGCAACCTGAACCTCGGCAACGGGGCGCCAATCACGGGGACGGCAGAGCGCGACGTGGCTATCACGTCTCCCGCTCCTCAGACCGACACCACAGTGCTCATCCCGTCTTCCATCGGCACCGTAACCGGGAGCGATGGTGTCGCGTTCATGCTCGAGCAGCAGGTCATGGTGGTAATCGGCCAGGCCACGCCGCTCGTGGCCAGTATCGTGATCGCGGGCACGGGCACACCCGGTTACACCGCAACCGCGGACTTCGGCAGCACGGCGCACCTGCAGCTCAGTCTGCCCGCCGGGTACACGTACACGTCTGCCTCAGGCTTGCTCCTCACGCAAGCCGGGGCACCCGGGCTCCCGTTGCCGCCCGATGGCGGCATGGGCACCGGCGGCATGGACATGGGACCAAGCGACATGGCGACTGGTGACGCTGGAGGTACGCCGGCGGACATGAGCGGGGCACTCAACGGTGGGCGCCCCGGTCCAAGCTCTCAGAGTGGTTGCTCGATGAACCGCGCTCCGGCCACCGTGCCGTGGATGTCGCTCGGGGTGCTGATCGCTTGGGTTGCATGGCGATCTGCGCGTCGTCGCGCTGGCTAGCGAGCCAAAGCCGGTCGCGCGCCAACCGTAGGTTTCGAGGACTTCGCCACGTCGATGGTTGAGTGGCGCGTGGTCTCCATGGATCAGCGCGGCCACGGGTTCAGCGACCATTCATCTGACTACTCGCGCGCCGCGTTCGTCGGCGACATCACCGCATTGCTAGATCATCTTGGCGCGTGCGAACCCGCGCTTCTTATCGGTAATTCGCTGGGCGGCATCAATGCGTTCTTCTTTGCTGCTTTGGTTGTCGAAGAAAGCCCGCCGGAACAGCATGAGCCAATGACGTTCATGCTGGACTGGCGCGGTGTCTACCCGACCAGCGAGGCGCTCGAACAAAAGATCGGCGCACGGCTGGACGCTGGCATTCGATCCCGAAGATCTGGTCGAGATGAAGAACGCTCTGAACGGCGACTTCTGGAACGAGCGGATGATGTCGACCTGCCCGGCGTTGGTCGTTCGGGGAACGAACAGCAAAGCAGTCGACGGCAAGGTGCTCGAGTCCATGGCCGCTCGAAGGCCAAACACCGAGAAGGTCTTGCGCAGGGCGCCAACCAATTTCGATTCGGGTGATTTACGAACCGAACGAATTGATCTAATTTTGGTGCGAGTAGTTCGACCGCGATGTTAAATTGACGAACAACCAATTCGAGGCTGCCGACATGGTGCATGAGACGAAGGTCCGTGACTACTACGACAAGGCGCTCGACTGTTACCGCTCGATCATGGGCGACAGGTGGCACTTTGGCGATCCGGAGTCTGAGGCCAAGGGACTTTCGCCGACCACCGTGTGCGAAGTGATGGAAGAAAAGATCGTCAAGCTGACCGAGCTCGGGCCTGGCAAACGCGCCCTCGATTTCGGCTCGGGCATTGGCGGCCCGACGATACATATGGCCAAAGTATCGGGCGCGTCGTTTATCGGGGTGACCAACAACCCCCGCCTGACCGCGACGGCAAACGAAAATGCCGCCAGCCAGGGCCTCTCGGACCGCGCTAAGTTTCTAGAGATCGAGGACACCGGATATCAGGCGTTGCCATTCCCCGACGGTCACTTCGACGCCGTGACGACCTATGATGCAGTGTGTCACCTCACCGACAAAGCGATCTTTTTTCGGGAGGTGTATCGCGTTCTGAAACCGGGCGGGATCTTCGCTGGCACCGACTGGCTGCAGCGCCCGTTTGGGGAGTATCAGACCGAAGAGCAGATCATGAAGTTCATGCGGCCAGTGAATGAAAATGCGTTCATCCCCTGGCACGGCACGCTCGAGGGTCATCGAAAAATGATCACCGATGCAAAGCTCGATATTTTCCTCGTCCAAGACCTCTACGAAGGCGTGCGTTGCTGGGGGACGGTCTCCGACAAGGAGCACGAAGGCTGGCTGACCTACGAGGGAAAAGACGAAGGCTGGTTTCGCGAGGGCAAGCGCGCCCTGGACCGCGCGCGCCACGCAGGCGTTTTCACCGTCGGAATGTTCGCGGCACGCAAGAGCGCCTGAAGGTTTCCGCCGCGTCGACGGTACCCGTTGCTTACAGCGGGAATTCGAATTGCAGGCCGGCTACGCTGGCGTCGCCGAAGGTCTTGCGTAGCGCGCGCTCGGTGAAGAGGCGGCCGTAGGACACTTCGACGATGCCGCCCGAAAGCCAGCGCGAGACTTTACGGAAGAAGCGCAATTTCAAGAGCACGCGGGCCTCGATGTAGTAGGTGCGGAACTCCGAGAGCTTGGGGTCGGCGGTGTAGAACAGCTTGCCCGGTGCCGTCGACGAATCGAGCGTACAACTGCTGCACGGCAATCCCTGGCCCTGATAAAAGGCCACATTGTCGCCTTGATCGCTCCAGAAGCTGGCGGCGCTCTGCGTGTAGTAGCGCCCAGTGACGCGAAACTCGACGGGGTCGACGGGCAACGATAGGCGGAGATCGAAGGTGCTCGACAGGATGCCCCAGTCGTCGATGTAGAGCCGATACGACGGTCGCACACCGATGAAGGGCACGCGGACCGAGTCGAGCGGCAGGATCCAGTTGAGCTGGAGCGTGAACGCATTCCGCTGGCGCTGGAATGGCAGCTCTTCTCTCGTCGGTGAGCCAGCCAGGTTGACCGGGCGATAGGGGTTGGCTTGGTAGCCGTTGTCGAGAGAGCCGAAGCCGCTCACCATGAAATCGTAGGACAGCGTGAAGAGCAGCGTCTGGGTGAGCACCTGGGACCAGGTGAGGATGAGGGCCACCGTGTCGAGGCCACCGACGGGGATGGCGTTGGTGGCCGAGGCGCGGGCGAAGACATTGTTGTGGCCGTAGCTGAGCGTGAGGCCGAGCGTGGTGTTCTTCTGGAAGAGGTCCACCAGCGTCGAGAGAGTGGCGGTCTGGGCGCGGTAGTCGGACTCGCTAGAATAGGAGTAGGACGCAGTGACCAGCGCGCGACCAAAGCGTTGCCCGAGGCGCAGACCGGCTTCGTGGCGCAGCTCGGTGAACGGCTGGTCGCGTACGGCACCGGCAGCGACGGAGGCCGACGTGATGCTATCGAGGAGATAGTGCGCGCCGATGACCGTGCCCGACGGCAGCTCCTTGGACAGGTCGGCTTCGGGCTGGATCACCGACGTGTTGCGATCCCGATAATAGTTGCCGCGCACCACGACACTGTCGGCCTGCGCCAGCGACGAGCAGAGAGTGATGAAGACCAGTCCGAGGCGAAAGCGCAAAGCTAGTTGCAGCCGCAGCCGCCGCCCGCTGCGCCGAAGCCGCCGATCGAGCCTTCGCGTGAGCCTTGCCAGTGCTGGCGAAAACGGTCTTCGGTGCTCTCGGCACCGGGCTGCATCACGCGTTCGGAGAGATACTCGCGCTGATAGGGTTTGACCTGCACGCAGCCCGCGCCACCGACGGCAGCCAAGACGAAGAAGAGACGAAGCACGCCGGCATGCTATCGAATGAACGAGGTGGCGTCCACCAGGGGCCGTAACAACCGACGTGCGCCGGCTCGCAACAGGTCGTCCCCGGCGATGGCGCGGGCGACCGGCGGCGAGAGCGCATAGTAGCCAGCGACGAGAAGGCGGCCGGCTGGGTTGGTCACCAGATAGCGGTCGCGGATGCGGCGCAGGCCGTCGATCTCGGTGGCCATGGGCGTGCCGTAGGCGGCGGTGGCGATGAAACAGCCGGACAGGGTCACGAAGCTGGCGACCGAGGTGGTGACCGACTTGACGACAATGGGCGACGGCGCCTCGCAGGCCGAGCGCGCTCTCACGGCGACGAAATACTTAATCTCCGGGCGCAGGCCGGTGATCATCGACGACACCGTCGAGCCGGGCGTGCCGGCCACCGGCGCCATGTCCGAAGACGGGATGGCACTGACGAAGTCATCGTCGGTGATGGTGACGCCTTCGCGATAGCGGATGTCGAAGCCTGCGGTGGCCGCACCGGTGGCCGACGAGGCGAACTGCAGGGTGATCGAGCTCGGACCGGGCTGCAACACCAGCGCTTGCACCGGCGACGGAGCCTCACAGACCGGCCGCACGCCGCCATCGGGGCAGCTCGGCTCGGTGGTCACGAGGACCCGGTACGGGCTCGCGCCAGATACCAACATCAGTCGGCCAGCGCCGGTGCCGTCGTCGGTGGAGATGGTCGTGTCCGCGGGATGCAAGGTGCCGGTGGCGCCGTCCCAGTCGCTGTAGCCTTCGAAGTCGGCGCCGCGCTGCTCGTCGGGAGTGGGGCCGAGCGTGAACGGCACCGCGTACACCACCGAAGGCTGGCCGAGAAACTCATGGCCGTAGCCGTTGAGCTCTTGGTGCTCGTCGTCGACGCTGGGATAGCGGTGGAAGCTGTTGAAGTCGCTCTCGAGATGCGCTTCCACTTTCATGACATATTTTCCATCAGCGACGAAGGTCGACGGCGTCCAGCGCAGTGGCGTGGCCAGCGGCTGATAGCCTGGCGGCGTAGCGCCCGAGATGGCGCCGAGATCGTTGACCACGCCGAAGGCCCGTGCGGCGTCGCTGTCGTGGTCAGCGACGAAGCTGGTGAGGTCCGCGCGCGGCGGGTACAGCGACGCGTCGCCGACGGCATAGGCGCCTTTCGAGCCATAAAAGCTCGACGCACAAGAGACCACGTCGATGCCGTTTTGCTTGATGGTCACGCCGCCGCGCGGAGAGCAGTAAAACGGCTCCGGCGAGCTGACCATGAAGTGGTAGCCGATGGTGTCGTCGTCGCAGTCGGTGCCAGCGATGCCCGCGGCGTTGCACGCGGCGATGGAGGCGCCCGATTTGCCGCCCATCATGAGCTTGCCGTACTGGTGGTTGCGCTTGTGGGCCCAGACGGGCAGAACCATGTCCCGTCGACCGTAGGGAAAGCGGAAGTCGGTCTTGAAGCGCGATTTGCCCGGCCGATTGGCGAGGCCGAGGCTGCCGGTCATGCGGGTGACGTAGACGGTGTCGACGTAGTTGCCGAGCGCGTCCTCGACCCAGACGGCGATCTGCAGGTTGGGTACCGGCTTGAACTGCACCGAGACCGAGCGACAGGTCGGTGCGCCTGGCGTTGCCAGATCGGGGGTTTCGGCGTGAGCGACCGAGAGGCAAACGAACGACATGAGGCAAATCAGGTGACGCACGTCTACAAGGGTCCATCCCGACGGCAGGGTTGTCAAGACGGGGCACATCTTGACGCGGTGAGCCTCTAGGTTGTATATACAACCCATGGCCAAGCTAGAGTCGCATCCCACCGTGCAGCGCTTTCGGGCCTCAGCGCAGTCGGTGACATCCCATACCGTCGACGGAGAGTGGCTACGCGCCTTCCTGCTCGACGCTGGCGCAGACGATGTCGGCTTCGTCTCCGTCGACCGCCCGAGCTTGGACGCGCAGCGGGCAGACATTGTTGGCCTCTTGCCGGGCACGCGCACCTTGGTCAGCTTCGTGGTCAGGATGAACCGGCAAGACGTTCGCAGCCCGGCGCGGTCCATCGCCAACCTCGAGTTTCACCAGACGACCCACATGGTCGACGACGTCGCCCGCCAGCTGGTGCATGAGCTCGAGCGCCGTGGCGTCGACGCGCTCAACCCCAGCGCAGGCTTTCCGATGGAGATGGACCGCTTTCCGGGCAAAGTATGGACCGTCTCGCACAAGCCGATTGCCGTCGCTGCCGGCCTGGGCCAGATGGGTGTGCACCGCAACCTCATCCACCCGCGGTTCGGCAACTTCGTTCTCCTGGGGACGGTGTTGGTTGCCGCGGAGCTGTCGGTCGGCGAGAGCCAGCCCATCGACTACAACCCGTGTCTCGGGTGCAACCTGTGTGTGGCCGCATGTCCGGTCGGGGCCATCGAGCCCGACGGACGCTTCGACTTTGGTGCGTGTGCCACCCACAACTATCGCGAGTTTCTCGGCGGCTTTGGGGACTGGGTCGGCACTGTCGTCGAGAGCAAGAATGCGCGCGCCTATGGCGACCAGGTCTCCGCCGCCGAGACGGCGTCGATGTGGCAGAGCCTGTCATTCGGCGCCAATTACAAAGCTGCGTATTGTATGGCCGTCTGTCCGGCGGGCGACGAGGTGATCGCGCCGTTTTTACTCGATCGCAAGCGCTTCACCGACGAGGTGTTGCGGCCGCTGCAGGCCAAGGTGGAGACGGTTTACGTCCAGCCCGGCTCGGATGCGCTCGCGCATGTGCGACGGCGTTTTCCGGCCAAGACGACCAAGACCGTGCGCAGTGGTCTGGGCGCGTCGACCATCGCGGCGTTGTTGTTCGCCATGCCCAGCGTGTTTCAGAAGGGACGATCGGCGGGGCTGGCGGCGCGATTTCATTTTGTCTTCACCGGCTCGGAGACGATCGACGCCACCGTCGACATTCGCGATGGGCGCATCACCGTCTCGCGCGGCCTGACCGACAAAGCCGATGTGGTGCTGTTTGCCGACGCTGACACCTGGCTCGGCTATCTGGCCGGCCGTCGAAACTTGCTGTGGGCCTTGATGCGCCGAAAGCTGCGGGTCAAAGGTCGGTTGCGGTTGCTCGCTGCTTTCGGGCGCTGTTTCCCCCCGGCGTAAGTCTCAGTCTCGTCGCTGCGGCGTCGATGGCGGGCGCGGCGCTGCCGAGGAGCTTCTTGGTCTCGGCCTGGGCGGCTTCCCATGCCGGCAGCACGCGTTCGAGGAGGCGTCGTCCCTTGGCGGTCATTTCCAGCCGGCGACCTGCCCCGCGCGCCTCCGACTTCAGCCAGCCGCGTTCTTCCATGCGCTCGAGATCGCGGCTCAGCGTCGACTTTTCGATGGCGAGGTACTTGACGACCAACGCCGGGGTCGCATGCACGCCCATCTTGGCGACGGTGACGAGCACGTTCATCTGCGCGGCGCGGAGGTCGAAGGGCCGGAGTGCGTCGTCGTAGACTGCAGTCACCGCGCGATGGAGCATGCGCAGTGGCAAACAGTGACACTCCGCGGCGATACGGTCCTCAGGGAGCAGGGGGGGGAGCATGGGTTGTATGTACATCCCCCCGACGCTGCCGGCAAGCTAGAGCTGGTTGCGCAGGCCCTTGGCCAGGAGCTCTAGGTTTTCTTGGGCCAGATGGTATTGCGGGTTGAGCTCGAGGGCGCGTTGCAGCGCGCGCTTGGATTCGGCGAAGCGCGACAGTTTCAGGTAGGCCGCGCCGAGGTTGCCCCACGACGGATAGTGATTCGGCATGAGTGCCAGCACCGCCTCGAAACCGTTGGCTGCGTCGGACGCATCACCCTCGGTGAGCGCGGCATAGGCGCGGGCAAAGAGCTCTTCGCCACGCAGAAAATCGGTCAGCGCAATGCCCGGATTCGATTCGCCGAGCGCGCGCTCATAGGCGCGGACGAAGCTGCGCGCTTCGAGGCGTCGCTCTTCGGAGCCTTCGGTGAGGTCGCGCGTGCCGAGGCTGAGATAGTCGCGCAACGCCAGATAGGCGCCGCCGAGACGGTCGGCTTCCTTGGAGGCAGCAGCGAGGTTCCAGGCGTGCAGCGGCTCCTCGGGCTCGAGCTGCGCCGCTTTGCGCAGCTCGGTGATCGCCAGCTCGGGCTCGTGCAGTTGCAGGAGGCACACCCCGAGGGCACTACGGCCTTCGGCATGCTCGGGATGGGTCTTGATGAAACGTTCGAGCTTGCGGCGCGCAGCCTCGGGCCGGCCCGATTCCAGATAGGCAAGGCCGCGATCGAGTGCTTGGTCGGCGATGCGCTCGGCGCGCGAAGCGGTGGCGTCCGAGACCAGGCCCTCGAGGGTGGTGCGGGTGGCGCTGTCGAGGTCGTCGCGGCCGAGGAGCTGCTCGAGAAGCGGCAGCGCTTTGCCACCGCCGTGACGGAGGACCTCACCGACGAAGTTGCCGAGCTCAGACTGCGGCACCTGGCCCATGATGAGCTGAACGGCTTGTTCGAGCTCGGATGGCTCGTCGAGCGAGCGCAACAGATCGCGCACGCTGCCCTCGAGCAAGGCTTCCGGATCGTGCAGCGACACCGTCGACGGAATAGGCGCGTTGAGATCGGACAACAGGCCGAGGGCGCGGGCCTTGACCTCGTCGGCGGCGGAGCGTTCACCGAGGAGCTCGGTGAGACGGCGAACGACGCGCTCACCACCGAGCCGGGCGAGCAGGTAGTAGGCCCAGCTCGATTCGGCCTCGAGCGGCGAAGCGAGGCTGCGCATCAGCGCGGGCAGCGCAGCACCGGCGGCAGAACGCACGAGGCGCACCAGCTTGCGACGGTCGGGACCGACGGGGATTTCGCCATCGCGAGCCTTCTGCAGCGACGAGACGACCGCGCGAAGGGGGTCGAGCGACTTGGAAATGTCCGAAACCGGCCGAAGCGTCATGGGTCCTCCACCGACATGCAACCCTATACGCTACGCTACGTGTATGGTCACATCATGTCAACGGGGTGTTTGGAGGTGCCTCGTCGCGGTGGCACTGACTGAACTTGCTACGATCTTGGTTAATTATTTGAAACTGTGGATAGAAACGACTAGAACCCTGGATTCCCACGGTTTGGTGTCCTGAAAACCGACAGTCCGCCTTGTGCACAGCCTGTGAATTCAGTGTATGTGGACGTGGCATGAAATCAGCAGGAGGCCCGGTTATGAATCCGTTTGCGGAGCTCAAGCCCGCTCTGGCGCTGGACGAAGCCTTGGAAGAGGCAAGCCGCTGTCTCTACTGCTACGACGCGCCTTGCACCCGCGCCTGCCCGACGCACATCGATGTGCCGGCCTTCATCAAGAAGATCGGCTCCGGCAACCTGCGGGGCTCGGCAGCGACGATATTGTCGGCAAACGTGCTCGGCGCGTCGTGTGCCCGCGTGTGCCCGACGGAAGTCTTGTGTGAAGGTGCGTGCGTGCTGAATGATCTGCACCACAAGCCCATCAAGATCGGCCAGCTGCAGCGTCATGCGACCGACTGGGCCATGAGCCACGGCATGCGTCCTTTCGTCGCTGGCACCAAGCAGCCAGGCTCGGTGGGCATCCTCGGCGCGGGGCCCGCAGGCCTCGCTTGTGCGGCGGAGCTGTTGCGGCTCGGCATCGAGGCGGTCATCTACGAGGCGTCGGAGCGGCCGGGTGGGTTGAACACCACCGGCGTCGCCGAATATAAAATGACACCGGAGTTTTCGTTGCGCGAGATCGCCTGGCTCGTCGAGGCCGGCGTCGAAGTGCGCTACGGCAGCGAGGTGGGCATCACGGTGCCGCTCGGCGAGCTGGAGTCGAAGCACGACTTTGTCTTCGTCGGCGTGGGCCTCGGTAGCATTGCGCCGCTCGGCATCTCCGGCGATCGGCTCGACGGCGTGGTCGACGCCTTGGCCTTCATCGAAGAGCTCAAGATGGAACGCTCGCGGGCACGGGTCGGCAAGCGTGTCGCGATCGTCGGTGGCGGCAACACGGCCATCGACGCCGTGACCCAGGCCCAGCGGCTCGGCGCCGAAGAAGTGCATCTCATTTACCGCCGTGGGCCGGAGGAAATGCCGGCGTATCACCACGAGGTCGAGCTGGCCAAGCAGGCGAGCTGTCGGTTCCATTTCTTGGTGAATCCGTCGCGCGTCGTCGGTGAGGGCCAGGTGTCGGGCCTCGAGCTGCAGCGGATGCGGCTCGGTGAGCCAGATCGATCGGGGCGCCGGACGCCGGAGCCGATCGACGGCGAGACCTTCGTGTTGCCAGTGGACATGGTCATTGCAGCGACGGGCCAGAAGGCGCGCGCCTTACTGGATATCTTGCCGGGCGTGAAGCTCGATCGCGGCAAAGTGCTGGTCGACGAGCGGACCATGCAGACGTCCAATCCGCGTTATTACGCCGGCGGCGATTGCGTCTCGGGCGGACAAGAAGTCGTCAATGCCGTCGCTGAGGGCAAGCGCGCGGCCACGCAGATGGCGGCGCAGCTCCAGCAGCTACAGCGCCAAGCGAGGAAGGCTTAGTCATGGCCGATCTGAAAATCAATTTCGCCGGTATCGAAACGCCCAATCCGTTCTGGCTCGCTTCGGCACCGCCGACCAATACCGGCGATCAGGTCATGCGCGCTTTCGACGCTGGCTGGGGTGGCGCGGTATGGAAGACGCTGGGCGATCCCATCGTCAACGTGTCGTCGCGTTACTCGTCGGTGGACATGGGCCAGTCGCGGATGATGGGCCTCAACAATATCGAGCTGATTACCGATCGGCCGGTGGAAGTGAACCTGCGCGAGATGCGCGAGGTGAAACGGCGATATCCGAAACACACGGTGATCGCGTCGTTGATGGTCGAATCGAAGCGCGATATCTGGCACGAGATGGTCAAACGCGCCGAGGATACCGGCTGTGATGGCCTCGAGCTCAACTTCGGCTGTCCGCATGGCATGAGCGAGCGCGGCATGGGTTCTGCCGTCGGACAGGTGCCGGAATATGCCTGTCAGATCACCGAGTGGGTCAAAGAAGTGGCCAAGACCCCGGTGATCGTGAAGCTGACGCCGAATATCACCGATATCGTCTATCCGGCGCGTGCGGCGAAAAAGGGCGGGGCCGATGCGGTCTCGTTGATCAATACGATCAATTCGATCACTGGCGTGGATCTGGATACGTTCACGCCGCGACCCGACGTCGGTGGACGGTCGGCGCACGGTGGGTTCTGTGGGCCGGCAGTGAAGCCGATTGCGCTGAATATGTTGGCTGCGGTGGTACAGGACAAAGAAGTGCGTTTGCCGGTCAGCGGAATTGGCGGCATTTCCAACTGGCGTGATGCGGCCGAGTTTATTTTGCTCGGCGCCAGCACCGTGCAGGTTTGTACCGCGGTCATGCACTATGGCTACCGCATCGTCGAGGACATGATCGACGGGCTTTCCAATTATCTCGACGAGAAGGGCTTTCGCTCGGTGCGCGAGCTGGTCGGGCGTTCGTTGCCGTCGGTGTCGCGCTGGGAAGAGCTCGACCTCAACTACAAGGTCATTGCCCGCGTCGATCAGGACAAATGTATCGGTTGCGGGCTTTGTTATATCGCCTGCAATGACGGGGCGCATCAGTCGATCGCGGCCGAAGCGGCGCATGGCCGCACCAAAGTCAGCATCATCGAAGACACCTGCGTGGGTTGCAATCTGTGCAGTTTGGTATGCCCGGTCGATGGGTGCATCAGCATGATCCGCGTCGACGAGGGGCGGCCACCGCTGACGTGGAAAGAATACAGCCAAGATCCGAAGGCGCATCCGCACCTCGGACCAGCCAACGGACATTGACAACTTTGGGACAAACGAGGATTCATGAATAGCCACGAGCTCATCAAGAATTATATCGGCGGCGAATGGATTTCCCCCAAGAGCGGAACCAAGACGCTGAAGAACATCAACCCGGCGACGCTGGAGTCGATCGGCGAAGTGGTGGTTTCGGGGCGTGAAGATGCCGAAGCTGCCGTCGCTGCGGCCAAGGCGGCTTATCCCGGTTGGAAGCGGACCACGGCGCCAAAACGCGGCGCGATCTTGGCCAAGGCGGCCGACGAGATGTTGCGGCGCAAGGACGAGCTGGCCCGCGCGTTGACGCTCGAAGAGGGCAAGACGTTGACCGAGGCTGGCGGCGAGGTGCAGCGCGCCATCAATTGCATCGAGTTTTCGGCCGGCGAAGGTCGGCGTCTCAATGGCGAGACCATTCCGTCGGAATTGCCGGCAAATTTTTGCTGGACCCAGCGCGAGCCGCTCGGCGTCGTGGCGCTGGTGACGCCGTGGAATTTTCCCGTCGCCATTCCGGCCTGGAAGCTCGGGCCGGCGCTGGTGGCAGGAAATACGGTGGTGTTGAAGCCGGCTTCGATCACGCCCTGGTGCGCCAAGATCTTGGCCGAGATCTTCGAGACGGCGGGGTTGCCGAAGGGCGTGTTCAACGTGATCTTCGGGCCGGGCTCGTCGGTGGGCGATACGTTGGTCAATCATCCCGATGTCGCGGCGATCAGCTTCACCGGCTCCAACGAGATTGGGACCAAGCTGTATTCCGACGCTGCGCGGCACTTGAAGAAGGTGCAGGCGGAGATGGGCGGCAAGAATCCGGTGATCGTATTGGCCGATGCCGATCTCGATCTGGCGGCGACAGCGACGGTACAGGGCGCATTTGGCTCGACCGGTCAGCGCTGCACGGCGACCTCGCGCGCCATCGTGGTCAAAGAAGCGTTGGCCGAGTTTACGCGTTTGGTGATCGAAAAGACGCGCGCTTTGAAGGTCGGTGACGGCATCAACCCGGAGACGCATGTCGGTCCGTGCGTCGACGAGTCGCAGTTCAAGACGGTGCTCGAGTACATCGACATCGGCAAGAAAGAGGCGACGCTGGCGCTTGGCGGCGAGCGCGTTGGGACCACGGGCTTTTTCGTGTCGCCGACGGTGTTCACCCACGTGAAGCGCGATGCCCGCATTGCCCAGGAAGAGATCTTTGGGCCAGTGTTGTCGATCATCGAGGCTGCTGATTTCGAGGACGCCATGACCATCGCCAACGGCGTGCGCTTTGGCCTGACCTCGTCCATCTTCACCAACGATGTCGGTCGCGTGTTCCAGTATCTCGACCAGATCGAGACCGGGATCGCCCACGTCAATTCTCCGACGGTGGGCGGCGAGGCGCAGATGCCGTTTGGCGGGCTCAAGTCGACCGGTGTCGGCGGTCGGGAGATGGGTCGCACCGCCATCGAATTCTTCAGTGAGTGGAAGTCGGTGTATGTCGATTACACCGGTACCAAGCGTACTTCCAGCGTTTACTAGACCCACCTTCAGCCAGCTCAGCGAGAGGCAAACCCCATGTCGCGCATCGTGAAGTGCGGTCTCATCCAGGCTGCCAATCCCATCAACGACGAGTCCGTTTCCGTCGCCGAGATCCAGGCGGCGATGCTCGAGAAACACCTTCCGCTGATCGAGGAAGCGGGCAAGAAGGGCGTCAAGATTCTTTGTCTGCAAGAGATCTTCAATGGGCCTTATTTTTGTCCGTCACAGGACAAGCGCTGGTACGACGCGGCGGAAGCCGTGCCTGGCCCGACGCTGACGCGGCTTGCGCCCATTGCCAAGAAATATGGCATGGCCATGGTGGTGCCGATCTACGAGCGCGAGATGGCCGGGGTGTATTACAACACCGCCGCCGTCCTCGATCACGACGGCAGCTATCTCGGGAAATACCGGAAAAATCATATTCCGGACTGTAATCCCGGGTTTTACGAGAAGTTCTATTTCAAGCCCGGCAATCTTGGATATCCGGTGTTCAAGCTGTCTTCCGGCGTGACCATCGGCGTTTACATTTGTTATGACCGGCATTTCCCTGAGGGCGCGCGTTTGCTGGGCCTGCATGGCGCGGAGATAGTTTTCAATCCCTCAGCGACGGTGGCCGGGTTGTCGCAATATCTGTGGAAGCTGGAGCAGCCGGCGCATGCGGCGGCCAATGGTTATTTCATGGGCTGCATCAACCGCATCGGGACCGAGGCGCCTTGGAATATCGGTAAGTTTTATGGCAACTCGTATTTCGTCGATCCGCGCGGCCAGTTCGTGGCCACGGCGTCGGAAGACAAGGACGAATTGCTGACGGCGGATCTCGATATGTCGCTCATCGAGGAAGTGCGTCGCGTGTGGCAGTTCTATCGTGATCGCCGGCCGGATTCGTACGGCGACATGGTGAAGGATATCTAGCGTGGCCCAAAAGACGCTCATCAAGAACGGCACCCTGGTCACCGCCAGCGATACGTTTGCCGCAGATCTATTGCTGGAAAACGGCAAGATCTCCGCGCATTTGATGCCGGGTACGACCGTCGCTGACGCAGTGGTCGTCGATGCGACCGGGAGTTATGTCATTCCCGGTGGCATCGACGCGCATACCCATCTGGATATGCCGTTTGGCGGTACCACGTCGGTCGACGATTTTGAGTCGGGCACGTTGGCCGCGGCGCATGGCGGGACGACCACGCTGATCGACTTTGCCATCCAGCAAAAGGGCGGCACCTTGCGGACCGCGCTAGATACCTGGCATGCCAAGGCCGAGGGCAAGACGTTCATCGATTATGCGTTTCACATGATCGTCACCGACGTGCCGCCGCCAGTGCTGGCAGAGATGGGGCAGCTCGTTCAAGAGGGCGTCACCAGCTTCAAGTTGTTCATGGCGTATCCCGGCGTGCTGTTGCTCGACGATCAGTCGATCTTTCGCGCCATGTTGCGCGCCGGTGAGCTCGGTGCACTGATCTGTATGCACGCGGAGACGGGGCTGCCTATCGACGTGCTCGTCGAGCGGGCGCTGGCCGCAGGACATACCGCGCCGGTGTATCACGCGCTGACCCGGCCAGAAGTGGCCGAGGCGACGGGCACCGAGCGCGCCATTGCGCTGGCCGAAATGGCCAATGTGCCGGTGTATCTCGTGCACTTGTCGGCTCAGCGCGCGCTCGAGCGGGTGATGGAGGCGCGGGATCGTGGTTTGCCGGCGTATGCCGAGACCTGTCCGCAATATCTGTTCTTGTCCGAAGACGACCTGCGCGGCACGCCCGGCAATGAGTTCGACGGTGCCAAATATGTGTGTACGCCGCCGCTGCGTCCCAAACATCACCATGATCATCTGTGGCGCGGTCTGGCCAATTACGATCTACAAGTGGTGTCGACCGATCATTGTCCCTTCTGCATGAAGGGTCAAAATGAGCTCGGTCGCGGCGATTTCAGCAAGATCCCCAACGGCATGCCTGGCGTCGAGACGCGCTTGCATCTTCTGTATGAAGGCGTGCGCGAGAAACGGATTTCGCTGAATCGTTTCGTGGAAATTACCTCCACTGCGCCGGCCAAGATTTTCGGGCTTTATCCGAAAAAGGGCACGCTGGCCATTGGTGCCGACGCCGATGTGGTGATCTGGGATCCGGAAAAACGGTTTGCGTTGAATCACGCCAACCTGCATATGCGCGCGGATTACGCGTCGTACGAAGGCAAGACGGTCATCGGCGCGCCGACCCACGTGTTCTCGCGCGGCGAGCTCGTTGTCGACGCCACCGACGGGAAAAATACGATGCTCGGCAAGCGCGGCCGCGGTCAGTTCGTTCGGCGCGGAACCTTCTCACTGTGAGGACCTGATATGAACGTTCGCGAGATTTCCGCCAAGCACACCTACGGCACCTGGCGCAAACAGCGTGGCTTCAACCCGCTGCATATCGTGTCCGCCGAGGGCTGCTATTTCACCGACTCCAGCGGCAAGCGTTATCTCGATTTTTCGAGCCAGCTCATGTGCTCCAATCTGGGACATGGCAATCGCGCCGTCATCGACGCCATCAAGTCGCAGGCCGAAGAATTGCCGTTCATTGCGCCGGGATATACGACCACCGCGCGCGCCGAGCTGGCCGAAGAGCTTTTGACGGTATTGCCCAAAGGCCTCACCAAGTTCTTCTTTGCCACGTCGGGCACCGAGGCCAACGAGGCCGCGATCAAGGTCGCGCGGCTGTATACCGGCAAACACAAGATCATCTCGCGCTATGCGAGCTATCACGGATCGACCGCCGGATCGGTGTCCCATACCGGTGATTTCCGTCGCTGGCTGGTCGAAGGGCACTCCACGGTCCCGGGCGCGGTCTTTGCCCCGGATTGCAATTGTTATCGCTGCCCGTTCAACAAAAAGCCGGACGATTGCAGCACCGAGTGCGTGGAATATATCGAGTACATGCTGGAGCGCGAAGGCAACGTTGCCGCCGTGCTCGTCGAGCCGATCGTCGGGACCAACGGCGTTCTCGTACCACCCAAGACTTACTTGCCGCGTCTCCGCGAGATCACCAAGAAGCATGGTGTGCTCCTCATTGCCGACGAGGTCATGTCCGGCTGGGGCCGGGCCGGTAGCTGGTTTGCCGTCGACCACGACGGCGTGGTTCCGGACATCCTGACCACCGCCAAGGGGATCACCGGCGCGTATGTGCCGCTTGGTCTCATGGCCACCACCGGCGAAGTCGCCGAATATTTCGACGATCATTTCTTCGCGCATGGTCATACCTACGAGTCGCACCCGCTCATGTTGAAGCCGGCCACCGCGGCCATCCGCGAGTACAAGCGGCTCGGTCTCATCGAGCGCAGCAAGACCATGGGCGAAGTGCTGGGGCAGAAGCTCCGTGGCCTGGCCGAAAAGCATCCTTCCGTCGGTGACGTGCGTGGTCGCGGCATGTTCTGGGGTGTGGAGCTGGTGCGGGACCGCCAGACGCGCGTGCCGTTTGGCACGGCGCAGGAAAAGCTCGACGGCAAGCCCTTGTTGATCGATCAGGTCACGGCCAAGATGGCGTCGCTCGGCGTCACCTGCACCGGCTGGATCAGCCACTTGGTGATCGCACCGCCGCTCATCTTGAGCGAGGCCGAGCTCGACGAAGGCATCGCGGCGCTCGACGAGGCGCTGGCCATCGCCGACGCTGCGCTCTAGCAGAACGTTGAAAACGGCCCCTTGTCTCCGCCGCGATTTCGCGGCGACGCGCGCTTTGCGCGCTTGCGCACGTTGTTTTTCAACAACCTGCTAGACGCCTCGAATGAAGTGCCGAGATCAAGATGGCCGTCCTGTAAGCGATGACGTTGTGCGCGGTCGAGACAGGCGCGGTGCGACCCACACCACCAGCGCCGCCAGCGCAAAACCGGCCAGCACGTCGACGGCGTAGTGGTAGCGCAGGTACAGCGTCGATAGCCACAGGCCGACGATGATGGGCGTCGACACCGCCAAGATGGCTCGGCCGTGACGCCAGTTTCGTAAGCGCCACAGATAGACCAGCGACACCGTCGACAAGGCCACATGCAGGCTTGGAAAACAGTCACGATCGATGGCTTGCATGGAGCGCCAGGCCTGTGCCGCCAGAGGCGTGAACCACAGGCCCGTCAACGGCGCATCGAAGCGCGGCGCGAACGCATAGCGCGGACCGATCGCCGGCACGGTGAGATAGCCGATGAGGCCGATGCTGTAAGTGAGAAGGAGCGCCACCGCCACCTCGCGGAACTGGGCGCGGTCGCCACGGACACTGAGGCGGGTCAGGATGAAGAGCGGAAACAAGAACAGTGACGCGTAACAGACGCTCATGAGCTCGGTGAGCACCGGGTGGTAGATCTTGACGAGCCACACCGCGGGCATCACGCCGAAGAGCCGCTCGTCGAGCGCAGCCAGCGTTTCGTCGACGGTAATGGGCGAAAAGTGCGCCGTCAGATCGTGATAGTTGTCATAGACGATCAGCGCGCCGACGAGTGGGCCCCAGTCGACGAGCAGCTCGGCCAGCCGCCGCCAAGGGCGCGCCGCCAATGTACGGCCACGCAGCCAGGCGACAACGTGGCTCGTTACAGTCGAGAACGCGAGAATACCGACCACCAGGAGGGGCAGGATGGTGGAGCCACGTGGGCCGTGCGGCAAGACGCCGAGGGAAGCCGACACAGCGACGAGCAATGCTGACGCAGCGATGAGGGGAGCGACAAGAAGTGAGCCGAGCGCTGAGCGAGCCGAAGGCGAGCTGTGCGCGGAAGGCTCACGTACACGATGTTGCAGACCGCGCGGTCGCGCGAACCAGGTCGACATGCCCAGCGACAATGCAGTCGCGATGCCAAGCGCAACCTCCGAGCTTTGCTCGCCTCGAGTGACGAATCATCGACACAGCGACGGCAAGCTGACGTGAGCTGCCGCACGTTTGAGTCATGGTCAGGTGGCGGTGACGAGAGCCGCCCAGATCCGATCTCGCTGCGGGCCCGATAGACGCCCGGCGGCCAGGAGCGCATCGAGGGCCTTTGGTGTCGGCTTCACGTAATCTTGCTACGTGGTCGCGGCAAATTGGTGGGCGGGCCCGTGCATTCGTTGATTTGTTCAACCAAAGCGGCGAGGGGCCGTATTGCAGTCAAAGCCGAGGAGTCTTCCAATGAAAAGACTGGTCCTAGTGGTGCCGTTGTTCGCATTGTTTGCGTGTGGTGGTGGTGATCAAATGACTGATGGGTCCACGGTTCCGCCAGACCTGACGATGCCCAACATTCCACCGGGCGACATGGCCATGTCAGGCGGTTGTGGCGCCGAAAACGGCATGTGTCAGGTGGGCAATCAGACGGGCCTCTGTCGCTCAGGATCGTGTGTTCCCTGCAGCGACAACGTCGACGACGCCACCTGCACCAGCGCGTACGGCGCCGGCAGCATCTGTGCCAACGGCAGCTGTGTGGTGGGCTGCCATGACTCCACGACCTGCTCGGGCAAGGTCTGTGACAGCAGCACCTCGCAGTGCCGCAACTGTACCCAGGATGCCGAGTGCACCGGCACCGACGTGTGCAACACCGCCACGGGTACTTGCGGTGTCGCGCCGACTTGCACCAACGACACCAAGTGTGGCGCCAACGGCTGGTGCTGCGGCACCACCTGCTATCCCAACACCGGCAAGAACGGCTGCTGCGCGGCCACTGCTGCCACCGACTGCACCAAGTCCTCGCAGGCCGGGACGTGCGGCGCCGATCACATCTGCAAGCCGACCTTGTGCACGGCTGCGGTGAGCGGGAGCAAGTTCTACGTCGATCCCACCGCCACCGACACCATGTCCGGCGTGGGCACCACCCAGTGCCCGTATCAGTCTCTCGACGCTGCGCTCTCCGCCGCCGCCGCCAAGAACCTGCCGTGGACCATCTGCACCAAGGGCACCTTCGACGCCAGCAGCGACAGCATCTGGCCCCGTTTCGTGCCCAAGAACGTGGAGCTCGACGGCACCTACTGCAGCACCACCACCTCGACGCACACCATCTTCAAAGTTCCGTCGGGCAATGACGGCGTCAACTTCAAGGAGTCCGGCCCGGCCACCATCCACGGCTTCGACATCATCTACCAAGGGACCGCCAAGGGTCATGACGGCATCTACGTGACCAACAGCAGCAGCATCGACCCGGTCAACATCTACGACGTGACCATCAACGGCTTCCAGTACGGCATCCACGTCGGCCAGGCCACGCGGTCGGGCGTGCTCGACAGTCCGGGCAACGCGTACATTCACCACGACACCCTGTCCAACATGAACGCCACCGGCCTCTACCTCGGCGGCAAGGCCAAAGCGCTGGTCAGCGTGGTCACCAACACGCTGCGCGCCGACTTCAACAACAACGACTTCTACGGTATCCAGGTCAGCGACAGCGGCAACCTCACCGTCACTGGCGTCGCCTTCGCCACCGGCACGTCGCGCACCGTCCGTGCCGACTTCAACACCCTGTCCGGCCTCTACGTGCCATCGGCCGACGCCACCGTCAGCCTCGACTGGTTTTCCGGCACGTCGAACGATCGTCAGGGCCTTTCGCTCGTCAACACCGCGAAGGTCAAAGCGACCAACTCGATCTTCGACAACAACAAGATCCACGGCATCAACGTGTTCAACAGCGGCACCAGCACCACCCTGACCGGGGTCAACTTCGGCACCGCCGCGACGGGCGTCGGCGCAGGCAGCAACATCATCGCCGGCAATCTCCAGTCCGGCGTGTGCATCTCGTTCGACGACACGGCGAATCCCTTGCCGCTCGAAGGCAACAGCTTCGGCACCAACAAAGACTGCGGTGGCACTCACACGTTGCCAGTGACCACCGGCACCGATTGCACCCGCGCTCTCGACATCGCCGGCACCAAGGGCGGCAACGTGGCTGGCAAGATCGCCAACTACGATGCCTGCTCCGCCATCAGCTGCAACGGCGTCACCACTGGCGGCTGCCCGCAGTAGATACGACCATGGCCCGCATCCTTCATATCGTTTTAGCGGTGCTGGTGGTCCTCGGCGGCAACCTGTCCCACGCCGACGAGGACCCCACCACCCGGGCCCGCCTGCTCTTCGACTCCGGCCGGCGCCACTTCGAGCTCACCGAGTACGACGCGGCACTGGTCGATTTCAAAGAAGGCTATCGACTGAAGGATGATCCGGTCTTTCTCTACAACATCGCTCTGTGCCATCGCCTCCTCGGCCGCAAAGCGGAGGCGCTGCAGTTCTTCAAGAACTATCTCAACCGGCGGCCTGACGCGCCCAACCGAGACGACCTCGAGCGCAAGATTGCCGCGCTCGACGGAGAAATCGCCTCGGAGTCCAAAGCGCGTCTGGTCGCCGGAGTTGAGAAGCCGCCTCCACCGTCGACGGACAGTCTGGTCGTGACTGCGCCACCCCTGGCGAAAAAGCCGCTCTACAAGCGCTGGTGGCTGTGGACGACGATCGGCGGCGTGGTCGTGGCGGGCGTCGCGGTTGGCCTCGGTTTGGGCCTCACCCAGGGAGATGGGAGACATTATGGCTTTGCCCGGGTGCAGTTCTGACATGCGTCGCCTTCTGTTTCTGTTGTTGCTGGCCGGCTGTAAACAGGCCGATCCCTGCGCGACCGGCGTGGGCGCCTGCATCGATCTCACCGTGACGTCTTCCGCTCGTCTCAGCATCGACACCATTCGCGTCACTGCGACCGGCGCCGTCGACGGCATGCACGCCGTCCCCGCAGGCAAATCGGTCGCCTTGCCCACCGACGTCCCGGTCGGCCTACCCGACACCGCTGGCGGCGCCATCACGCTGTTCGTCGAAGGCATCCTCGCCGGCAACGTCGTCGGCAACGGCTCCATCGACCTCAACGTCAACATCGGCCAACGACCGCATCTCACCGTCGACATCGAGCCCCAGGTGGAGACGCCGCCAGATCTGCTGCCGGTCAATCACGACATGGGCATCACCCTCGACCAGGCTTGCGGCGATGTGGCCCGGGCCCGCTGCATGCGGCTGGCCACTTGTTCGACGTCGGCGCCGACCTACATCTCGCGCACTTGGGGCGACGAGCAGACCTGCGAGCAACGCATCAAGCTCGACTGCGTGACCGAGGCCAACGCGGCCGGCACCGGCATCACCGTGAGCTCGCTGGAGGCGTGTGCGCCGGCTTTTACTGCGCAGACTTGTATCGATCGGTTCGCCGGCTATCGCCCAACCTCCTGCGACGTCAAAGGCACGCGGGCCAAGGCGTCGTCCTGCTACTACGACACGCAGTGTCTGAGCGGCTTTTGCCACATCGACAGCGCGCAGGCGTGCGGTGTGTGCGCCGATCCCAGCGTGGCCGGAGCGACCAGCTGCACCGACGGTGACGACTGCAGCGGCCACCTCATCTGTGCGATGAATGTCTGTCAGATTCCGGGCGTTCTCAACGGCAGTTGCTCGATGACCAAGCCGTGCGGCGAAGAGCTCGACTGCGTGAGCGGCATCTGCAAACAGAACGGCGCGTCGGTGGGTATCGCCTGCGACGCCAACGCAGCCACCCAGCCGAGCTGCGACCATGATCTCGGGCTCTACTGCTCGTCGGCCAACACCTGCGCCGTGGCACAAACGGCGACGCTGGCCAATCCGAGCTGTGGCGTCGTCGGCGGCGTGCGCGTCTTTTGTACCAACGGCGCCGACTGCTTTGCCGGTACCTGCAAGCCACCGTCGGCAGAAGGCGCCTCCTGCGATACCACCAATGGGCCGAGCTGCCGCTTTCCGTCGCACTGCATCAGCGGCACGTGTCAGTTGCCCAATCCTTCTAAATGCAACTGAGTTGCAAGTAGGCATCCATGAATCGACGATTGGGTTTTCTCGCGCTGCTGTTGTTCGGCTGCACCTCCAGTAACGCACCGATGACGGGTGCGCCGGATCTGGCCGTCGCCAACGACCTCGGCAAGTCGTCGTTCGACCTGCCCATTCCAGTGGCCGGCCGTCACACGATCTTGCCCAGCCTCACCGACCCCAAGATCAACGACCCCGACGACGCCCACATCGCGGTGTCGCCAGGCGGGCTCGGCAACGGGCGCCTGTTGGTCTTCATGTCCGGATCGGGCGGCACGCCGGCTGGCTACGATCTATTTTTCGACTACGCCGCCGCCAACGGCTACCACGTGCTCGGGCTCGGTTATCCCGACAAAAGCGGCTCGGTGGCGTCGCAGTGCACCAACGACCTCGCCTGCTACGGCAAGCTGCGCGAGGAGACCTGGTCGGGACAGGACACGTCGCCGATCATCGCCGTCAGCGTCGACAACAGCATCCACAATCGACTGATCAAGCTCTTGCAATATGTGGTCACCGAATTTCCCGATGAAGGCTGGGACACGTATTACGCGGCCGGCGACGCTGTCTGGAGCCGGGTGGTCGTCGGGGGACACTCTCAAGGCGGCGGGCATGCGGCCTACATCGCCAGTCTGCACAACGTGATGCGGGTGATCATGTTTTCTTCTCCTGGCGACGCGGCCGGCAACACCACGCCGCCCACACCCGCCACCTGGATCGGTGGCGCACATGTCACGCCGATCGATCACTACTTCGGCGTCGATCACGTCGACGATGCGGCTTACCACGACAAGGTCTTCGCCGACTTCAAGGCGCTCGGTTTACCGGGCGACGTGCAAGACGTGGACAAGGTGGCGCCGCCGTATCACAACTCGCATCAGCTCACAGCGTCACAGCCACTCACGGCGCCCCACAACCAGATCATCACCGACGGCACGCCGCTAGTTGGCGGCGCCTCCGTATTTCAGCCGATGTGGAAATACATGCTGGGATATTAGCGAGTAATTTTTCGCGCGTAGGCTTCGGAGAGCGTCGAGCGTTGGTATGACTGGCGCTTCAGTATCATGAGGTAAGTGCGCACCGAGCTGCGGCGCGTGGCGCCTTTGTCAGCGGAGTAGGCTTCCAGCTCGGTTCTTACTTCTGGGCGGAGCTTGCCGTCGGGAGCGAAGGCGTTGGTCTTGGGCGTGCCTACCAGCAACAAGCGGAAGCAGAGCTCGGCCATTTGTTGGGCGAGGCGGCTTTGCGCGAAGGTTGGGTAACGCAGTGCGAAGGTCTCCCAGCGACGGACGCGTTTGCGTAGCTCGGCGACTGGCACGGTGAGCACGCCGTCTTTGACGAGGTCGGCCGTGTCGGCTTCTACACGCAGCTTGAAGAAGTCCCGCCAGACCGTGGGCAGCACCGGGCCGAAGGTTTTGGTCAGCCAGGGCAGATCGATCTGCGACGTGGTCGCGGCATATTCGTAGAACGTTCGAAAGAGCTCCGTGCGGCATTCCTCGTCGGTGTTGGCGGTCAGTAGGACTTTGGTGCGCAGGCCTCCGGCGCGTAGGCCCTCTGCGGTTCGCGGCGCTTTTTCGAGCTCGGCAGCCAGTTGCGTCGAGGTACATGGCTCCGCCGCCGATGCAGTTCGGGCGGCCAGCACCAAGACAAGTACGAACCGCACTTACTTGGCGGCGATGGTGGCGATGAGGATCCGCGTCGGCGTGGTGGGCGGCTCGCCACGCGTGATCTTCGGCAGCACGTCGAGGCCCGCCATGACCTTGCCGAACACCGTGTACATCTGGTTGAGGTTCGACGCCGCCGCAAAGGTGATGAAGAACTGCGAGCCGTTGCTGTTGGGGTTGTTGGTGCGCGCCATACCCATGACGCCAGCGCCGTCGAAGTTGAGGCTGGCGTTGGTCTCGAGGCCAAACTGATAGCCCGGCCCGCCGATGCCCCATTGGCTGCGGTCGCTGTCGAGGGTGTTGGGATCGCCGGTCTGCGCCATGAAGCCGTCGATCACCCGGTGAAAGGCGATGCCGTCGAAATAATGCTGCAGCGTCAGAAACACGAACGAGTTGACCGTGATCGGCGTTTCTTTTTCGTATAGGTCGACCGCGATGCAGCCGGCGTCGGTCTCGAGGAGGACGATATAGTCTTTGCCCGCGGTGAGCGACTGCTCGGCCTTGCTGAAGTCATGCGATGCCAGCTCGGTCGCGAACGGCACCGTCGTGTAACCGGCGGGCAAGCACGACGGCAGATGCTCCAGAAACTGCGCCAGATCGGGCGGCGACGACATCGACAGATCGGGCGGCAACGTCAACGCCTTCTGGCCACAGGCCGACAGGAACAAGAGAGCAACGAG
>Ga0123336_10000993_pt1 | contig 26937 bp, 21 predicted proteins | sample SSSSmetaG_FD_96466 | JGI IMG/M metagenome (GOLD analysis project Ga0123336, IMG submission 96466) | Glacier valley bacterial and archeal communities from Borup Fiord, Nunavut, Canada, to study Microbial Dark Matter (Phase II) - ​SSSS metaG | ecosystem: Environmental > Aquatic > Freshwater > Ice...
CCACTGACATCGGCGACATCGGCGACATCGGCGACATCGGCGACATCGCGTGTAACCCGCGATGCCGCTGTGGTCGATGCACTCGCGGTCTCCGACGACGAGAAGCTCGCCGCGATCCAGAAGGCGATGAACGAGCTGTCGCCCGCGAGCCAGCAATGCTGGGCAGCGGCTGCCGCGATCCGATTCGATGTCGAAGGCGAGCTCGCTGCGCAGATCGAGGTCGGGCCGCCAAACCGCGTCACGGTCGTGCGCGACACGACGAAGAACCCGGCGCTCACCGCGTGCATGCAGCAATTGCTCGCCGCGTACCCGTGGGCCCCACCCCTGCACGGCCAAGCGATCCAGCTGCCGTTCAAGTTCTCCGCGCCTGCAGGGCAGAGCGTGATCGATCGCCGCCTCGTGCCATTCGCGGGGCAGGGCAAGGTGTCCGTGGCGGTGTTGCTCGATGACAACAATACGAGTAACCCGAACGTGTCGATGTTCGAGCTCGCGATCGCCGCGGGCGGCACGACCGGCTTGCGCACCGCCCCGCGCGCGGAGTTGTGGTGGTTTCGTGGCGAGGCGACCGTGAGCTCGGCGGCTCTCCCCGCGACGCAGGTCAGCGCGGACACGATGATGTACGTGCCCGCGGGAGGCGCGCGGGAGGTCCGTGCCACCGGTGCGGATGTGCACGCCGTGATCGTGGTGGTGCCGGGCGGTCCTGAAGGTGCGGCGCGTGCCGGTGCACTGCCGACGCCGGAGCTGCGCTCCTGGAGAGCGGCGCCCGCGAAGCCCGTGATCATCACGCCCTCGCACGCAATCCACGCCACGGATCACGAGATCTTCGTCGACGCGACCACCGTTTCAGGGGCGCCGTTCTCCGCGTCGATCGCGACCATTCCTGCGGGCGCCACCATCGGCGAGCACGTGCACGTGAAGGAGACCGAGCTCCTCTACACCACGAGCGGCGAGGGCACGCTGACGGTGAACGGCGTGACGCTCGCAACGACCGGGACCTCGGTCGTGCAGATTCCACCGAACACGAAGCATTCGGCGACCGGCAAGGTCACGATGCGCGCACTCCAGATCTACGTACCTGCCGGACCGGAGCAGCGGTTCAAGTGAGCGTCGAGACGATCCTCGCGGGAGACGTGCCGGCCGCGGCGCGGCTGATTCGTGATCTCGATGACCGTCGACCCGATGCGATCGCGATCGTGAAGGCGCTGTGGCCGCACACCGGTCGCGCGTACATCACTGGCATCACGGGGAATCCCGGCGCCGGGAAGTCCTCTCTCGTTGATTCGTTGATCTCGCACTATCGCGCGGCGGGCGATCGAGTCGGGGTGATCGCGATCGATCCGAGCTCGCCGTTCTCGGGCGGTGCGCTGCTCGGCGATCGCGTACGCATGCAACGCCATGCGCTCGATCCGGGCGTGTTCATTCGTAGCCTCGCGACGCGAGGTCACCTCGGAGGCTTGTCGCGCTCGACGTTCGAGGCAGCGCACGTGCTCGACGCGATGGGATTCGAGCGCATCCTGATCGAGACGGTCGGCGTCGGCCAAGATGAAGTCGACGTGATGGACGCGGCGCACACGACGGTTGTGGTCTCGGTACCGGGGCTCGGCGACGATGTGCAGGCGATGAAGGCGGGCTTGCTCGAGGTCGCCGACGTGCTCGTTGTCAACAAGGCGGATCGCGAGGGGGCGGATCGCGCTGCGGGTGATTTGCGAACCATGCTTCGGCTTCGCGCCTCGCGCACCCACGAGGTCGAGGTGGTCTCGACCGTCGCGACGCGAGGCCTTGCGCATGGCAGTGGCATCGGCGAGCTCGCAGCGGCGATCGAGAAGCATCGCTCCACCGCGTGGACGGGGCCGGGTGCCGCTGCGCGCGCGACGGCCAGAGCTCGCGCACAGCTCGAGAGCCTCGTGAGAACACTCGTGGCCGAGCGCGCAAATCGGCTCCTCGTCTCGCATGTGAGCGATCCTGCAAGAGATCCGTGGACCGTCGCGGAAGAGCTCGTCGCAGCCCACATGTCGCCTGGGTCACGTTAGTAGGTGCCTTCGCTGGAGGGTGCTAGGCTCTCAAGACCTCGTTAGCTCTTGGGGTCCTTGCTTATGATGTTGTTCCGTTACGCTTTCGGGATGATCGCCCTGTCGGGGTGCGGGTTGATCAGCTCCAACGCTGTCACCTACGACCTGGATCTGCCCGCGCAGAGCTTCTCCGTCGATGCGTCTGGCTGGCAGCTTAGCGTGAGCGCCGCATCTTCGTATCTCTCGAAGAGCTGCGTCGATGCGCCGAACCTGTGCGCGACCGCTGCTGCGAGTGCCTGCCCGATGAACTGCACGGGCACGTGCAACGCGAGTGCGAACACCTGCGATCTAGGCCTCGAGATCGCGGTCCACCAGACGATCGATCTGGTCTCGCAGAAGCCCGAGCTCAAGAATGTCGACTCGGCGACAAGCATCCTGCAAGTGACGGTGGACTCGGTGACCTACGAGGTCACCGCGAACACGCTCGACTACGACACGCCCGCGCTCGCGGTCTACGTCGCCACGAGCTCGGTGATGAATCCCGGTGACCCGGCGGCGCATCAGATCGGGACGATTCCGCTGATCGCGAAGGGCACGACGCGAACCACCGTCGAGATGCAGTTCATCGATGGCGGGCAAGACCAGCTGACCGCCACGCTTTCGAACTTCAAGAATCCGTTCAACGTGATCGTGGGTGGCACTCTGAATCTGTCCGCTGGCGATCCGATTCCACACGGCAAGCTCGATGCGAACGTGACGATCAAAGCGCACGCGAGCCCGTAGTAACGCTCTGAAACAGCCTTCTAGTTCGTGCGGGTTTTCGACGACGAGCGTCGTGTCTCCGCGCCCACACGGTCGCACAAGTGAGCGTCGCCGTTCGGCATCCGCGTGGCACGCGCGATGCTCTTACGACTCGTCGAGAAAGAAGGACTCCCGATGATGTCTATCAAGCGTTCGATGTTGTGTGCCCTGCTGTTTTCGATGGCCGCGTGCGGTAGCGACGAGCACGCGATCGACCTCCGCGCATTCATGCCAAGGCCGCCGGTCGCAGCCCCGCCGGTGGCGATTGCGCCCGTGGTCATCGCGACACCGGCGCCGACGAAGTTCGACGACGCGATGGTGCAAGGCAAGGCGCTCGTCGCGAAGAGAGATGCCTCGAACGCGAAGTTGATGTTCGAAGCCGCGATCAAGCTCGACAAGAAGCGAGCGGAGCCTCACATGGAGCTCGCGAAGCTCTACATCTCGAGCGGCGAGCGTGGCCTCGCGATGGCAGCAGCGAACAAGGCCGTCAAGCTCGCGCCGCTGTCGGGCCAGGCGTGGAACACCAAGGGCCGCGCCGAGCTCAATCGGTTCGCGTACGACGACGCCATCGAGGCCTTCACGAAGGCGGTCGAGATCAGCAAGGACAACGTCTGGGCGTGGAACAACCTCGGCTACACCGAGCTCCAGCTCGCGAAGTATCAAGAAGCGGCGGAGCACCTCGGCGAGGCGGTTGCGAGGACCGGTGCGACCGGCTACATGTTCAACAACCTCGGAACCGCGCTCGAGCATCTCGATCGGCTCGACGAGGCGCGAACGGCCTTCGAGGGCGGCGCAAAGCTCGGCTCGAAGGAATCGGCGGCGAGCCGCAAGCGCCTCGAGGGTGTGGACACGATCGCTTTCATCGAGAAGGCGACCAAGCCCGACGTGCGTCCCGAGGCGAAGCAGACCTATGACGACAACGAAGGTCCGACCGAGCCGACCGAGCCGACCGAGCCGACCGAGGCCGACGTCAAGATCGAAGATCCGAAGATCGAGAGCGCGGCGCCGGATGCCGCGAACACCGCTGCACCGCTCTCCGCGCCACAGGTCCCCGAGGCCTCGGCGGCGCCGGTAGCGCCGGTGGCGCCGGCGGCCCGAGCGGCCCCGGCGACCCCACCGGTCCCGGCGACAGGCGTGCCGACCGATGCGGGCATTCCGACGACGTGAACCGAGCCCGCACGGTAAAGCCGGCCCATGAGAGTAGGCCTGTTTTCTCCTGTGGACGAGTCGTGATATAGCCTCGCGCGAGATGCCGAATTACTCGAAGCTGCACGACCTCGTCAGCCATCGCGTGACGATCGAGTACGACACCGGAGCGCGGGTCACTGGATACCTCGCGTCTTGCCAGCCCAGCTCGGGTCCGGTCGAGTTCGTAACGCTGTCCGACGCGAAGATGATCGATTCTCGCGGCCGGTTGCTACGCGACTTCTCCGAGCTGACACTGTGTCCGAACGTGCTCACGTCGATCGCGCTGGATGAAGGTCCGCGCGGTCGCGACGTCGCGAAGTCCGAGTAATTACGACGCGCCGAGCGAGCCGCCGAACCGCGCGACGAGAACGTCGTCGTGGTGATCGGCCGATGTCGTGATGTGCTGGATAAGATCCAGGACCTCGCTGCGATCGAGATCGAGCGTCGAGCGTTCGGCAAGTAGCAGCACGTGGTCGCCATCGGTGGCGAACGCAGCGCCCGCGAGGGCCGCATTGAGATCGAGGAGGTGGTTGAACAGCTCCATCCGATCGACCTTCGCATCGAGCGTCATCACGGTAGCGCAGACCCGGATGTGCGTGAACTCGGCGCGATCCGCGAGCGTGATCCGCGAGGTCGCCGAGCCCTTCGCGATCTGCCACGCGTGCGTGGCGAGGGGGTCCTTGACCCGGCTCTCGACCGCGGGATGGCCGAGCTCGCCGAGGACCTCCTCGACGAGCGCGATCGTCGAGGAGAGATTCGACTCGCGCTGATTGGCAAACAGAGCCTTCGCCATGACCAAGTCAGACTAACATCTTGCTGGACGATGAGACCACCGCCAGCGCGCATCGCGATCGGAGCCGGCCTCGGGCTGGTCGTGATCGCGATCGTCGGCTGGCTTGCCTTCCACCGCCGGCATCACCCCGGCGAGCTGGGCACAGGTGCAGGGAGCAGCGGCTCGGGTAGGCCCGCGCTCCACGCGTCCCGCCCGCCACGCCTTCCGGGGGCGCGCGATGGCGCACGTCTGACCGGGTTTGTCGTCGACGGAGCGGGCCTGCCGGTCGAGGGCGCTGACGTCAGCGCGGAGCTCGAAGAGGGTGCTGCCGATAAAGCGGTCGCACCGGCACCGAAGCAACTACCAAAGCAACCACCGAAACAACCACCGAAGCAACCACCGAAGCAACCACCGAAGCAACCCGACGCAGTTGTCGCCAGTGCTGCCGGCATCGAGCACGGTGCGAGTGCAGCAGATGGCCATTTCACCGTCGAAGGGCTGGTCCCCGGCCGCTATCGGCTTCGGGTCACGGGGACAGGGCTGCTTGCTGCCGAGGTCCGGTTCGTACCGGTACCGTCGGACGAAGCCCGGATCGTCGTCGCTCGCCAGATCGGCATCGCGGGCACCGTCACCGACGGCGGCAAGCCGGTCGCGAATGCGAACGTCGGCATCCGTGGCGAGGCGATCGGCGGCGCGCTCGACGTCAAGACCGATGGCTCCGGCGCGTTCTCCGTGCCGAACCTGCCCGAGGGTCGCTATCAGGTCTACGCGTGGCAGGCCGCGCTTGCCGCTCGCACGGTTCGCGTCAGCCGGCTCGGTGCCGGCCCGTTCGCGCCGGTCGAGCTCCGGCTCGAAGCAGGTGCGATCGTCGTCGGCCGCGTGATCGATCGGGGTGAAGGCATCGGCCTCGTCGCGGCGATCGAGCTGCGGCCTTCGGGCGACGATCAGGCACCGCGCTACGCGCGTAGCGGTGAAAATGGTGTGTTCCGGATCGAGGGCGTGCCGAACGGACGCTGGATCGCAGATGCGTATGCGCCTGGTTATCAATCGCCTGGTGGCGTGGAGCTCGATGCTGGCAAGGGCGTGCCGGAGCTCGCGCTCGTGCGCGGCGCGATCTCCGAAGGCAAGGTGATCGATGCGAGTGGCAAGCCGATCGCGGGCGCGACGGTACGAGCGGTCACGAGCGGGACGAACCCGGTCGAATCCTCGGCGGAGGTCGAGGCAGATCGGCTGCGCCGGTTCTCCGGTCGCACGGCAGCGCCGACGCTCGACACGACGATCGCGATGGGCAGCGATCCGCAGCTGATCGCGCGCGGCGAGCTCGGTGTGATGATCGGTCCCATTCCGCCGCTGCCTCCACCGGGCGGCGCGATCGCGCGCGCGGCCTCGGTTGTCGATCCGACCGCCGCGAGCGCCGGGCTGATCGGCGAACCGCCACCGCTCGCGAGTGATCCCGCCCGCGCCTCGATCTGGACCACCGCGAGCGATGGCCGCTACCGCATCACCGGCCTCGCGACAGGCAAGGTCAGCGTGCTGGCGGTCGCGAGTGGGTTCGCGGAAGGTCGCTCGAAAGCGGTCAACGTCAACGTCGGCGAGCTCACGCAACACATCGACGTCACGCTCACCGCGGGCACGTTCATCGTCGGCAAGATCAGCGACCAACACGGCCAACCCGTGATCGGTGCGGAGGTCTCCGCGCAGCCCGAGGTCGGCTCGCCGTCGGTCAACTTCACGGATGCCGACGGGCTGTACAAGATCGGACCCGTATCGGGCCAGATCGAGCTGCGTGCGAGCGCGTACGGTCACGTCGAGGTTCGCAAAACGATCACGTTGCCGCCGAGCAAGGCCGCAGCTGATGAGCATCGTGAAGACATCACGCTCGAGGTCGCCGATGCGACGCTCGTGGGCACCGTCGCCGATGCTTCCGGTCTCCCGATCGGAAGTGCGCAGCTCGAAGTCCTCGTCGGAAGCAACGGCGATGCGATCCGGCGCGGCGTGTCGAACCAGGACGGCACGTTCTCGCTCGACATGCTGCCGCGTGGCCATCTGCGCGTGCGCGTCATGCACCCCGAGTATCCGGCGGTCGAGCTCGATGCTGTGGCTTCGAGCAGCCGCGAGCGCGTCCGGCTCGTCGTGCCGCTCGGCGGCGCGGTCGAAGGTGCGTTGCTCGATGGCTCGCGCGGCGTACCCCTCGCCGGGGTCACGTTGACTGCGAAGGGTCCGGGCAATGCGACGATCGAAACGTCGACCGAGGCCTCGGGACGATGGAAGCTAGGCCCGGTCGAGAAGGGCCACTGGAAGATCGAGGTGAAGCTGCCGGGCTATTTGCCGTTCGCGCGAGAGCTCGACGTGCCCGCTGCGACGCGCGCGGGCACCACCACCGTGCGCGATCTACGCATCGATCTCGCACGCGGCGCGCTCGTCGGCGGCACCGTGCGCGATTCGCGGGGCCAGCGGGTCGCGAACGCCCATGTCGTAATACGATCCGCGACGACCTCCGGCGAAGGCGATGCCGACGCGAAAGGTGAGTTCCGGATCCACGATGCGCCGACCGGCGACGTGGTCGTCGAAGCGCAGAAGGGCGACACGACCGGCACCACGCGGGTTTCGGTGAGGGCCGGAGATGAAGTACTCGGGCTCGCGATCGAGCTGCGTTAGTTAGCGCTTCGCGCGCTGCCCCATGCGGCCGATGTCGATGATCATCGTCGGCGCGGCGTGCAGATCTTCGTCGAAGATCGGGCGCACCGTCGCAGGGTGCTTCGGTGGGGGGGGCGGAGGAGGTTGCGTGCGACCGCGGGGCCTTGGGGTCGGCTGCGCGGCACGCCCGCGGTCCGTGAGGATCTTGGTGTTCTCGTCGTGAACACTCGGCGCGAGCTCCGCGACCGATTCGCCGCGACGACGGTCGTCGGGATCGACCTTCGGCATCGTCGTGAAGTTCGAGTCGCCAGAGAAATCGTTATCGCGCAAGGCGGCGACCGAGACCGAGGTCGGCTTCGGCTGGAACGGCACCTCGGGCGGCTCGAAATCCTCGTCGGGCTGCATCAGCGACTCGCCGACATCATCGGACGGCTCGTCGGTCATCACGTACTCCTCGAGCATGCGGAGCTCGCGCTCGATCTCGACCGCGAACATCTTGCGAACGAACCGACCGAGGTGGCTGCGCGAGTAGTTCGGCATGAACTTGCGCAAGAACGCGCGCAGGTCACCCTCGACTTCGGCTGCGGTCTGGTAGCGGTTCGCACGACTGCGCGTGAGGCACTTGTCGGTGATCGCCTCGAGCTCGGGCGGAATGCCTGGCTGGAGCTCGGAGACCGCGCGGTACTTCGCGTCGCGGACTTTGATCAGGAGGTCCATCTCGTTCGTGGCGGTGAACGGCGGGATCCGGGTTAGCATCTCGTAGAGACAGCTGCCGAGCGAGAACACATCACTGCGGTGATCGAGCTTGCGGCCGAGCGCTTGCTCGGGGCTCATGTACTTGACCTTGCCCTTGATCACGCCGGTCTTGGTCTGTACCCGCGATAGCGTCGCCTTCGCGATCCCGAAGTCGCACAGCTTCACTTCACCTGCGTAGCTGCAGATGATGTTCGAGGGCGAGACATCGCGATGAATGATCCGCAGCGGTCGGCCACGCGAATCGACCGCGGAGTGCGCGGCATGCAACGCAGCCCCGACTTCGCCGCAGATATACGCGGCGTGCTCGGGTGGAATCGGCTTCTTCTTGGAACGGCAGCGCTCGAGCACGGTGCGCATGTCCTTGCCGTCGACATGCTCCATCGCGATGAAGTACTCGCCGTGGGCGCGCGCGAACTCGTACACGCGCGCGATCGATCCGTGGCGGAGAACGCTCGCGATCTTTGCTTCATCGACGAGCATCTGGATGAAGTCGTCGTCTTCGGCGAGGTGCGCGAGCACGCGCTTGACCGCGACCAGATGCGGCTGGCCCGTCGCATCGAAGGTCTTCGCGCGATAGATCTCCGCCATGCCTCCGAACGCGATGCGGTCGAGAAGGTGATAGCGGCCGAGCTGTTGAGCCCTTCTCACCGGTCGGACGAAGGTAGCATGTTCGTGCGTAAGCGCCGAGATCCGCTATGCTCCTGGTCATGTCGCGCGTGATCTGGCTCGTCCCCCTGTTTGTTGCTGCCTCCTGCTCGACCTCGGGCAAGCAAGACAAAGACACCGCCCCGGGTAGCGGTCCGGCTCCGACGGGCGCGGTCGAGCACATCGACATGGGAAGTCCGCGTGGTCCTGACGGAGTCGCCATCGGTGGTGGCGCGCGAGGTGGTGCCGCGCGAGGTGGTGCCGCGACGGGTGCGGCCGCTCCCGTCGCCGACGACGTGCGGTTCCACCTACATGCAGACGAAGGCACCCTGACGATCGCCAAGGCCGCGGGGAAGGCTGGCAGCGAGCTGGTCTCGAACATCAGCGTCAAGCCGGCGAACGAGTTCCACGTCAACACCGAGTTTCCGGTCAAGCTCACGCTCGAGCCCACCGACGGGCTCACGTTCGCCAAGAGCGAGTACACCGCCGGCGGCATGAACAAGGCAGTGGGGGATGCGTCGGAGTTCACCGAGAAGGGCCTCGACTTCGCGGTCAAGGCGACCGCGGCCAAGCCTGGCATCTACGAGCTGAAGGGCACCTTCAAGTTTGCGGTGTGCAAAGACATCCAGTGCTTCCCCAAGAAGCAGCCCATCACGATCACGATCGACGCGACTTGAGCGTATCTTCAGCAGGTGCCTGCTGATCTGCCTGATGTGGTGAAGTCCACGCTGGCCGGCCTTCACGAGGCCGTGCGAGAGGATTTCACCCGCAACCGTCGCGTGATGTCGTTCGCCGAGTACCTCGCGTTGGTGTTCGCCGAGCCAACCCGCCAGCTTCGTTCATCGACGCAGTACATCGTCGATTGCTTCGATCACTACGGCACCGAGAAGGTGAAGTATCCGTGGGGCGAGGTCACCCGCTGGAAGCTGTTCGACGCCCCGTGGGCGAACGGCGAGGATCAGCTGTTTGGTCAGGAGATGGTCCAGCTCGAGACCTACCAGGTGCTCAAGAGCTTCGTGCGCGACGGGCGGCCGAACAAGCTGATCCTCTTGCACGGCCCGAACGGCTCCGCGAAGTCGACGTTCATCCGCTGCCTCGGTCGCGGGCTCGAGCACTACTCGACGCTCGAGGCAGGCGCGCTGTATCGGTTCTCGTGGATCTTTCCGGCGCAGAAGAGCACGCGCGGTGGCATCGGGTTTGGTGGCACCGAGGCGATCCTTGGCGCCGACGGCGTCGAATCGTTCGCGTATCTTCCGGACGACGTGATCGACGCGAAGCTCGGTGACGAGCTCCGCGATCATCCGCTGTTGCTCATCCCTCTCGAAGAGCGGCCGAAGTTGATCGCGAAGCTGCTCGAGAGCCATCAAGAGTTCTCGCCCGGCGACTACATTCGCGGCGGCACGCTCTCACCCCGCAACAAGGCGATCTACGAAGCGCTGCTCGCGAGCTACCAGGGCGATTACGTCCAGGTCTTGCGCCACGTCCGCGTCGAGCGGTTCGAGATTTCTCATCGCTATCGCCAGGGCTGGGTCACGGTGGAGCCGCAGCTCTCCGTCGATGCGAGCGAGCGCCAGATCACAGCGGATCGCACGCTCGGCTCGTTGCCGCCATCCCTGCAATCGGTCTCGCTGCACGAGTACGGTGGCGAGGTCGTCGGCGCGAATCGTGGCATGATCGAGTTCGACGACCTCCTCAAGCGGCCGCTCGAGCACTACAAGTATCTGCTCACCACCGTCGAGCGCGCCGAGCTCTCGATGACGAGCGCGACCTTGTTCCTCGATCTCGCGTTTCTCGGCAGCTGCAACGATATCCATCTCTCGGCGTTCCGCGAGATTCCGGACTTCCAGAGCTTCAAGGGCCGGATCGAGCTCATCCGCGTACCGTTCATCCTCGACGTACGGCACGAAGAGCTGCTCTACGCCGAGCGGTTGCGCGAGGCCGCCGGTGGGCGTCATGTCGCGCCGCACACCGCGTACGTCGCCGCGTTGTGGGCCGTGCTGTCGCGCATGCGCAAGCCGCAGATCGAGCGTTTCCCTTCGACGCTCGCCGAAGCGATCGGCGGGCTCACGCCACTCGACAAGGTCGATCTTTACTCGACCGGGCTCGTGCCAGAAGATCTCTCGCCCGATCGCGCGCGCGAGCTCACGTCGCACATCGAGGACCTGTTCCACGAATCCGACATGTATCCGATCTACGAGGGTAGGGTCGGGGCCTCGCCTCGCGAGATGCAGACCGTGCTGCTCGCGGCTGCGGGCTCGAATCGCTACACGTATGTGTCGCCGTTGATCGTGCTCGAGGAGATCCAAGAGCTCACCAAGCAGGCGAGCACGTACGAGTTCCTGCGTCAGGATATCCAGCCCGGCGGCTATCACGATCACAAGCAGCTCGTCGATGTTGCACGCGGCCGCCTGTTCGATCGGATCGATGACGACGTGCGCGTCGCGGTCGGCCTCGTCGAGGAGACCGAGTACGCGCGCGTGTTCGAGCGCTACGTCCAGCACGCGATGCAAGCCAATCGCAAAGAGAAGGTCCGCAATCCCTCCACCGGGCAGATGCAAGACCCCGACGAGATCATGATGAAAGAGGTCGAGAAGACCCTCGAGGTCTCCGGCAAACCCGAAGACTTCCGCCAGGGTCTGATCGCGAAGATCGGTGCCTGGTCGCTCGATCACAAGGGCCAGAAGCCGGTGCTCGGCGAGATCTTTGGCGACATCCTGCGCAAGCTGCGAGACGCCTACTACGAGAAGCACAAGAAGGTGATCGCCAAGGGGATCACGGATCTCGTCGCGTTGCTCTCGGGCAACGCGAGCCATCTCAACGCGGATGCGAAGAAGCGGGCAGAAGCAGGGCTCGAGACCCTCATCACCCGCTACGGCTACAACCGGGAATCGGCTCGCGATCTTGTCGGCGCACTCGCCGGCATGCGATATCGGGCTTGAGATTGCAGCGATGAGGTGGCTCTGCGCGCTAGCGGCGACGTGCCTGACGGCCGTCGCAACAACCGTCACCGCCGCACCTAAAATGCTGAAGGGGCCCTATCTTCAGGATCTCGCACCGACCTCGATCACCGTGATGTGGGAGATGGACGAAGAGGTCCCCGCGAAACTCACGATCAACGGGCCTGGCGGCGAGCGCACGATCGAGGTCGGCCCGAATCATATCGTCGAGGCGCGCCTCGACAAGCTCGCCCCCGCGTCGCGCTATCGCTACAGGGTCACCGTCGGCGACGGGACGTGGGAAGGCGAGTTCGCGACCGCCCCGCCTGACGGCACGGACGTACCCTTCGAGTTCGTGGTCTACGGCGACTCGCGCAACGGCGTCGAACAACATCGCCGCGTGATCGATCGCGTCGCGCAAGAAGTCCCCGACTTCGTGCTCGGCACCGGCGATATGGTCGACGAAGGCTATCGCCAGGATCAGTGGCAGCAGTTTTTCGACGTCGAGAACCGCCTGCTCCGTGACAACGTCTACTTTCCGGCGCTCGGCAACCATGACCGCCAGGGCAGGGGCCGCACCGCCGATACGTACCGCGCGTACTTCTCGGTGCCGGAGAACGGCGGCGATACCGAGCGCTACTACGCATTCACGTACGCGACCGCGCGGATCCTCGTGCTCGATTCGAACGCGTATTCGTTTGCGCTCACCGATCAGACCTCGTGGATCGAGCGCGAGTTGATCGCGGCGCGCCAGGATCCCGCGGTCCATCACATCTTCATCGTGATGCACCATCCGCCGTTCTCGATCTCGTTGCACGGCGGCAACATCGATCTGCGCGAGCGCTGGACGCCGCTGTTCGAGAAGTACCAGGTGTCCGCGGTGTTCTCGGGCCACGATCACGTCTACGAGCGCGCCGATCACAACGGCATCCACTACTTCGTCTCTGGTGGCGGCGGCGCGCCGCTCTATCCGCGCCGGTCCAAATCGAATCCGATCGATGTCGAAGCGGTGAAGAAGTTCGAGCGCGTGTTGCACTACCTGCGTGTCAATGTCAGCGGCAACCGTGTCGAGGTCAGTGGCATCCGCGCCGACGGCACGATCATCGAGACCCAGAGCTGGACCGATGGCCCGGCGATCGTGGCGGCGATCACCGTGCCCTCCGCCGGCGCGGCTACACTGCCAACACCAGCAACGATCGGGCCCGCAACCACGCCCGCGCCGGTACCGAAAGACCGGGGCTCGATCCTGTGGTGGGCGCTCGGTAGTGGTGTCGTCGTCCTCGGTGCAGCGGTCGTCGTCGTGCGGCAACTTCGCTCTTAGTGTGATAGGCATGGGTCCATGCCGGTCCAGCCCCGCACCACGCAGGGAGTACTCGAGCTCCTGCCGTCCGACCAGATCGCGTTCCAGCACATGCTCGATACGATCCGGCGCGGCTACGAGCGCTTCGGCTTCTTGCCGATCGAGACGCCCACCTTCGAGCTCGTCGATGTGTTGCTCACCAAGTCCGGCGGCGAGACCGAGAAGCAGGTCTACTTCGTCCAAGCGACCGGTGCGATCGAACAGCAAAAGAAGCCCGAGCTCGCACTGCGCTTCGATCTCACCGTGCCGCTCGCGCGCTATGTCGCCGAGCACGAGCACGAGCTGAACTTCCCGTTCCGCCGCTATCAGATCCAGCGCGTCTATCGCGGCGAGCGCGCGCAGAAGGGCCGGTTCCGCGAGTTCTACCAGGCCGACATCGACGTGATCGGCAAGGACAAGCTCTCGATCGCGTACGACTCCGAGGTGCCTGCCGTGATCTACGGCATCTTCAGCGAGCTCGCGTTCGGTAAGTTCACGATCTTCGTCAACAACCGCAAGCTGCTGAAGGGCTTGCTCGAGTCCAAGCAGATCGAGAAGCAGGCCGAGGTGCTCCACGAGCTCGATCGCCTGCGCAAAGCGGGGCGGCCGAAAGTCGAAGAGCTGCTCGCGCCGATCTGTGGTGCAGCGATGGCGAAGGAGATCCTCGACGTGCTCGCGCTCGACTGGAAGCTGGCGTGCGACGAGCTCGCCGCATCCGACAATTTTACCTTGCGCGAGGGAATCGACGAGCTTCGCCGGGTCTACGACAACACGCTCGCGCTCGGCGTGCCGCCGGAGTTCATCAAGGTCGACCTCTCGATCGTGCGCGGCCTCGATTACTACACGGGCACCGTCTACGAGACGTTCCTCGACGCGCACCCGGATTACGGCTCGATCTGCTCGGGCGGCCGATACGACAACCTGGCCGGTCTCTACACCAAGTCGAAGCTGCCGGGCGTCGGCATCTCGATCGGCGCGACGCGGCTGTTCTCGCAATTGCTCGCGACGAAAGCCAAGCAGAAGCGCTCGGTTGCACAGGCGATCATCTTGAACGTCGATGCATCGCTCGCCGCGGACTACGCGAAGCTCGCGGCCGAGCTGCGCGGCGCAGGCTTTGCGATCGAGGTCTACGGCGACGACGACAAGCTCGGCAAGCAATTCAAGTATGCCGATCGCTCGGGCATCCCCTTCGCGTTGATCATTGGATCGCGCGAGAGCGCGGCTGGCGTCGTGAAGATCAAAGATCTCCGGCTCGTCGAGAATAACGAGCGCGAGATCCAGCGCGCCGACGTCGTCGCTGCGTTGCGCTAGCCGACCGACTGCGGGGCTTCGGTACGGACGAGCTGGTCGGCGAGCTGCGCGCTCAGCATCATGAACGCGGCGGTCACATCCGCGGCCGCGGCGCCCTCGAGCGTGAGCAGCACGCTGAAGTCGGTCTCGGAGAACCGCGGATAGCTGCCGAGCTTCACGGTCGGGTGTGCGGCGACGACCGCATCGAGCTTCGGCGCGAGGTCACCCTCCTCGCCGTTGACGTAGATTCGCGCGGCCCATACGGGAGTCGACCGAAATCGATCGCGGATGTCGACGAACTTGCGGCGGAACAAGGTCGGCACGCCCGGCAGGATGTACACGTTCTTGAAGCACAGCACCGGCCAGACGTGGTCCTTGCCGTACACGAGCACGCTCCCGGCAGGCATGTCGGCGAGGCGCAGGTTGGCGTCCGCTAGTTTGTCCTTCCAGTAGCCTCGGACCTTGGCCTCGAGGTCCGGATGGCGAGTCACCGCGACCCCGAAACCATGCGCGATCGAGGCGATCGTGATGTCGTCGTGGGTCGGGCCCACCCCGCCCGAGGTGAACACGTGATCGAACCGGGCCGAGGCCTCGGTGACGGCGGTGGCGATATCCTCCCGGTCATCCGGAACGACAGCGATTCGGCGGAGGTCGACGCCCAAGCTTCGTAGCTCCCCGATCAGGAACGCCGCGTTTTCTTCGACGAACTTACCACTCAGGATCTCGTCTCCAATGATGACGATCCCAGCGGTCGGCATGCCGGGATGATAGCCCGGCATGGTAAGACCCGCTTCGATGGATCTAGGGGATCTTGTCTTGCGCGGTGGCCGGGTGCTCGACCCGGGCGCGCAGCGTCCCGTCGACCAGCTGGCCGACGTGCGTATCCAACAGGGCCGGATCGTCGAAATCGGGCGAGGGCTGACCGTGCCCGTCGGCGGCCGGATCATCGACGTCACCGACCTGTGGATCGTGCCGGGGCTGATCGATCTTCATGTCCACCTGCGCGAGCCGGGGCAGGAATACAAGGAAGACATCGAGACCGGCACGCGTGCGGCCGCTGCCGGCGGGTTCACTACGATCTGCTGCATGCCGAACACCAAGCCCGTGAACGACCAGCGTGCGATCACGGAATTGATCGTCCGGCGCGCACAGGAAGTCGGCTTGGTCCGGGTCCGCCCGATCGGTGCCATCTCTCAAGGCCTCGAAGGCAAGCTGCTTGCCGACATCGCCGAGATGAAGGAAGCCGGCATCATCGCCATCTCGGATGACGGCCGCCCGGTGATGAACGCCGGTCTCTTGCGGCGCGCGTTCGAGTACGCCAAGACGTTCGACCTGCCGCTCGTCCAGCACGCCGAGGATCTCGATCTCTCCGAGGGCGGCGCGATGAACGAAGGCGCGGTCGCGACACGCATCGGCATCAAGGGCCAGCCCGCCTGCGCCGAGAGTGCGATGGTCGCGCGCGATCTCGAGATCGTCGAGTGGACGGGCGCGCGCTACCACGTCGCGCATGTCTCGACCGCGCGCACGGTCGCCCTGGTGCGTGATGCGAAGCGCCGCGGCTTGCCGGTCACGTGCGAAGTCACGCCGCACCATCTCGCGCTCACCGACGAGGCGTGCAGCCACTACGACACCCACACGAAGGTGATGCCACCACTGCGCACGACGGCCGATCAAGAGGCGCTGCTCGAAGCCCTCGCCGACGGCACGATCGACGCGATCGCGACCGACCACGCACCGCATTCGCCGGTCGAAAAGGATGTCGAGTTCGAGTGCGCCGCGCCCGGCATGCTCGGCCTCGAGACCGCACTGCCGATCCTGCTCGATTTCGTGCGCATGGGCACGCTCGACGAGAAGCGCGTGATCGCGGCGTTCACCGGTGGTCCGGCGCGCGCGTTCGGGCTCTCGGGTGGCTCGCTCGCGATCGGGTCCGTCGCGGACCTCACGGTGATCGATCCGGAACGCGCGATGACGCTGACGCCGGATGCCTTGCTCTCGAAATCGAAGAACTCGCCGTTCCTCGGCCAGAAGCTCGCGGGGCGTGCGGTGCTGACCTTCGTCGAAGGTCGGATGGTGTACGACCTCGACGGGAGAATGAAATGACCGACTCTCGCTGGCCTGCGGCGCTCGTCCTCGAAAACGGTCGGGTGTGGAAAGGCGAGGGGTACGGCGCGCGCGTCGAATCGATCGGCGAGGTCGTGTTCAACACGTCGATCACCGGCTACCAGGAGATCGTCAGCGATCCCTCGTACGCCGGACAGATCGTGGTGATGACGGCGACCCAGATCGGAAACGTCGGGACCAATGTCGAGGACACCGAAGCACGCCGCGTGGTGTGCGCGGGACTCGCGATCCGCGAGCTCTCGCCACTGACCGCGAGCTGGCGCTCAGAGCAAACGCTGCCCGGGTGGCTCGAGCAGTCTGGCATCCCCGGTATCGACGGCATCGACACGCGCTCGTTGACGCGCTGCCTGCGCGACGAGGGCGCGATGCGCGGCACGATCACCCCGCACGTCGATGCGATTGCCGCCGTGCTCGAGCGCGTTCGCGCGGCACCGAAGATGGACGGCCAAGATCTCGTTCCCGGCGTCACGTGCGCCGCGAGCTACGAGTGGACGAAGCCTTCGTGGCGCGCCGAGGACGACGGTCGCGCGCTGCCGGTCCCGCCGATCGAGTTTCACATCGTCGCGTATGACTTCGGGATCAAGGAGAACATCCTTCGCCAGCTCCGCGACCTCGGCGCGCGGGTCACGGTCGTGCCCGCGAAGACGCCGGCGCATGACGCCCTCGCGCTCGCGCCGGATGGCTTCTTCCTCTCGAACGGCCCCGGCGATCCGGCGGCGGTCGACTACGGCGTCCTCGCCGCGCGCGAGCTGTGCGCGAGCGGCAAGCCGGTGTTCGGCATCTGCCTCGGCCACCAGATCCTCGGCCTCGCCCTCGGCGGCAAGACGTTGAAGCTGCCGTTCGGTCACCACGGTGGCAACCACCCGGTGCTCGACAAGACCACCGGCAAGGTCGAGATCACGTCCCAGAACCATGGCTTCGTCGTCGATCCGGCGTCGCTCCCATCGGGCGTGCACGTCACGCACGAGAACTTGTTCGATCACTCGAACGAGGGGCTCGCCGTCGAGGGCAAGCCGATCTTCAGCGTGCAATATCACCCGGAGGCGAGCCCGGGGCCCCACGACGCGAGCTACTTGTTCACGCGGTTTCGCGACCATCTGAAGAGGGCGCGGTGACCAGCTCGGTTGCCGCAGACCTCGATGCGGTGACCGAGGAGCTCTACGCGCGCCACACTGCCGATTCCGAAGCGGCCGCCACCGCGCGTGCGGAGTACGAGCAGCGGCGTGGCAAGGTGCATCAAGAGGACGAGCTGTGGGAGCCGTGGAGCGCGGCGTTCGTCGAGTGGTTCGTCGTCGAGCGCGTCGCGCCCGGCGGCGAGCTGCCACCTGCGGTGCAGACGCTGCGCGAGCTCGGCGAGGATCCGCGCGCGCCGATCGTGCGCGCGCTGGTCACCTCGCATCGCAGCCTCTACGAGATCCAGGCGATGGCGCCAGGACGCATCGAGCTGCTCGATCTCCTCGGCGGTGCGGAGATCCACGTCAGCGAACAGCGCGCCCTGCACGGGGTCGATGTCGGCGATGTCGCCGAGCTCCGGCTGTGTGGCGTCGGTGGCGAAGTCCGTTTCGGGCGCACGTTTATCTATCATCCGAAGGCCGCGCGCGCCGCGATCGTCGAGCGCGCGCGCGCGATGCTCGCGAAGGGCTCGACCCGGCGCGACGTGATCGATCAGATCGCGCAGCTTCGCGTCCAGGTCACGCGCTATCGCCACATGCCGCCGGCCCGCGTCTACGAGCTCGGCTCGCGGATCATGGGATGAGCATCATGCGCGCGTTGATCGTCGTCGCCATGCTCGCGGCACCGGTGTTTGCGAACACGCCCGTGATGCGTCCCGAGGCGATCGAGGTCGATCGCGATACGACGCCCCCGGGGCAGGCCGAGATGGGGTTCGATGGCGGTGCGCCGATCGGCGAGTTCGCTTTCGGGCTCATGCTGACCGACCTCGAGCGGCCGATCCGGCTCCACACGATCGATCTGAAGACCTATCCCGTGAAGCGGCGCGAGACCGTGACCCTCGGCGGTGCGATCGCGCTCGGCGAGGACGTGATCGTCGATGCGAAGCTGCCGCTGTCGCACCAGGTCGGGCGCCGCTATCAGTACCTCGGCGATGATCGCCCGCTCGACACGTGGGTGCCGAACGACCTGCAGATCGGTGCACGGGTGCATGTGATGACCCGGGGCCCGGTCGCGGTGTTCGTGCGCGGCAACCTCACGCTTCCCACTGGTGACGATCACGACTTCGCGGGCGACGCGCGCTGGAGTGCGGCGTGGAGTGGCATCGCGCGGATCACGTTGCCACACGACATCACGCTCGCCGCGACCGGCGGCATCCGGATCCGCGGTGCTGAAGTACAGATCGCGGATCTGTTGATCGGCGACGAGCTGTTCTGGGCCGCGGGCGCGACGACCGGCATCCCGCCGTTCTGCTCGCTGTGGTGCAGGGCCGATCAATTCAAGGCCGAGGCCGAGGTCGTCGGCGTGATCAGCGATCGCGTCCAACACATGAAGGGCCCCGCGCCGATCGAAGGCCGGATCGGGCTCGTCGGACGGATCCGCCCGCAGTACGCGATCGCGGCGCGGGTCGGCACTCATCTCGACGACGAGCTCGGTGCGCCCGAGCTCCGCGTCACCGTCGACCTCGTGTATCAGCAGCGCTGAGCAGCTGCGTTAGCTCGGCGGATCGAGATGCAGCCGCACGATGCCGGGCTCGGCCTCGAGCGCTTCGATCAACCGCTGCTCGCCATTGAACGCGGGCAACTGGAGCGCGAACACGAGGTGGCGGCGGTTGCCTTCTTTGTCCCAGCCTTCGAGCGTCGCGGCGAGCTGACGATCGAGGAGCTTCGCGAGCAGCTGATCCATCGGCACCGCGTCGCCCGAGAGCGTGAGGTGGAGCCGGCGGCGGATCATGTCCTTGTGCTTGCCCTCGAGCCTGCGCAGCATCGTCAGCGTCGCGATGCCGATGATCGTCGCCGCGACGCTCTCGACGTACATGCCACCGCCCGCGCACAACCCGATCGCCGCGACGAGCCACAAGCCGGCCGCCGTGGTGAGCCCTTGCACGTTGATACCGGTGCGCAGGATCGCGCCACCAGCGAGAAAGCCGATGCCCGAGACGACCGAGGCGGCGATCCGCGATCCATCGACCTCGGCGAAATCGCCGGCGTTGTAGTGCTGGAAGTAGACCATGTGGGTCGACACCACCATGAACGTCGCGGACGCGAGCGCGACGACGGCGTGGGTGCGCACGCCCGCGGGGCGACCGTGGATATCGCGCTCGTAGCCGATGATCGCACCGAGCGCAGTTCCGACGAGGATCCGGATCACCAGCTCGATCTCGACCGACGTACTCATCGATCGAATATGGACGCGTGAGCGAGTGTGTCAAGTTCGCTTCAGCGCCTGGCGCGATCGCGTAACCCGGCCCAGGCCGCGGCGCGCGCGATCGTGCCGAGCTCGAGCAGCTCGCGCACGTGCGCCCACGCGGGATGATCGTGGGGCAGGGTTCGGCCGCTGACCGACGCGGCGATCACGCGCGCACCGATCGGCTGTGACGGCGCGACGAGCGCCGCGATCGCGGTGGCAGTGTGTGGCGTCGCGACCCGCAGCTCGCCGAGCGCCGCGACCAGGTTTGCGGCGTAGCCTTCGGTCGTGGTGAGGGCATCTGCGATCACGTCGGCGAGCGTGACGTCGCCGGCGGAGACGTGCGCAAGCAAGCCGAGCGCGAGCGTGCCGAGCTCGGCCCCTGCCTCGGCATCGGTCGCGAGCTTCAAGGCAGCGGTCGCGAGCCGACCGCGCGGACCCGGCGGGGCGAGGATGGCGATATCGCGCTCGGCCGCGACTTGCTCGGCGACGGCGAGCGCGAACATGCCCGTCGATTCGGGAACGCCCGCGATCAGCTCGGCGAGCACGTCGAGCCCCTCAGTCGAGACGAGCAAGCACTCGGTCGTGAAGCGTGCAAGCGGCGAAACGCCAGGCGCTTCACCCGCGGGACCTTCGGGATCGATCGCCGCGAGCACCGCGCGCACGAGCTCGCCGATCACGGGTGTCGCGAGGTCGCCGAGGGCGGCCCGCGCGATCGCGTTGCGGATCGGATGAGCCTCTCGCTCGGCATGCGCGGCGATCAGGTTCCGCCGACCGCGAGCGAGCAGGGACCGCGCCGCGGCCGCCGCGACCTCGGGGGACGGATCGCCGAGCCGCATCGCGAGCGCAGGATCGACCGTGTCGCTCTCGAGCAGCTCGACCGCCGCGCACGCGAGCGCACGATGCGCGGCGAGCTCGGAATCGAGCTCGGCGACGAGCTCTGCGGTCAAGCCATCGAGCGGCAAGGCGGCGGCGAGCGTGAACGCTATCGCGCTGCCATCCGGACTCGCGCCGAGCACCTGCGCGGCGAGCTCGGTCGCCGCCGGGACGTGCGCGGCAGCGACGAGCCCTGCGAGGAAGCCCTCGAACAAGCCGCTCGGATCCGGGCGGTCGAGGACGAGCGCGCGATACGCGCCGAAGGCCTCGCGATCGATCGGTGCCGCGACGCCGAGGATATACGCCGCTGCCGCCGCGGCTTCCCGGCCGGCGCGTGCGAGCCAGTGATCTCGATCGCGGAGCGAGCGCGGCTTGCCGATCGCGGCGACCTCGTCGGCGAACGACCCCGGCGCGGCGCGCGTCGTCGCGTCGATCATCACGAACGCCGCATCGCGGACGCGTTGCGCGACCGGTCCGGCCTCCGCAGCGATCGGGCCGAGCGCACGTGCGACTTCGTCGAGCAGCGGCTTCGGGCGGGCAGGCGAGAGGAGCTCGAGCAGCGCGGCTACGACGCGGCCTCCGATCGGTGTGGCGAGCAGGCTCGGCGACCACGCGATCACGCGCCCGCACTGGATGGTGGCGAGCACCTGCCGATCCGGATCGGTGACAGGCGCGAACAGCTGTTCGAGCGCTGCGACCTTGTCGTCCAGGGCCGAGACCGCGAGCGCGATCGCATCATCGGCGCGCGGCGCGAAGCGGTGCTCGAGCGCGAACGCCGAGAGCGCGCCACCTTTCGCGAGGATCGGCGCCGCGACGAGCGCGGCGATCACATCGTCGACGAACGCGCCATTGCCGGGCCCGACCTGGATGAACAGCGGCCCCGCGATCCACGTGGCACGCGCATCGCTCGTCGCGAGGATCGCGCTCGCCGAACGATCGAAGAGATACCCGAGCAGGAGCTCCGAGAGCTCGCTCGTGGGCAGCCCACTCGCGGCGAGCGCCTCCGCGAACGGTTGCGCGAGCGCGTGCTGGCGGGCATCCGGGACGAGGGCGAGTGAACGACGAATGGCGGCAGATGATTTCATGCGAGAAAGCCCATCTCGCCGTACTCGAGCTCGGCGGCGCGAAGCAGGTGACGCTGCATGATTGCACTCCCATCGGCCTGCGCGTTGGTCGCGGCGCGCACGAGCGCGTTCATGATGTTGCCGCCGGCGAGCGGGAACTTCTGCGCGATCATGCGGAGATCGAGATCCGGTCCGAGCTGCGCTTCCTTCGGGATCATGCCTTGCCAGAGCGCGAGCCGCTGCTGCTCGTCGGGCGCCGGGAAGCGGATGCGGAAGCGAATACGACGGCGGAACGCCGGATCGATCGCGGTCTCGCTGTTCGTGGTCATCACGACCACGCCCTCGTGCGATTCCATGCGCTGGAGCAGGTAGTTTACTTCGAGGTTCGCGTAGCGATCGTGGCTCGATTTGACCTCGGTGCGCTTCGCGAACAGCGAGTCGGCCTCGTCGAAGAGCAGCATGACCTGACCGCGCGCCGCTTCATCGAACACGCGGCCGAGGTTCTTCTCGGTCTCGCCGATGAACTTGTTCACGACCTGCGATAGATCGATGCGATAGAGCTCGAGCCCGAGCTCGGCGGCGAGCAGCGAGCAGATCATCGTCTTGCCGGTGCCGGGTGGCCCCGCGAACAGCGCCGAGAGCCCGCGGCCATACGGCAGCTTGCGATCGAAGCCCCAGTCCCCGAACACCTTGTTGCGATGCGCGGCGTAGTTCAAGAACTCGAACACCGGCGAGAGCACCTCGTCGGGCAGGATCACGTCGGACCACACGAGCGTGGTCCGCACCGGCGAGGCCAGCGCCGCGAGCCGATGCGCGAGCCGCGTCCGGACGACATCGATGATGTTCTGCTCGGTCGCGAGCCCGCCGCGCTGCAACACTTGATCGAGGCGGCCGAGCTCCTCGCACGCTTCTTTGATCCCGGCGCCGGTCGCCGCGTAGCGCTTCACGAGCGCTTCGATCGAGATCTCGGGCGCGAGCCGCAGGCCCGGCGGCAAGTGGCGGTTCCACAACCGGCGCTGGACCTCCGGGGTCGGAAACGGCACGTCGAAGTGCATCGGGACGCGACCGATGCGCGCCAGCCACGGCGGCGATTTCTCGGCCGTGATCGCGAGCGGGGTGTGGACCCGGCGCAAGAGCTCGGTCAAGCGCGGAAAGATCCACTGCTGACCTTCGCTATCCGCATACTCCTGCGCCTTGTCGAGCACGAGCACGGCACCCTGGAGATGGGCCTCGCGAATGAGCGGAAGGATCGCGGCATCGAGCGCGCGCTGATCGACCGGCAGCTCCGCGAGATCGATCACGAGCATCGGCTTACCGAGCGCGCGCGCCGCGGCACCGACGATCGCCTTGCGCCCAACGCCCGGCGCACCGATCAGCTCGACGACCTGGTCGGTGCGAGCGAGCGCGCGCTCGACCTGCTCGATCAAGACCGGCTCCGCGAGCAGCACCTCGGAGGCGGGCATCGGCTCGGCCTCGAACGTCGCGACCGCGCCCAGGATCGACGGCGGCGGCAGGTGCGCACCCTCGAGGTAGTCGAGGATCCGATCCGCGAGGCGCACCCGCTTGTAGACGAGCGGGGGATCGTTGGCCCACCCGGTCGACGCGGCGATCTCGACGAGCCCGCGCGAGACGAGCGGCGCATCGGCAGAGAACCGAAGGCGAACTTCACTCGCGGTCAGCGACGTGCCGTCCGCGATCAGCGCGACGAGGAACGCGACATCGGACTGCATCGCCTCGGCATTGTTCGCGGTGTAGGGATTGAACGCGGCGCCGCGCTCGATCGTCGCGAGTGCGCCGATGATCTGGACGTCGGCTTCGGCGAGCTCGAACCGGTCGCGCAAGGTCTCGAGCGGCAGGATCACCCCGAGCCGGCGCGAGAAGCGGACGCGTGCCGCCATGCCGTCGAGGAGGTCCGCGATCAGCTGATCGAGCCGCGCGAGCGCCGGATCGGCCGCGAGCGCGCGGGCACGCTCGGCTTCGGAGAGCACGGCGGCGCCCCGCGGTGCGCGCGCCTTGAGTAGGGCCACGCGTTCGACCATGCGCGCGAGGACGTCCCCCCATTCGCCGAGGTGTTGGTTCGGATCGCTGTAGCCCGGACTCGCGTCGGCGATGACCACGGCCGCTATCCTAGCTCCGCGAGGATGGCGTGTGCCATCTCCGTCAGCTCGTGATCACCGAGGCCCGCGATCGCGGCAGCTAGTCGCTCGAGCTCCACGCGCGCAGGTGCGCGATCACGTCGCCGAGCGTCCTCGAGCAGGTCGAGCAGGAACGCTCCGAGGCGTGCCGCAGCGCGGCCATGATCGATCGCCAGCGCGAGCTCGAGCGCGACGTCGAGATGCCGCGCACGTTCGCGCGGTTCGGTGGCGGTGCGGACCTGGCGCAACCGGGCCTGGACGAGCAGCTCGCGCCCGTTCGGTCCACGTAGCGTCTGCGCGCTCTGCGCCGCGAGGGCGCACGCCGCCGAGGCGGTGTCGGGTGCGATCCGCAGCGCGAGCTCCGCGAGCGCGCCATCGATGAACGCGATCAAATCGGACCGTTTCGCGCGCTGCGTGACCCCCGTGATCTCGGCCGCGCGCTGCTCGGCGCGCGCGGGTTCGTTCGCGCTGGCCCACGCGGCGACGGCGAGCGCATCGGCTTCGAGGCTCGCGCTGTGCCGGGCCTTGCGTAAGAACTGCGCCGCGAACTCCAGGCAGGTGGCGGCCGCGGCGGGATCATCCTCGGCGAGGTCGACCCACGCGAGCTCGGCGAGCGCGAAGCCGGCGAGCGCGGTCTCGCCGAGCCGCACCGCCGCAGCGCGCGCCGCATCGAGGAGCAAGCGCGCTTCGGCGAGCCGGCCCGATCGGCGCTGCGCGACTCCGCCGATCAGGCGTGCCATGAGCTCGATCCGCGGGGTCGCGCTCGGATCTTCGATCGCGGCGCTGCACGCACTCAGCGCCTCGTCGATCGCATCCGCGGCGAGCAGCGTCGCGGCGAGGACCACCAATGGGCCGGCGAGCGGCTCGCCCCGGGCGTTCGCGAGCTCGGCCGTCTGGCGCGCGCGCAAGAGTGCATCGCTGGGAAGCCCGAGGCCGAGGTCCGCTCGAACGAGCTCGCCGAGCAGCGTGGCCGCGAGATCGTAACGACCGCCGCGCGCGAACATCGCGATCCGTCCGCGCAGCTGCGCGATGCGGACGAGCGCTTGGCCCTCGATGCTCACGCACCGAGCATAGGCGAGATGGTAGGTTACGAGCGATGGATGAGGCCGCTGCATTCGCCGCCGTCGAACGCGCCGAGCGCGAGCCGTTGCTCGGGCATCGCATCGCGCCGGTGCGGGCCGCGATCGATGCGGCGGCCGCGGCGCTCGATCTGGTCCCGGTGCCGGCGCTGCGCGCGCGTGTGATGCTGCGCCTCGCGAGCGTGAAGCTCGCGGAGCAGGATTATGAAGGCGCTGATGAGGCGCTCGAGGCCGTCGGGCGGTACGTGCCCGATCACGTCGAGCTCCGGTTCTTGTGTGGCGTGCGCGCGTGTCGCGTCGCGCTGCGGCGGGGCGCCGAACCACGCAGGGTCGCACGCGAAACCTTGCTCGCCGTCGCCGAGCGGCTCGATGCCTTCGAGACCACCGGTCCCGCGTGGGACGCGGTGACGACCGAGGTCGCGCTCGCGATCGCCGAGCTCGCCCTGCACGACGAGGAGCCGGATCCCACCGCATTCGAACCGATCGCTGCGCTCGTTGCTGGCTTCGCGACCGACCCGCACCGCGTCGACGTCGTGTTTGCCGGCGACCAGCTCGTCGCGGCGTTCGCGATCCAGACCGCCGATCCAGAGCGCGCCGCGAAAGCCCTCCGCAATGCCGTGCGGATCGCGAAGGCGGTGGGCTCGCCGCGCGACGAGATCGAATCGCGGATCGCGCTCGCCAGTCTCCTCGCGGCGATCGGCACGCCGATCGCGCTCGAAGAAGCAGCGAGCACGGCGCAGCTCGCGCGCGAGCGTGCCCTCGAACACGAGCTCGTCGATCTCGCAGCGGCCACGTTGATCGCGCAGGCTGGCGTGCTCGCTGCACATGGCAAGACCGCGACCGCGATCGATCGCGTGCTCGAGCTCGCGCAGCTCGCCGTCGCGAAGGGCGATGTCCGCCAGTATGTTTCGGCGGTCGCGATCATGGCCGAGCTCTACGCGAAGACCGGCGATCACGTCTCCGCCTTCCGCACGATCGCCGAGTCCCATCGCGCGCTGGCCGATGCGACCAAGGGCGATCCGACCGAATTATTTCGGCCGCTCCTCGCCCGGCTCCGCGACCAGATCGGCGCCGAGCGGCTCGACAAGATCGCCGCCGATGTCGCGAAGGCGAACGAACTGGCCGCGCAGATCGCACCGCGCGGATCTTTCGCCTGAGATCTCGCAGGGTTGGATAGGCATTAAACTCGACTTCGGAGGGGTAAGTTAGTCCCGTGATCTCCGTATGATGGAGATATGTCGGACGGTCCTGGTGGCGGAGCAAAGCTCGACCCTCAAGCTGCGATCGCGAAGCACGCGGCGCTCACGCAGGCGGGTGGTGCTGGCGATGCCGCGATCATCGCGCGCGTAGAGAGCTCGATCCAGCACTCGCCGATGGGCTGGCTGCAGGGCGTCCTCGGCGAGACCGGCGCGCGTGCCTCGGCTGAATCGGGCGAGGTCCACGGCAAGATCGCCGAGCACCAGCAGCTCGTTTCCTCGAACCAGGCGAACGCACCGAAGGATGCCGGCCCGGCACCCGCACCCGGTCCCGCGGCGAATCCCGCGGTGCCGCAAGCGCACGCCGCGGCGCCCGCTGCCGCGCCGGCTCGATCTGCCGCCGCCGGTGGCGCCGCCGCGGAGAAGCACGAAGTTCCAGCGCACGCGCCGCCGCAAGCCGCCGCCGCGCATGCTCCCGCTGCTGCACCCGCACCGACGATCGCCGCGGCGACCGCGGGCGCGGGCGATAGCCAGATCGACGGCATCCTCAACGCGTACACACCGAAGAGCGCGCAGACCACGCAGACGATGGGCCGCATCAAGCAGATGGGCGATGTCGCGCAAGGCTTCAACGGCCAGCTCGATACCTACGTCGCGCAGGGCGGCAACATCGAGCACGCGGTCGCGGCGTCGGCGAACTTCCTCGGCGTCGGCAAAGATGCGTCCGCGGTGTGGG
>Ga0123336_10000994_pt1 | contig 26889 bp, 31 predicted proteins | sample SSSSmetaG_FD_96466 | JGI IMG/M metagenome (GOLD analysis project Ga0123336, IMG submission 96466) | Glacier valley bacterial and archeal communities from Borup Fiord, Nunavut, Canada, to study Microbial Dark Matter (Phase II) - ​SSSS metaG | ecosystem: Environmental > Aquatic > Freshwater > Ice...
GTGGCTGCGCAGTGAGGCCGCGCAGGCCTTGCTGGGCCGCGAGCCGCGCACGCTGACGGTGGGCATGGGGCAAGGCGAGGGCGAGGGCGTCGCCGAGCGCCAGCTCTTGCTCGCGCTTCAGCAACGCACCGGCGACGACGACGTGCTGATCGTGATGCGCGAAGTCTCCGATGCGGCCGTGGTGCAGACGCTGGTGGCCGCCTGCAAGCTCACGCTGCGCGAGGCCGAGGTGCTGTACTGGGTGGCCAAGGGCAAGACCAACCGCGACATCGGCGACATCCTGGGCGCGAGCCCGGCCACGGTGAAGAAGCACCTCGAGCGGGTCTACGTGAAGCTCGGGGTCGAAACCCGCACGGCAGCAGCTTCGATTGCGATGGGGAAGCTGCGGCCGGCGAGCCTGCGCTGAGTCGTGGCCTCCCCAGAGCGAGAGGCGCTATTCAGCGGTCGAGCGTCAACGCGCCTTCGCGCAAACGCACGCGGTCGCCGACCTTGAACGCCGGCGCATCGTCGAACGCCACCATCTGCTGGCTGCCGTCGGTGCGCATGCGCAGCACCACTTCGAAATGCTCACGCTTGCTGCGGCGCTTCTGCACTTCGCGGCCGATCAACGCGCCGCCGACCACGCCGGCCACCTGCGCCGCCGTGCGGCCATTGCCCTGGCCGATCTGGTTGCCGAGCACCGCGCCCAGCAGGCCACCGGCCACGGTGCCGCCGATGTAGCGGCCGTCACCATCGACCTCGACCCGGTTGATGGCGGTCACCGTTGCGCATTCCAGGCACGCCGTGGCGCCTGGCAGGCTGACGAGGCGGTTCGCGTCGAGCCCGTGTTCCAGCGTGCTCGTGGCGGTCAACTCGCCGACGCGCAGGCGGGCCACCACCGGGGCGTTGGCGTCGAGCCGGTCGGTTGGCCGAACGGCGTAGGTGCCCACGTATTCGCCGGGGCGTTCCTCGTTCAGGCGGAAGCGCTCCTGCGCACCGACCAGGCGCACGCTCGCGCGGCCTCCGGGCGTACCGCGCAGCGTGAAGCGCAACTGCTCACCGCTGCGTGCCGAGCCTTCATGGCGGACATCGAAGCGCTCGATCACCGGTGCCGCAGCGGCGGCGACCGGGCGCTGGGGGCCGCTCTGCAAGGTCTCGTCGAGCGTGGCCGTACCGACCTGGTTGCCGCTGCGAAGGTTCGCACTGACGCGGGCGTTGCCGGCAAGGCGGTCGCGCTGGCTGATGGTGTAGGTGCCCTTGTACACACCCGGGCTCACCTCGGTCAGCTCGACCGCGCGGCGGGCGCCGTCGATCTGCAAGGCGGCCTGCGCGCGGGGCGTGCCCCACACCGTGAAGTTCAGTTCGGTGCCTGGTGTGAGCTCGGTGACTTGTTCGACATCGAAGCCGGTGATGCGCGGCGCCTGCGCAACCGTGCGCAAGGTTTGCGCCTGGGCCGCAGGGGCCAGCGGCGCGGCCAGGCCAAACGCGATGGCCATCATCAGGGTGGGGACGTGTCTCATGGTTTTCCTTGTTCGGCCTGGGCGCGCCGGCAAGGCGCCAGCGCCGGGCCCAGACATCAACAAGTTTCGGGCGCCAGCACCCGGGCAGGCGTCGGGCACGGGCGCGATCCCACGTCGGACAACAGCGCCCAAAGGGGGGTGCGCACGGCGCTGGCATAGCGCATGCGTGTCCCAGGCATGAATACATTCGTGCGCGTCGTGGAAGTCTGGGTGCCGTCGGAAGACGGCCGCCTGCTCGAACTGGCCGGCGGCCTGTTCGACGCCGCGCCGGCCTACGGCGCCATCAGCCGCCACATGTGCTTCGGCCGCGGCGAGGCCCTTCCCGGCCGCGCCTGGGACGAAGGCTGCCCGCAACTGCTGCCACGCCTGGAGGGGTCGTACTTCCGGCGCACCGCCGCAGCGCAGGCGGCCGGCCTGACCTGCGCGGCGGCGGTACCCATCTTCATCGGCGAGCGGCTCACGTCGGTGGTGGTCATGCTGTGCGGTGACGAGCCCACGCAGGTCGGCGCGGTCGAGCTCTGGCACAACGACCCGCGCGTCACCAGCGACCTGAAGCTCGCCGACGGCTACTTCGGCGCCACCGACGCGGCGGTCGAGGCGCTCACGCGCGACGGCTCGCTGCCGCGCGGCGTGGGCGCGCCGGGCCTGGCCTGGCAGCGCGAGTCGGCGGTGTTCATCGACAACGTGGGTGACTCTTCGCAGTTCCTGCGCTCGCAGGTTGCCGCGCGCGCAGGGATTCTGCGTGCGCTCGCGATCCCGTGCACGTCGCAAGACCGCAAGAGCTGGGTGCTGAGCCTGCTGTCGTCGAGCGGCACACCGATCGCGCGGCGCTTCGAGAGCTGGATCGTCCACGACGATCGTGGCAGTGACACGCAGCCGCACCTGCAACGCGGCTTCGGCTTCTGCGAGGTGCAGGGCCGGCTCACGGCGAGCGGCGCGTCCAGCATGCCGCTGGCCGGCCCGGGCGCAGTGGCCGAGGCTGCGCGCACGGGTGTGGCGCAGGCCGTCGGTGGCGCGGCCGCGCTGGGCGCCATGAGCGCCGCCGACGCGAGGGCGACCGGCGTGCGCTCGGTGCTCGCCATTCCTGTCATCAGCGACGCGGCCGTGACCGAGGTCGTGGCGTTGTACTTCTGACGACCGCCCTCACACCACCATCCTGCGGGAGCTTCGCTTGGCGCTTTCAACCTTGTTTCAACGCGCGGGCATGCACCTGCGCCGCATCGGCCTGCTGGCTGCATCGGCCGCGTGGTCCGCATCGGTCGCGACAAGCGCCACGGCACACACGGCCCCGCCCGCGCGCTGCCTGACCGACTGCACGCCGCGCATCGGCATCGTGTCGGCCTTCGGGGCCGAGACCGACCTGCTGGTCGCGCAGACACGGTCAAGGCGCCTCTACACCATCAACGGCAAGCGCTTCACCACCGGCGTGCTGCGCGGCAACCGCGTGGTGATCGTGCTCAGCGGCGTGAGCATGATCAACTCCACGCTCGTCACGCAGCAGATGCTCGACCACTTCCGCGTCGAGCGGCTCGTCATGAGCGGGATCGCCGGCGGTGTGGACCCGGCCGACCACGTGGGCGACGTGACCGTGCCCGACCGCTGGGCCATGCCGATGGAGGTGTTCTGGAACGCCGATTCCACCTTGCCATCGCCCTGCGGCAAGCCGAACGACGTGAGCTGCCTGGGCCTGCAGCTCGCCACCGGCGCCGACGGCCAGCCCCTGCCGCCATTTGACGAGAAGCTGGGCCTCAAGCAGCAGCCGCGCCTGCTGGTCGGCGGGCGCGGCGTGTCGGCCACGGTGTTCCTGGCCAACGCGCAGTACCGCCGCTACCTGTTCGACGTGCTGCAGGCGCAGACCTTCGAGATGGAAACGGCTGCGCTTGCGCACGTCGCGCATGCGAACGGCGTGCCCTACATCGCCTTCCGCTCGCTCAGTGACCTGGCCGGCGCCGAGGGCTTCGATGCCGACGTGGGTGCGCTGTTCGCCAGCGGCCTGGCCGAGGCCAACGAAGCTTTGGTCACGCTGGCGTTTCTCGACGCGTGGGCGGCGCGCAGCAAGCGCCGTTGACGCACACCCGGGGACGCACACCCGGGCGGCTATGCTCTGGCGCCGCACACTTTGCCGATGAGCACGACCGAAATCTTCCTGATCGCAATCGTGATCATCTTCACCGTGCCCTACCTCGTCTGGCGGCTGGGCAACACCGACTACTACGCGCCGCTGGTGGTGGTGCAGATCATCGCCGGCATCCTGCTCGGCCCGGGCGTGCTGGGCAAGGCCTTCCCCGAGTACTACCGCTTCGTGTTCAGCGCGCCGGTGGTGCAGTCGCTGAACGGCATCGCGTGGTGGGCGGTGATGGTGTTCGTGTGGATCGCCGGCATCGAGCTCGACCTCAAGAAGGCCTGGGCGCACCGCCGCGAAAGCAGCATCACGGCCGGGCTGGCGCTGGGCACGCCGCTCGTGTTCGGCTGCGTGGCGGCGGCCGGCATGCTCAGCCTGCCGGGCTGGGTGGGCGCGAAGGCGATGACCTGGCAGTTCATCGTGGGCGTGGGCATGGCCTGCGCGGTGACGGCACTGCCCATCCTCATCCTGCTGATGGAGAAGCTCGAGATCCTGCGCCAGCCCATCGGCCAGCGCATCCTGCGCTATGCCAGCCTGGACGACGTGGCGATCTGGGGCGTGCTTGCCGTCATCCTGCTCGACTGGGAGCGTGTGGGCAAGCAGGCGGCCTTCCTTGCCGGCTTCGCACTCGCGACCTTGGCCTTCCGCCACCTGATGGCGTGGCTGCCGGCGCGCGACCGCTGGCATGTGGGGCTGATCTGGCTTGCGGTGTGTGCGTTCGGCGCCGACTGGGTGGGGCTGCACTACATGGTCGGCGCGTTCCTGGCCGGTGCGGTGATGGACGCCGACTGGTTCGATCAAACCCAGACGGACATGCTGCGCGGCCACGTGCTGCTGGTGGTGATGCCGGTGTTCTTCCTGAGCACGGGCCTGCGCACGAACTGGAACGTGGGCGGTGTGGCGGTGTTCGTGGCGGCCTTCGCGCTGCTGGTGGCGTCGGTCGCGGGCAAGCTGATCGGCATTCAACTGGCGGGCAAGGTGCTGGGCTGGGAGCCGGGCGAGGCGTCGGTCATCGGCTGGCTGCTGCAGACCAAGGCGCTCATCATGATCATCTTCGCGAACATCCTGCTCGACACGCAGATCATCACGAGCGAAACCTTCACGGCGCTGCTGTTGATGGCGGTCGCCAGCACGATGCTGACCGTGCCGGTGGTGGCGCCGAAGCTCGCGCGCATGGGTGAGCTGATCAGCCGTTCACGTTGACCTCGGCTCGCATCGCATCGGTGTCGTCGGGCCCGAGAAGCGGCGCAGCGCCGGCCTCGATGAAGATGCGCTTGATCATCGGGAAGCGCAGCCGCACTTCGCGCTGGGTGGCGGTGATGGCGCTACCCGCTTCGGCGGCGCTGGTGCCGTCGGCGAAGTCGAGATCGAGGGTCACCAGCACGTCGTCGGGGCCGATGTACATGGACAGCACGCGCCCCGCATCGCGCACCTGGGGCTGGGCCATGGCAATGGCCCGGATGGCGCGCGCCGTCTCGGGCCGCAGGCCTTCGCCGATCAGCAGGCCGCGCGACTCGCGCACCAGCACCAGCGCCACGCCCGCGAGCAGCAGGCCGATGACGACCGACGCCGCCCCGTCGAGCGCCGGCATGTCGAGCCGGTGGCTCAGGTACACGCCGGCGCCGGCCACCACCAGCCCGAGCAGCGCGGCTGAATCTTCCGCCAGCACGGTGTAGGCGGTCGGGTCCTTGCTGCGGTGCAGGGCTTCCCAGAACGGCGCGATGCCCTTGCCCTTCAGGAACTGGCGCAGCGCGATGGTGAAGCTCGCCCCTTCGAACACCAGGGCGGCGCCGAGCACGGCGTAGTTCCACATCGGGTCGCGCATCGGCTCGGGGTGCAGCATGTGCTGGATGCCTTCGTAGAACGACACCCCACCGCCCAGGCCGAACACCAGCACCGCGACGATCAGGCTCCAGAAATAGAGCTCCTTGCCGTGCCCGAACGGGTGCTCCTCGGTAGCGGGCCGTTGGCTGCGCCGCAGGCCGACGAGCAGCAGCACGCCGTTGAGCGTGTCCACCGCCGAGTGAATGCCCTCCGACAACATCGCCGAGCTGCCGGTGACGCCGGCGACGATGAACTTGGTCACCGCGATGGCCACGTTCGCACCGATGGCGCCGTAGATGGCGAGCTTGGACTCCGACATGGAGCCGAGCGTATCGGAATCGCGGCCGCAGCCGAAGCTATGCTCGTGCAATGCGGATGAACACGTGGCCATGAACAAGCGCGGGAGTGACGGCTCGGGCGGCCTGGTCTACTCGACCGACGGCGGCACCATGTGCCCGCAATGCCGCAGGCCCGTCTCCGAATGCGTGTGCAGGCGGGTGGCGCCGGTTGCCGGCGACGGCACGGTGCGGGTGTCGCGCGAGACGGCTGGTCGCGGCGGCAAGGCGGTGACCGTGGTGCGTGGGCTGGGCCAGGGCGAGGCCGAGCTTGCTTTGCTGGCCCGGCAGTTGAAGGCCTTGTGCGGCTCCGGCGGCACCGTGAAGGACGGCGTGATCGAAGTGCAGGGCGATCACTGCGAGCGGGTGATCGAGGCACTGAAGAAACAGGGGCGGGTGGTCAAGCGCGAAGGGGGTTAAATTGAAGGGTCGCAACCGCGATTGCAACCGGACAAGGAGAACTCCATGCCCACAGGCACCGTTCGAATCCACCGCGTGCTTCGCGCCGCGCCCCAGAAGGTCTACCGCGCGTTCCTGGAAGCGGGGGCCATGGCGAAATGGCTGCCGCCCTACGGCTTCACCTGCACGGTGCACCACCTTGACGCCAAAGTCGGCGGCACGTTCAAGATGTCGTTCCAGAACTTCGGGAACGGGCAGGGGCATTCGTTCGGCGGCGAGTACCTGGAGCTGGTGCCGAACGAGCGCATCCGCTACACCGACCGCTTCGACGACCCGAACCTGCCTGGCGAGATCACAGTGACGATCATGCTCAAGCCGGTGCTGTGCGGTACCGAGTTGAACGTCGTGCAGGAAGGCATTCCGGAAGTGATTCCGGTCGAGATGTGCTACCTGGGTTGGCAGGAATCGTTGGTGCAGCTCGCGCACCTGGTCGAGCCGGACATCCCCGCGTAGCTCCCCGAACCGGCCTTCCACTGCCGCCACGCGTCACCAAGCGCCACCACGCGCCACGACGTGCCGAGGTTGCCATGCTGATGCCCCTCTTGATCGTCATGGCGGTGCTGGCCGAGAGATGGCTTGCGAGCCGTATTGGCGCAGCGCGGTGGCAGCGCGGTGGCAGCACGGTTGAAGGTCAGGCCTGCTGCCGCGCACGTTGCACTCGGCGCGCGCGCAGCACGTCGTAGCACCAGTTGAAGACCAGCGTGTAGGGCACGAAGAACAGCAGCAGCCCGGCATCGAGCAACAGCGCCTGCCACAAGCTGATGCCGAGCCACGCGGCGGCCAGCGGCACCGCCGCCAGCACCAGCCCGGCCTCGAAACCCAGCGTGTGCAGCAGGCGCACCTTGAGCGAGCGCCTGAAACCCAGGCGGCGTTCCAGGTGGTCGAAGCCGGCGTTGTAGACCACGTTCCACACGGCGGCGATCGCCGATACGGCAAGCGTCAGCGCACCCATGGCAGCCAGCGTGGTGCCCATCAGCCAGCTGAACAGCGGCGCGCAGAGCAGCAGCGCGACCACCTCGAACGCCAGCGCGTGCGCGATGCGTTCTGGTAGTCGCTTCGGTGAGTTGTGTGAGCCTTGCGAGTCGAGTTGCACGCGGGTGATCTTCGGCCCGCAGGACGGCGCGGCCACGCTGCCATTCTCTACGCCATCAACTCGGCCTTGCGCTGCGCCATCTGCGCACCGAGTGCCGCCATGTCGAGCCGCGTTGCCTCGGCGCGCGGGAACATCTCGGTGTGCTCTTCCTTGACGTGGTGTTTCACGTACTCGGCCAGAACCTTGACGCGGGCGTCGTACATCTCGCCGTCGGGCGTCGCACCTTCGACCTGGCTGATCAGCGCCTTCATGGTCGCCTGTTCCACCACGGCTTCGGGGATCAGGCTCTTGTCCTTCAGCGCCGCCTTCACGGCCGGGTAGAAAACCTCTTCCTCGACCTGCGCGTGCACCGACAGCTCGGTGCAGATGGTGCTCACGAGCGCCATTTTCTTCGAGCTGGTGCGAGCGTTCTCGAACTCGGCGAACAGGCCGCTCACCTTGGCATGGTCGGCTCGCAGCATGGCGATGGCGTCCTGGGGTTTCGGCGGCGCTTTCCTGGCGGCGCTAATCGTTGCGGCGGTCTTCTTCGCGGCGGTGGCCATGGGTGGGCTCCTTCGGGGTTGGTGACGGAACGCCCAGGCTACGCAGCCGTGCTGGCGTTTGCATCGGCCGGTTCGCGCTGCGTGTGTATGACGGCGCCGAGCGCGTGTGTGGGTCGCGTTCGAATCGTCCGTGAGACGGCATACGCCATCGGGCGTATTCCGCCGTGCCGAGGCCCCGCCTAACCTGCGGCTCGCGCAACGCAGCATTGGCATGCCACTTGCGCGCCGCTGATCCACCCCACCCACACCGGAGCTCGTTCATGAATTCATCCCGCCGCCAAGCCGGCAAGTCGCTGACCGCTCTGGCCCTGGGCCTCACGGCCATGGGCTTCGCCTCCCTCGCGCAGGCTGCCGACACCATCAAGGTCGGCGTGCTGCATTCGCTGTCGGGCACGATGGCCATTTCGGAAACCGTGTTGAAAGACACCGTGCTGATGGCCATCGACGAGATCAACGCGAAGGGCGGCCTGCTCGGCAAGCAGCTCGAGCCCGTCGTCGTTGACCCGGCCTCGAACTGGCCGCTGTTCGCCGAGAAGGCCAAACAGCTGATTGGGCAGGACAAGGTCGTCGCGACCTTCGGTTGCTGGACCAGCGTGAGCCGCAAGTCGGTGCTGCCGGTCTACGAGGAACTGAACAGCCTGCTCTTCTACCCCGTGCAATACGAAGGCGAAGAGCTGAGCAAGAACGTGTTCTACACCGGCGCTGCGCCGAACCAGCAAGCGATCCCCGCGGTCGAGTACCTGATGAGCAAGGCGGGCGGCGGCGCCAAGCGCTGGGTGCTGCTGGGCACCGACTACGTGTACCCGCGCACCACCAACAAGATCCTGCGCGCCTTCTTGAAGAGCAAAGGCGTGAAGGACGAAGACATCGACGAGAAGTACACCCCGTTCGGCCACTCTGACTACCAGACCATCGTCGCCGACATCAAGAAGTTCTCGGCCGGAGGCAAGACGGCGGTGGTCTCCACCATCAACGGCGACTCGAACGTGCCGTTCTACAAGGAACTCGGCAACGCCGGCTTGAAGGCGAAAGACGTTCCCGTCGTGGCGTTCTCGGTCGGTGAAGAAGAGCTGCGCGGCGTGGACACAAAGCCGCTCGCCGGCCACCTGGCCGCATGGAACTACTTCCAGTCGATCAAGAGCCCGGCGAACACCGAGTTCATCAAGAAGTGGAGCGCCTACGCCAAGGCCAAGGGCATCGCCGGCCACAAGGACAAGCCGCTCACGAACGACCCGATGGAAGCCACCTACATCGGCATCAACATGTGGGCGCAAGCGGTCAAGAAGGCTGGCAGCACCGACACCGACAAGGTGATCGCCGCGATGGCCGGCCAAACGTTCACCGCACCGAGCGGCATCACGTCGATGATGGACCCGAAGAACCACCACCTGCACAAGTCGGTGTTCATCGGTGAGATCAAGGCCGACGGCCAGTTCAACGTGGTGTGGAAGACGCCCGGCCCGGTCAAGGCCCAGCCGTGGAGCCCGTACATCCTCGAGAACAAGGGCAAGAAGGACGAGCCGGTCATGGTCGCGAAGCAGTGATGTCGAAGAAGTGATGCCGGGCCGCGAGGCCCGCATCTGGGCCCTCCTCCGAGAGCGGGGGAGGGCATCTTTCCTTTCCAGGGCCCAACGATGTTTGCGCGTGCATTGCTGCGCTATCTGTTCCCGCTGATCGCGCTGGTGCTGACCTTGTTCGCGCTGGTCGATTCGGCCCACGCGCTCAACGCCGCGCAGGCCCGCTCGCTCGCTGTCGGCGAGGTGGAGCAGCGTGTGGCCGCGTTGAATGCGCTGCTCGCCAACGCCGATGACAAGACCGTCGCGCTGTTGCAGGCGATCTCCGACGACGCTGTCAAGTTCACCGACAGTGCGCTGTTCGTGATGAAGGACGGCAAGGGCTTCGACCCGGTCACCGGCGCTGAAGCCAAGGTTCCCGAGGGCGCCGAAGACGTGATCAACAACAACGAGATGCGCAACGAGCTGGAAGCGGCGCTCGCCACCACCAAGCTCTTCTCCGCCGACGACAAGGTGCGCGCCGAGGCCGTGAAAACACTGGCCGGCGAGCCCGACGAGAAGAAGCTGCCGCTGATCGAGAAGGCATTCGCAGCCGAGGCCCAGCCGGCGATCAAGGAAGCGCTCGCCCGCCTGCGCTCGGCCATGCTGCTGGGCAGCACCGACAAGGCCAAGCGCCTGGAAGCCGCGCAGGCGCTGGCTGCAACCGGCACACCGACGACCAAGACGCTGCTGCTCGACCGCATGAAGGTCGAGACCGAGCCAGAGGTCAAGGTGGCGCTCGAAGCCGCACTTAAGAGCATCGAAGGCCGCCTGGCCTGGGGCGAGCGCGCGGGCGTGGTGTTCACCGGCATCAGCCTGGGCAGCATCCTGTTGCTGGTGGCGCTGGGTCTGGCCATCACCTACGGCCTGATGGGCGTGATCAACATGGCGCACGGCGAGCTGATGATGATCGGCGCCTACGCCACCTACGTGGTCCAGAACCTGTTCCGCACCTACCTGCCGGGGGGGTTCGATGCGTACATCCTCGCCGCGATTCCGGCGTCGTTCCTGGTCGCCGCACTCGTCGGCGCGGTGCTCGAACGCGGCGTGATCCGCTGGCTCTATGGCCGGCCGCTCGAGACCTTGCTGGCCACCTGGGGCATCAGCCTGATGTTGCAGCAACTGGTGCGCACGATCTTCGGCGCGCAGAACGTGCCGGTCGAGAACCCGGCGTGGTTGTCGGGCGGCGTGGCGGTGGCGAGCAACCTCACGCTGCCTTTCAACCGCATCGCGATCATCGTGTTCGCGCTGCTGGTGCTGGCCGGCGTGGCTTTGATGATCGCGCGCACCCGCCTCGGCCTGTTCGTGCGCGGGGTGACGCAGAACCGCAAGATGGCCGCCTGCATGGGCGTGAACACCGCGCGCATCGACACCTATGCCTTCGCGCTCGGCTCGGGCATTGCCGGGCTGGCGGGTTGCGCGCTGTCGCAGGTCGGCAACGTGGGGCCCGACCTGGGGCAGGGCTACATCGTCGACTCGTTCATGGTGGTGGTGCTCGGCGGCGTGGGCCAGCTGGCCGGCACGGTGTATGCGGCCGTCGGCCTGGGCGTGCTGAACAAGCTGCTGGAAGGCTGGCAGGGGGCCGTGCTCGCCAAGATCATGGTGCTGGTGTTCATCGTCATCTTCATCCAGAAGCGGCCTCAGGGCATCTTCGCGATGAAGGGCCGGAGCGCGGAGTCATGAGGCCCGCCCGGCCGCCCGAAGGGGCTCGCACCGCAGTGCGCAGCACGAAGGGTTTCAAATGAGCGCGGTGTTGTCAACACCCATGGCCGTGCCGTTGCCTGCGGGTGGCATCCTCACGGGCAAGAGCTGGAGCGCGGTGTTCACGGCCATCGTCGTCGTTGCCGTGCTCGTGCCGGTGCTGAACCTGATGACACCGGCCGACAGCGCCCTGCACCTGTCCGACTACGCGGTGCAGCTCATCGCGAAGATCATGTGCTACGCCATCTCTGCGCTGGCAATGGATCTGATCTGGGGCTACACCGGCATCCTGTCGCTCGGCCACGGCGTGTTCTTCGCGCTCGGTGGCTACTGCATGGGCATGTACCTGATGCGCCAGATCGGCAGCGACGGCCAGTACCGCCTGCCGATGCCCGACTTCATGGTCTTCCTGAACTGGAAACAGTTCCCGTGGACCTGGGCAGTGTCCGACTCGTTTGCAGCACAGATGCTGCTCGTGGTGCTGGTGCCGGGCCTGCTCGCCTTCGTGTTCGGCTTCTTCGCGTTTCGCTCGCGCATCAAGGGCGTGTACTTCTCGATCATCACGCAGGCCATGACCTATGCGGCGATGCTGCTGTTCTTCCGCAATGAAACTGGCTTCGGCGGCAACAATGGCTTCACCGACTTCAAGCGTATTCTCGGCACGCCCATCGCCACGCCCTCGATGCGCATGCTGCTTTTCGTCATCACCGGCCTCACGCTGATCGGCTTCTTCCTGCTGGCCAAGTGGCTCGTCACCAGCAAGTTCGGGCGCGTGCTGCAGGCCATTCGCGATGCCGAGACGCGCGTCATGTTCACCGGCTACGACCCGCTGCGCTACAAGCTCGCGATATGGGTGATCTCGGCCGTGATGTGCGGCATCGCCGGCGCGCTGTACGTGCCGCAGGTCGGCATCATCAACCCCGGTGAAATGAGCCCGGCGGCGAGCATCGAGATCGCGATCTGGGCGGCGGTGGGCGGGCGCGGCACGCTCATCGGGCCGATCATCGGTGCGTTCTTCGTCAACGGCGCAAAGAGCTGGTTCACACAGGCCTTCCCCGAGTTCTGGCTGTACTTCCTGGGCGCGTTGTTCATCGCGGTCACCATCTTCCTACCGCAGGGAATCATCGGCCTCGTGCGCCGCAAGAAGGAAGGGCCATGACCCCCGAACTGATGAAGGCCGGCGCGCTGGCGAAGATCGAACACGAGCGTCGCATCGCGGCCATCAGCGGTGGCGGCGGTGGCCGCGAGACCAGTTACGGCCGCATCGTGCAGCCGGGGCAGCTCGACGTGGCGCACGGCGCCATCCTGTACCTCGACGACATCACCGTCAGCTTCGACGGCTTCAAGGCGCTGAACGCGTTGAGCCTGAGCATCAGTGCCGGTGAGCTGCGCTGCATCATCGGCCCGAACGGGGCAGGCAAGACGACGATGATGGACGTCATCACCGGCAAGACCCGGCCCGACCTCGGCAAGGCGTTTTTCGGCTCGACGATCGACCTGCTGCGCCTGCGCGAGAACGAGATCGCGGACGTAGGCATCGGCCGCAAGTTCCAGAAGCCCACGGTGTTCGAGCACCTGAGCGTGTTCGAGAACCTGGAGCTCGCGCTCAAGGCCGACCGCGGGGTGCGCGCCTCGATGTTCTTCCGCCTCAGCGGCGAACAGCTCGACCGCATCGGCGCGATGCTGCTGCTGATCCACCTGAAAGACAGCGCGCAGCGCACCGCAGGCCTGTTGAGCCACGGCCAGAAGCAGTGGCTGGAGATCGGCATGCTGCTCATGCAAGACCCGAAGCTGCTGCTGCTCGACGAGCCCGTCGCCGGCATGACGGATGAAGAAACCGAACGCACGGCGGAGTTGTTCCTGTCGCTCGAAGGCAGCCACTCGCTCGTCGTTGTCGAGCACGACATGAAGTTCATCGGCGAACTCACGCAGAACGGCAAGAACGGCAAGAAGGTGACGGTGCTGCACGAGGGCAGCGTGCTCGCCGAAGGGCTGCTGAGCGAGGTGCAGGCGAACGAGAAGGTGGTCGAGGTGTACCTTGGGCGCTGAAGCGTCGGAGCGACCACCATGCTGAAGGTCGAAGGCATCAACCAGTACTACGGCGGCTCGCACATCCTGCGTGGCGTGGGCTTCGAGGCCAAGGTCGGCGAAATCACGGTGATCCTCGGCCGCAACGGCGTGGGCAAGACCACGCTCCTGAAGAGCCTGATGGGCGTGGTGCCGGTCAAGACCGGCAGCATCCACCTGGCCGGCACCGACATCACCCGCGACACGCCTTACGAGCGCGTGCGCAAGGGCGTGGGCTACGTGCCCCAGGGCCGCGAGATCTTCGGCCGCCTGACGGTGCAGGAGAACCTGCGCATAGGCCTGGCCTACAAGAGCGCCAGCACGCCGATCCCGCCCGAGCTGTTCGAGCTGTTCCCGGTGCTGAAGGCCATGATCAACCGGCGCGGCGGCGACCTGTCGGGCGGCCAGCAGCAGCAACTCGCCATCGCCCGCGCGCTGGCCGCCGGGCCGAAGCTGTTGATCCTGGACGAGCCGACCGAAGGCATCCAGCCCAGCATCATCAAGGACATCGGCCGCGTCATCCGCATGCTGGCGGACAAAGGCATGAACGGCGGCCAGAAAATGGCCATCGTGCTCGTCGAGCAGTTCTACGACTTCGCCGCCGAGCTTGCCGACCAGTACCTGGTGATGGAGCGCGGCGAGATCATCCAGCGCGGGCGCGGGGCGAACATGGAAGCCGAGGGTGTGCGGGCGTTGATGTCGATCTGATCCTGCGTCAAACTGCGAAAGCCAGTTCCAGACCCCACGCCACAGCCATCGCCGACCCATGCTCAAAGCCACCTGCCACTGCGGTGCCATACGCATCGAGATCCCGACCCGCCCGACCGAGATCACCAACTGCAATTGCTCGACCTGTCGCAGGCTGGGCGTGCTGTGGGCCTACTACGACGTGGGCACCGTCAAGATCCACGGCCACCCCGAGCACACCGACGAGTACATCCAGGGCGACAAGACGCTGCGCACGGTGCGCTGCCGCACCTGCGGCTGCGTCACGCACTGGGAGCCGCTCGACACGAAGGAGTACACACGCATGGGCGTGAACGTCCGGAACTTCGAGCCCGAAGTGATCGGCGACGTGCGCATTCGGCTTCTTGATGGCGCCGACACCTGGGAGTCGTTCTTCTGGGAGGACCTGCCGTAGCGCCTGGCCCTTCCCGGCACCAATGAAGCGCCGGCGCCGGCGCGGGCGTGCTACCTTTCGCGGCATCACCTCAACCAGGAGATTCCCATGACCGACACCGTCAACCCCGCGGCCGACCCGGTTGCAGAGCAGGCCGCCGCTGAAGCCGCCAACCGCGCCGCCACCCAGGCAGCCGACAACGCCAGCGCCACCGCTGCCTCCGAGCGCGCACTGAAGGCCGCACGCGAGGCCGCCGGCAAGGCGCTCGCCGCCCTCACCGACCTGACGCACAGCGTGCGTGAGCAGGCCGCCGCGCTGGCCGAGCGGCTGCGCCCGCAACTCAGTTCTGCTGCCAGCTCTGCGGTCGGCTACGCGAAGGAGCAGCCGGCCAAGACGCTGCTGGTGTCGGCCGCACTGGGCGCGGCCGTGGTTGCGCTGTACACCCTGCTCAGCCGCAGCGGCCAGCGCCACCAGTTCACCTTGCGCCCGTCCCTCAAGACGCAGCTCGGCGACGCCGCAGCCGATGCGTTCGACGCCGCCCGTGACGGCGTGGCTGACACCGTCGACACGCTGCGCGACAAGGCGCAAGCGGCCACCGAGCGCCTGCGGCAGCCCTTGAATGCCGCCACCAGCTACGCGCAGGAAGACCCGGTCAAGGCGGTCGTCATTGCCGCCGTGGCCGGGGCAGTGGCGATGGCGCTCATCGCCGCCGTGGTCAACAGCCAGCGCGACGACTGACCGCCTCGATGATCACCGTTCACCACCTCAACAACTCGCGCTCGCAGCGCGTGCTGTGGCTGCTCGAAGAGCTGGGCCTGCCCTACGAGATCAAGAAGTACGAACGCGATGCACAGACCATGCTCGCGCCGCCTGAACTGCGCAAGGTGCACCCGCTGGGCAAGTCGCCGGTGATCACCGACGACGCGGGCGGCGCCGGTGGTGAGCCAGTCACGGTGGCTGAATCGGGCGCGATCATCGAGTACCTGATCGAGCGTTACGGCAACGGCCGGCTCGTGCCCGCCACCGGCACGCCCGAGCGGCTGCAGTGGCGCTACTGGATGCACTTTGCCGAAGGCACGGCGATGTCGCCGCTGCTGCTGAAGCTGGTGTTCGAGCGCATCAAGACGACCAAGATGCCGTTCTTCGCGAAGCCGGTCGCGCGCGGCATCGCCGACAAGGTGCTCGGCCTGATGGTCGACCCCAACCTTGCGCGGCAGCTCGACTTCATGGAAGCCGAACTCGGCCAACACGAGTGGTTTGCCGGGCCCGAGTTCAGCGCCGCCGACGTGCAGATGAGCTTCCCGGTCGAGGCCTCGGCACAGCGCGCCGGCCTGAACGCGAGCCGGCCGAAGTTGATGGCTTTCCTGAAGCGCATTCACGCGCGCCCAGCCTACCAGCGCGCGCTGGAACGGGGCGGGCCTTACAGCTTCGCGAACGATTGACGGGTTGCGGGCGTCACGATGGAGATCGAGCTCAACAAGGAAGACCGCGCGCTGGCGATCGCTTCGCTGGAGCGCTACTTCAAGGAACACTTCGCCGAGCATTTCGAGCAGCGCCTGGGCAACATCCAGGCCGGAGCGCTGCTGAACTTCTTCATTGAGGAGGTCGGGCCGTGTGTCTACAACCAGGCCGTGGCGGACGTGCAGCATCGCCTGCAACTGCGCGTGTCGGAGGTCGACATCGAGTGCCACGCCGATTCGTTCGGTTACTGGCAGCGGCGCGCACCGAAGCCCCCGAACAAGCGTTAGAACCATGTCCGTACGACGCGGTGCAGCCAGCCGCTGCGGCGCTCAGCGGGCCCACCTGGTTCCTCAATGTTGAGGACTGCAGAGTGCGCATTCCGGTATGGCCGGAACTACCATTGAGCACGCACTCTTTCAACGCCTGTTTGTTGAATTGGAGTGTCTGGATTTAACGAGTCAAGGAGAATTCCAATGGCCAACATGCAACAGGCACTTTCAACGGGCATTGCCAAGCCGACCAAAGCTGCGACAGCAGCGGCACCCACCGTGGAACTGTTTGGTCACGTCAACCTGGTTGAAGGCTATGCGCTGCCGGGATACCACGGCGTTCACGCGCTCATCGCGCTTCGCGATACCCCGGGCAAGACGATCGCTGTGCTGACAACGCAAACCCGTCTGCAGACGCTTCTCGAAACGGCGCTGTCGACAGGAAACCTGGTGGCGGTGTTTGCTCAACTCCTCGCCCACCCGCCAACGCCACGAGGCGGCAGCTGGAGCGTGGAGGTGCACTCGATCGACGGCGTTATTCTGTATTCATCCCCCTGAGCAGGGCGGGTTGGGCGCCTCAGGTGCGCCAAACCCGCGGCACGCACGCCGGCATCTGCCACGCCGCTTCGCGCCACAACGCCCACACCTGCGTGAGCAGTGCCATCGCCGGCTCGACACGTGGCGCGAGCACGCGCAGGACGACCACCGCATCGTCGACGGCCGTGCTGCCGGCCGTGGCTTTGAGCGAATGCGCGTCGCTCGCGGCACGGGCGGCATCGAGCAAGCGGTCGCGGCGCTCGGTGGCCAGTGCGCTACCCGCCGCGAACCAGAGCGTCGCCAGCACGCGGTGGCCGGCCCAGCCGAGGGGCGAGTCCAACAGGCGCGTGTCGGTGGCCTTGACCACGCCACGCTCCAGCCAGCGGCCGGGCAGCTCGATGCGCTGCTCGAAACTGCCGCGCTCGAAGGCCAGGTTCGAGGCCGGCAGGCCGAGCGCGAGCACGTCCCAGCCGATCATCTCGGCGCCCGGTTGCAGCTCGAAGCGCATCGCGTTGTGGCCGATGCAGCCGCTGTAGGCGATGGTCTCCAGCGGCAACCATTCGAGGCGCGCACCGGCCTGCACCTGCGCCGTCAGCGCCTGCGTGGCGGGCGCGCCGAGGCTGCGGTAGAAGCGCGTCGCGCCCGGTGTGGTGACGAGCGCATGCGCGCCGGGTGCGAGCGTGAGGGCGATACCCAGGTCGTCGCCGCCCACCAGCCCGCCGGGCGGGTGCACCAGCACGCTGTGGCACACCGCCGGTGCCTCGGGGTACAGGCTCGCCAGCACGCGCAGCGGGCCGTCGTGGCGGTCGTGCAGCACGGTGCGCGGGGCATCGTTGAGCGGTTCGCAGCGGTAGGCGAGGGCCAGCGAGCCGCGCCAGGCCATCAGCCTGCAGGCTCGGCGCCGCCGCGCCAGAACGCGGTGTGCAGCGCGGCAATCGCGGCCTCGACGGCCGGCACCGGGCCCCACACGCGAATGCTTTTCTGGCCGTGCTTGAACACGTCGCGGCAGGGCAGGTCCATGGTCGGGTTCTCGGCATGGTTGCCAGTGAACTGCAGCAGCCGCCGCTCTTCCATGCCGTAGACGAGCCGGCCGATGTTGGCCCAGTACACCGTGCCCGCACACATGCAGCAGGGCTCGACGGTGGTGTAGAGCGTGCAGCCCCACAGCTCCTCAGTGCTCCACGCGCGCGAGGCCATGCGGGCCAGCACTGCCTCGGCATGGTTGACGGTATCGACGTTGCCTTGCTCGCTCAGCACGGTCTCGTTGTCGGGCCCGACCAGCACGGCGCCGAACGGGTGGTGGCCGGCATCGAGAGCGCGCTGCGCCACCGCGTTGGCGGCGCGCAGGTGGCGTTGCATCTGCTCGGCAGTGGGGTCGGCGCCGGGTGGCGGCTGGCGGGTGTCATTCATGGGCACGAGCTTAACCGGCGGGCCCTGGCGCGATGCGGCTCAAGTTCGCCAGAACGCGTCGTGCACCTGCGTGGCTTCGGCCAGCATGGCCGGGCCGATGACGCTGATGGCGTGCGACGAATGCGCGAACACTTCGCGGCACGACATCACCAGGTCGCCCGCGCCGGCCCGCATGTTGCGGAAGCGGCGCAGCCGCACCGCGTCGATGCCGAACACCACGCGCCGGATGTTGCCCCAGTAGATGGCGCCGGCGCACATCACGCAGGGCTCGCCGGATGCGTACATCGTGGCCTGGGCGAGCACGTCGCGCGAGGCCTTGGGGGACGCGATGCGAAGTGCTTCGGTCTCGGCATGCGCGGTGCAGTCGCCGTTCTCGGCGGTGGTGTTGCAGGCCTCGGCGATGACCGTGCCGTCGGGCAGGGCGATGACCGCGCCGAAGGGCCGGTTGCCGCGCGCGCTGGTCTCGCGCGACAGCGCGATGGCGCGGCCGAGGTAGAGCGCGTCGTGGGCGTCGAGCGCGGTTTCTTGCAGTGCGTCGTTCATGGCGTTGTTCAAGATCCAGTTGATGAAGCGGCCTGGATGGGAATGACAGTGGGGCTGCGGTGCACCTCGGCTTCGCCGTGGGCGGTCAGCAGCTCGAACAGGCGCTTTCGGATCATCATGCCGGGCTTGTCGCTCTCCATCGAGAACTCCACGCCACGGCGGCGCACGTCGATCACGGCGTCGGGATCGGTCGATTCGAGAATGGCCTTGTCCTCGCGCGTGATCACGTCGTCGAAGTGGATCAGCATGGCCTCGGGGCAATCGGCCTCGGTGTCGTTGCGGAACAGCCATTGGCACAGCTGCATGTGGCCGTCGTCGATGGGCGTGAAGCAGTTGATGATGACGTGGCGCTTTCCGAGCTGGCCGTTCGCGGACGGGTACTCGATGTCGAGCCGGCGCGAGAACGGCAGGTAGTAGGCGTTGCGCATGTGGCGCGTGGTCACTGCGTCCTGCACGCCGCTGATGCGCTGGAACGCCTCGGGGTTGCTGGCCGGCACGACCGTCTCGGCGTAGAAGCCGGCCTCGGTGTCATTGAGCCGGTACTTGCTCGGTTGCGGCTGGCTCGCCACGCCGAAGGTGGCGCGGTGCACAAAGCTGAAGTGCGAGTTGTCGAAGCTGTTCTCGAGCGCGCGCATCGGGCTGGTGGCCCAGGTCTCGTAGAACTGGTAGATGGTGCGCCAGCCTTGTTTGCCGAACTCGGGCATGGCGGGGATGTCGGCAATGGGTTCGTCGAGCGCCACCCACGCGTAGCCGTAGCGCGCGGTGCAGTGGTAGGCCGGCGTGCGGTAGTCGGGCGGTACCGGGCGCTCGGCCCCGTACTGCGGGATGCTGACGACGCGGCCGGTGCGGTCATAGGTCCAGCCGTGGTAGCCGCATTGCAGCTTGCCGCACAGCGGGCCTTCGTCGATGCGCCAGCCCATGCTGAGCTTGGCGGTGCGGTGGCAGCAGCGGTCGCGCAGCGCGGCAGGCTCGCCGTGCTCGTCGAGGAACAGCACGATGGCAACGCCCAGCAGCGTGAAGGGTTGCGGCCCGCCCTGCAGTTGCGTGAGCGGCATCACGGCGTGCCAGAACTTGCGGAACACGGGTTGCTGTGCGGTGAGCATGGCGGTGCTCCTCGATCAAGGTTTCAGAAGCGCGGCAGCGTGGCGAGCGTTGGGGTTGCGCTGCGGGCATCCAGCGCAAGCCGCTCACGCTGTTCCCAACCGCGCAGCTTGCCGGGGTTGAGCAGGCCTTGCGGGTCGAAGCGCAGCTTCGCTGCCACCACCTCGGCGCTGATCACGCCCTGCTTGCCGTCTTCCACGTGGTAGACGTGCGGGTTGGCGATGCTCACCCCATGGTCGCGGTGCATCTGCATGATCTCGTTCAGCCGCGCGTCGGTCGTGTAGCGCACGAGCTGCAGGCCGGCGCAGGTCATCAGCCCGTCGCGGCTGCGAATGAACTCGACGTGCGTGATGACCTCGTCGCCGAGCATGTTGCGCATCTCGCGCACCTGGCGCACGTGCTCGCCGGGGGTGAAGCCGCTCTGGATGTAGGTCAGCGTCTTGTCCACCTTCATGGCATGCAGCGTGGTGTGGTTCCAGGTGAACTCGACCAGCGTGCGGTTGCTCTTCTTGACCTCCTCAGCCGTCTTGCGGTAGCTGACCACGCCGTCGAACTCGGTGATGAGTTGCGCGAGCACCTGCTCCGAGAACTCGGCGGTGAGCACGAACACCGCATGCTTGGCCGCAGGCAGGTGCGCGGCCAACATCGTGAGCATCTCCCCGATGGGCGCGGCAAAGACGGTCACGCTCTTCTTCACGATGCCCGGCGCGTTGGCCACGGTGTCGGCGAAGGTCAGTGCGGCGTCGAAGTCGTCGAACAGCACGATCGATTCCATCCACTCGTGCGCCGTGCCGAGGCCCACTTCCAGTTCGAGCACGAGGCCGTTCGTGCCGTAGGCGTGGTGCAGCACCAGCGCTTCGGGCGCGCGCAACTCCACGGTGCGCGGCTCGGGCTCGATGCTGATGGCCTTCACGCCGAGTACGTTGCCGTGCGCGGCGAGCGGGCCGAAGTTGATCGAGCCCACGCCGCCGAAACCGCCGCCATACAGCCCGCCGAGCGATGCACTTCTGTAGGTGCTGGGCACGCAGCGCAGCTCCCAGCCTGCGGGGCGGGTGCGTGCATCGATGTCGCCCAGCCTCAGGCCGGCCTGGCCGCGCACCACACCCGGCTTGTGCCACAGCAACTGGTTGTAGCCCGACAGGTCGAGCAGCACGCCGCCGTGCAGCGGAATGCACTGGCCGTAGTTGCCGGTGCCGCTGCCGCGTGCGGTGATCGGCACGCCGAGCGTGGCGCAGGCCGACACCACGGCGCGGATTTCGTCTTCGGTGCGTGGCCGCACGCCGATGTGCGCACGCATCGGCTCCAGCGCGCGCTTGAGCACTGGGCTGAACCAGTAGAAGTCGTGCGACAGGCGGTCGATGCGGCTGTCGTCGGTGATCCACTCGACAGCGGGGCAGCGTTCGACGAGTTGCGGGATGAGCGATGCGATGTGGGTGGGGTCGAAGTTCATGGTCATGTTGGATGCGCCGAAGATGCTCATTCCTGCCCCACTTCGCTCTCGTGCCAGCCGCCGAGCGCCCAGCGCGACAGGAGCGCGAGCGCGCCGAACAGCGCGACGCCGGTGAGCGAGATGAGGAAAAGCGCAGCGAACAGGCGCGGGATGTTGAGCTGGTAGCCGGACTGCAGGATCTGGTAGGCCAGGCCCGTGCCGGTGCCGCCGGTGCCGGCCACGAACTCGGCCACCACCGCGCCGATCAGCGACAAGCCGCCGGAGATGCGCAGCCCCGCGAAGAAGTACGGCAGCGCGCTCGGAATGCGCAGCCGCCAAAGCGTTTGCAGGCGCGTCGCGCGGTTCAGCTGAAAGTAACTCAGGAGTCCCGGGTTCACGCTGCGCAGGCCGAGCGTGGTGTTCGAGATGACCGGAAACACCGCCACGATGGTGGCGCACAGCACGAGTGAGATCGTCGGGTCCTTGACCCAGATGATGATGAGCGGCGCAATCGCGACGATGGGCGTCACCTGCAGCAACACCGCATAGGGGAACAGCGCCGTCTCGATCAGCCGGCTCTGCACGAACACGAACGCCACCAGCGTGCCCACCACCATCGACGCGATGAACGCCAGCAACGTGATCTTCACGGTGACCCACAGCGCACCGGCCAGCAGCGGCCAGTCCTTCGCGAGCGTCTTCATCACCTCCACCGGCGAGGGCACCAGGAACCGCGGGATATCGAACGCCACCACCCACCACTGCCACGCCGCGAGCAGCACGATGGCAACCGCCACCGGCAACACGATGCGCTGGTGCCTGGGTTGCGCGAGCCAGGGCACCGGCCGTGCCGCAGCGGCCTCGGGGATCGGTGATGCAACGGTCGAGGCGGGTGTGCCGGGTGCGCGGGCCACATCAGCGGAGAGCGTGTTCACAGCGTCGACTCTTCGTCGGCGCTGGCACGCAGCAGGCTGTCTTGCAGGTGCTGCGCGTAGGCCGCGAACTCGGCGCTGACGCGAAAGCCGGGGCCACGCGGGTAAGGCGCGTCGATGTGCAGCTCTTCAACGATGCGGCCCGGCCGCGCCGCCATCACGACCACCCGCGTCGACAGGTACACGGCCTCGAAGATCGAGTGCGTGACGAACACGACCGAAAGCGACTTGCGCTGCCACAGGCCGAGCAAATCGGCGTCGAGCCGGTTGCGGGTGATCTCGTCGAGCGCGCCGAAGGGCTCGTCCATCAGCAGCAGGTTCGGCTGCGTGACCAGGCCGCGTGCGATCGACACGCGCATCTGCATGCCGCCCGACAACTCGCGCGGGCGCTGCTTGGCGAACTTGCCGAGGCCGACCAGCGCCAGCACCTCGGCCACGCGCGGGGCGGCGTCGGTGCGGCTCACGCCGGCCAGGTCGAGCGGCAGGCGCACGTTGTCTTCGACGCTCGCCCACGGCATCAGCGTGGCCTCCTGGAACACGAACGACAGGTCGCGCCCGGCGGCCTTCAGCTCTGCCACGGGCTGGCGCCACAGCAGAATGCGCCCGTCGCTCGGCGCCAGCAGCCCCGCGATCATTTTCAGCAGCGTGCTCTTGCCGCAACCCGACGGCCCGAGCAACGTGACGAACTCGCCCTCACGCACGGCCAGGTTCACCGGCAGCAGCGCGCGCGTGCCGTTCGGGTAGACCTGCTCGGCGGAGAGCACATCGATGGCGTTGGCGGTGTTCATGGCGGCGTTTGTCGCGGCGTTCGGGGTGTGAGTCACGCGGCGACTTGGGTCCGCCGATACATCTCCACCACATGCTCACCCGCCGTGATCGGCGCGTAGCGTGGCGGGTTGCTGGCGTCGAAGCAACCCGGCAGCGCGCTCACTTCGGCGTGGTAGTCGATGTCGAAGAAGTAGGCGATCGAGTAGCGGTCGCGGCCTGCCCGCCGATTGATGACGCGGTGCAAGGTGGAGCGGTAGCGGTCGTTGGTCCAGCGTTGCATCAGGTCGCCGAGGTTGACGACGAAGCTGCCCTCGACCGGCTCGGCCTCCAACCATTCGCCGGTCAGCGACTGCAGTTGCAAGCCACCCGCGTCGTCTTGCGCGAGCACGGTGATGCCGCCCCAGTCGGTGTGCGCGCCGCAGCCAATCTGGCCGGGCTCGGCGGTGGCCGGTTGCGGCGGGTAATGCAGCAGGCGCAGCACCGGCATCGGGTCTTGCATGTAGCGCTCGAAGTGGTCGGCGTTCAAACCGAGGCCGAGTGCAACGATGCGCATCAAGTGCTGCGAGAGTGCGCGCACCGCCGCGTCATACGCTTGCACCGCCGCGCGAAAGCCCGGTGCCACCGCCTCAAGGGGCCACTGGTTCGGCCCGTGGTTCGGCGTGCCGGCGCGCACCAGCGGGTCGGTCGCATCGCGGTCCACACCCAGGTAGAAGCTCTCCTTGATGTCGGCCGGCTGGCCCGGGTCGAGCACCTGCCAGCCGATCGGGTCGAAGCCGCGCTTGACGCCGGAGCGGTCGATGTGCCAGCGCGCCTTCGCCGCGTCGGCGAGTGCGAAGAAGCGCTTCGACGCCGCGAATGCGGCATCGATCACCGGCGCCGGAATGCCGTGGCCGGTGACGTAGAAGAAGCCATGCGCGCGGCACGCGGCATCGACCGCCCGCGCGGCGGCGGCGTCGCCTTGGCCGAGGTCGATGATGGGCAGGTGCGCGGGCATGGCGGGCTGGATGGCTCGATGGGTTCAGCGCGTGCTCAACGCACTGTCACGGCATGATCTTCAGGTCCTTCACGAACTGCGTCGTGTAGGTCTTCTTGATGTCCACCTTCGAGCCGTCGAGCAGCTTGTTCGAGACCATCAGGTCGTAGGTCTTCTTCATGCGCTCGTCGGTGATGATGCCTATGCCGTACTTGGCCGCGTCGCCGCCCATCACCATGCCGGTTTCCCGCATCTTCAGGATGCCGTTGGCGAGCGTGTCGTCGCCCATGTTCGGGTTGTCGCGTTTGATCAGCGCGTTGGCCGCGGACGGGTCGCCGGTCATGTAGGCCTTCCAGCCTTCCATCGACGCTTTCACGAACGCGGCCACGGCCTTCGGGCGCTCCTTGATGGTCTTGTCCATGCAGACGATGGTGGTGGAGTACGGGGGCCAGCCGTAGTCGGACAGCAGAAACACGCTGGGCTTGAACTTGGCTTCCTTCTCGATCGAGAACGGCTCCGACGACAGGTAGCCCTGCTGCACCAGGTTCTTGTCGGCGATGAAAGGCTGGATATTGAAGGTGTAGGGCCGGGCCTGCCCATCGGTGAAGCCGTAGGCGCTCTTCAGCCACGGCCAGTAGGTGGTGTTGGCGGCCGACGAGATGAGCAGCGTCTTGCCCTTCAGGTCTTCGAACTTCTTCACGTCCGGGTGGGCGATCAGCACCTGCGGGTCTTTCTGGAACGCCGCCGCCACCGTGACGGCGCTGATGCCTTGCTCCCAGGCCGAGATGGTCTGGTTGTCGTAGCCCATGAAGCAATCGGTCTGGCCGGCGGCCAGCAATTGCATGCCGTTGACCTGCGGGCCGCCCATCTTGATGGTCACGTCGAGGCCAGCATTCTGGTACAGGCCGGCGGCCTTGGCCTGGTAGAAGCCGCCGTGTTCGGATTGCGCGTACCAGTTCGTCAGGAAGGTGAACTTCTCGGTCTGCGCGGTGGCGGGGAGAGCCAGCGCCAAGGCGCCAGCAAGAGCCACCAGGTGCTTCAGGGTCAGGGTCTTCATGAGGTCGTCTCCGGAGTTGATCGACAAGGGAATGACAGGAAACGTTCAGCGTGAATCGGCAATGAACTGGAACGCGATGAACGCAAACGTTGTGCCAGTGCGCGGGGCTTGGTGCGCGGGACGGTCAGGGCACCTCGCGGGCCGGCCAGTGCAGGTGGTGCAGGTCGGTGATGCCTTGCACCCAGCTGTGCACCAGAGAATCGAGGATGGCTTGGCCCTGCTCGCGCGTGGCGGGGTGCGGGTCGCCGATCACGCCGCTCGGGCCGAAGTCGCGCGCGGTCCATGCGGCGCTCGGGCGGCCGTCGCCCGACAGCGACTTCGGGAACTCGGGCGGGTAGCTCGCGACCGCATGCTCCATGTGCACCGTGTCGGGGGCCAGCGCCATCAGGATCGCGGTTTCGGCGTGGCCGGCGTGCATCGACAGGCGCCGCTCGCGGTCGGTCATGAAGCTGCTGGCCACGTTCGGCACGCGCCACACGAAGTGCGGCAGCACGGTGAAGTCGCCGTGGCGAATGCGCAACTCGCGCGCGGCCATCTCCATGACCTGCGGTTGCCCGCCGTGCGAGTTGACGATGAGCCATTTGCGGAAGCCCGCGCGGTAGACCGATTCGCCCAGCGCCACCATCGTGTTGAGCAGCGTCACGCCGTCGACCAGCATGGTGCCGGGAAAGTGGATGTGCTCGTCCGACTTGCCGTACACGACGGGGTGCATGCCGAACGCCGGCACCTCGGCCGGCAGCGCGGCCAGCGCATGGCCCATGACGCCGGCGGTGATGATGCTGTCGACCGCGCACGGCAAGTGCGGGCCGTGCTGCTCGATCGCGCCGACCGGCAGCACGATGACGGTGTTCGCCTTGTCGGGCAGCGCCTCGACCTCGGTCCAGGCGAGGTAGGGCAGGAAGCGGTGTGGTGGGGTGTAGCCGTGGAGCATGGATAGTCTTTGAAGAGGGTCAGAGCGAAGCGGCAGCGGGCGGCAGGTAGGCCGTGGCCTCGACCTCGATCAGGATGTCGGGCGTGGGCAGCATGCCCGACACCTCGACCACGGTGGACACGGGTGGCTGGCCGGGGAAGAACAGCTTGCGAACGCGGCTGTAGTGCGGGAAGTGCTCGAGGTTTTTGAAGTACTGCACGAGCTTGATCACGTCGTGCATCTCGCCGCCAGCCGCTTCCATCGTGGCGCGGATGCTGTTCAGCACGTACCAGCTCTGCGCCAGGATCGGGCCTTCGCGCAGGTCGGTCGAGAACTCGCCACTGCGGCCGAGAAGCGCCTGCGCCTCGAGCGGGATGTCGTCGAAGCCGCGCACGATCAGCTTCGCGGCCGGGTTCACGGCGATCACGCCGGACAGGAAGATGAAGTTGCCCGCGCGGCGCCAAGCGGCATAGCGTGCCAGGGGTTGCGCGGTGCTGTCCCTGGGTGTGTCGTTCAGTGATTCGTTCATGGGCAGGTCGTGGGTGTGAGCTTCACTTCGGCAATGCGCGCAAGGTGCGCTGCACGCGTTCCAGGAAGGCGGTGCGGTCGCCGGCGGTGGCGTAGTTCATCGAATGCAGCTGCAGCCACTGTGTCTTGCACGCTCGCGCATACAAGGGCCGCAGGCCGCGCATGAAGAAGCTGCGGCCGGGGTCGCGGATCAAGCGCAGCCACCACCACGGCGCACCCGAGGTGGTGATGCCGCAGAACCAGCGGATGTTGTCGAGCCGGCCCACGATCGGCCGGTAGCGGCTGCCGCCCAGGCCGAAGCTCACGCCGGGCAGCCACACGCGGTCGAACCAACCTTTCAGCATGGCGGGCGGGCCGTAGTTCCAGGTCGGGTAGACCACGAGCCAGCCTTCGGCCCAGCGCAGCGCATCGACATGCGCTTGCAGCGGGGCGATGTTCTTCGCGGTGTCGGGCAGGTAGGTGGCGAGCTCTTGCGGCGCCAGCACCGGGTCGAAGCCTTCGGCGTAGAGGTCGATCTCGCGCAGCTCGTGGCCGGCGTCGATCAACGCCGCGCGCGCCGTGCTGCGCAGGGCGCCGCAGAAGCTGTTCGGGTTGGGGTGGCAGTAGACCATCAGCAGCCTCATTCGGCGACTCCGGCCTCTGACGAATCGCTCGAA
>Ga0123336_10000996_pt1 | contig 26868 bp, 25 predicted proteins | sample SSSSmetaG_FD_96466 | JGI IMG/M metagenome (GOLD analysis project Ga0123336, IMG submission 96466) | Glacier valley bacterial and archeal communities from Borup Fiord, Nunavut, Canada, to study Microbial Dark Matter (Phase II) - ​SSSS metaG | ecosystem: Environmental > Aquatic > Freshwater > Ice...
GCCAACGACGGCAGCGGCCGCTACGCCGAGGTCGGCCAGCCCGCTGGTTTCGCCGGCGACGCCAACGTTGACTACAGCGACAACCAGAATTTCCTGTGCGCCTGCAAGAGCGGCCTCAGCGATAGCAAGTGTCCCACCAATCCGCAGCCGGCCATCACCTGCGCCGCCAACAGCTGGCAAAATGGCGTCGACGACCAGCCGTGGCGCAACAACGGCAACGGCTTCACCACGCTGTGCAGCGACCTCGACGGCGACGGCAAGCTCGACCTCTACACCGCCGGCATCCATCACTGGTGGGCCGGTGGCAGCGGTGACAGCTCGGAGCTGGTGCGCAATATCGGGGCCCAGCCGGGCGAGATGAAATTCGACCGTCCCGGCAACGCAGCGACGGGAATGGTCTGGCCGCACAAGACGCAGGACTGGAACGAAGGCGGGCTCATGGCCGCTGCCGGCGACTTCGACGGCGATGGACGCGAGGACCTCATCGTTGCTGCCAGCGATTATCCCGACCAGTTTGGCCTCTTGTTCCATCAGAAGGCCGACCACACCTATGAAGAAGTCGGCAAGGCCTGGGGCATTCACCATGCTTGTGTCAGCGGCGTCACCGTCGCCGATTTCGACCGCGACGGCGATCTGGACATCATCGTCGGCTCGGGGACGGCACGCGACTGCAGCAAGACGTGGAAGAAGAACGAAGTGCACATCTACGAAAACCAGGGCACGCAGGCGCAGTTCCTGAGCCTGCGTCTCGTCGGTGACGGCGTGAGCGCCAACAAAGGCGGCATCGGCGCGCGCATCACGGTCAAGGCCGGCGGCGAGACGTTGGTCAAAGAGCTCGACGGTGGCTATGGCCACTTCGGCATGCAGAACGACGCGGGGATTGTCTTCTTTGGCCTTGGTGCCTGCGCCAAGATCGATTCGGTGACCGTGCGCTGGCCGAACGCTGCCGGCACGACGGAAGTCTGGAAGGCCGTCGACGCTGGCTTCGCCGAGCTGCACCAGGGCGACACCAAGGTGTATCGCCGCACGACGGCAAAATAAGTCTATTTCTTGGCCATCGCCGCCCGAATGCGCAGTGCTGACGGCAGCGGCGCCTCTGGACGCGCTGCCTTCAAAGTCCGACCCAACCACGCCAGATCCTCGAGCATGACCGAGAGCCCCACGTCGAGGGCCGGGCTGTTCGGCTGGCCTTCGGCGTTGAACGCCGTCGACACGAACGGAATCAGCGTCTGGGTCCGGACCGGGACGGCCTCGGTCTCGAGCATGATCTGGTTGAGGTGCTCGACGGCGCGGACCCCGGCGGCGACGCCCATGCTGTAGCCGACGAAGGCCACGGGCTTGTAGCGAAAGCCGAACGAGAAGAACACGGTGTCGATGGCGTTCTTGAGCGAAGCCGGCACGCTGTGGTTGTACTCGGGCGTGACGAGCAGATAGGCGTCGGCCTCTTTGATCTTCTGGTTCCAGCGCTTGATGAGCGGATCCGAGTAGGTCGGATCTTTGAAGTCACCGACGGTGGCCAGCGTCTCCTGGAACATCGGCAGCGCCCATTCGCGGAGGTCCAAGATCTCCACGTCGAACTGGCCGCCAGCCTGGACCTTGGGGACGAGCCAGCGCAACACGCCGTCCGCTTGCCGACCGGGGCGGGTGCTGCCGATGATGACTTGGAGCTTGAGCATGGGGTCCTCGGGGTTCGTGGTTGACATGTAAATATCTTTATATAAACATATTTACATGTCAAGCACGCCCGAGATCCTCGGTTGGCTCATCAAGCGCATGCAGCACGGCCATCATCGCGCGCTCGACGCTGGCTTGGCCGCACTCGACATCAGCCTGGTGCAGTGGAACGCGCTACGCGAGATCGAAAGGCATCCCGGCTGCTCTCAACATCAGCTCGCCGAGCACACGTTCAACTCCGACCAAGCCTTCGGCACGCTGGTCACGCGTCTTTCTGCGCGCGGCCTCATCGAGCGCGGCCCGTGCAACGGCCGCGCCACGGTCCATCGGCTGACCAAGAAGGGCAAAGCGCTCCTCAGCGACGGACAGCAGGTCATGTCTCAGGTCGTGGGCGAGTCTTTCGAGCCGCTGAAAAAGTCGGAGCGCGACGAGCTGGCGCGCCTTCTGACCAAGATTCTCGACGCCAGAGCGGCGCGATGTACGACTTAGTGAAGCCCCCAGCGCACGCCGATCGGCGCCAGTCCGTCGAGCAACGCCTTGGCGCCAAAGGCCTGTGACGGCGTGGGCGCACCAAAGACAGCGAACCCCGGCGCCGCGGCCAGCTTGGCGCACAACACCGCCGAATGCGCCGTCAGATCGTAGCCGCCCGGCCCGGTCACCCACACCGTCTTGACGCCGCTCTTGCCCTTGGCCTCGGCGTGTACGGCGAACGAGCTGCGCGCGCGTTCCTCGTCGCTGGGACCTTCGGGCTGCGACCGCACCCAGCGTTCTCCGAGCCCGCGCACCCAGCCCATCTTGAAGAGCTTCGACACCAGATTGATACCGCCCGACATGCGCGCCATCGTCGGTGTGGCCACCATGAAGGTGCGGACGGTGTGCGCCCCCGTCGAGCGCGGCGCGGTGGCGAGATCGCCCCACGGAATGGAGATGCAGGTTCTGAGGCCCATCGGCTCCGGGAACGGCACGCTCCAGCGTTCCTGGCCGACCGCCTCCGAACGATATTCTCCGTCGACATAGGCGAGGCCTCCGAGGTGCAGCGACTCGACCATCGACCGTGCCGTGCCCTGCGTCATGCGGCCACCACGGCTGCCGAACGCGATGCGGATCTCGTCGGTGGCGCCAACTGCTTCGGCCGCCAACGTCGCTGCCGCGTCGGTGGGAATGACGTCGAAGCCGACCGCGTTGATCAGCGCCACGCCCACCGCTTTGGCCTCGGCATCCCGTGCGAAGGTCTCGCGCATGTACGCCTGCTCGCCGGTCACGTCGAGAAAATGCACCCGCGCCGCCAGCGCCGCGTCTTGGACCGGCCGACCGAGCCGCGCAAACGGGCCAGCGCAGTCGATGACCACACTGCCGCGCTCGCACAGGCGTCGTAACCCGTCGGGATCGTCGACGCCGACTTTGACCGTCTCCGGACGACCCCGCAGCGACGAGGCCAACGCACGGAGCTTGTCACCGTCACGGCCAGCAGCGACGAAGGCTTGCCCATCGGCGTCGAGCGCCGCGCACACCAGGCGCCCGGTAAAGCCGGTGGCGCCATACACAACGAAGGGTTTCACGGGCGCAGCTTACTCCGAAAACTTTCCGGCGGCGCCGGGGCTCGGCAACACGCCGTTCACGCCCTGCGTACCGGCCGCGCGATCTCCACGCGCCAGACCCGTTTCGTCAGCCGCCAGCCAACGATAGCTTAGCCAGCGATGGACAACCGTAAACGAGTGACTACCTTCGTGCGGTGTTGGAGCCCGAAGAGGACCCGCTCGCCCTTCTGCGCGAGACCGGTGACGGCGTGCGCGCGGAGGAGTGGGCGCTGGTGTTGGCGTCGCAAGGCATCGCCTACGTACTCGGTCGCAGCGACGACGCCGGCTGGATCTTGAGAGTGGCGACGACCGATCTCGAGCGCGCAACACAGCTTTTGTCGACCCACGAAGACGATCAGCCCTTGCCGCCCGAGCCGCCGATTCCGAGCTACGGCGAGAGCGGCGCCTGGGTGCTTACCCTGAGCGTGTTGTCGTCGCTGGCGACGGTCTTCGTCCTGGCCGGCCAGCGCGGCACGGGCCGCTGGTTCCGGGGCGGCAGCGCCAACGCCGAACGCATCGTCGCCGGCGAATGGTGGCGGACCGTCACCGCGCTCTACCTGCACGGCGACCTCGGCCACATCTTGTCCAACGCGGCGATGTCGTTGGTGCTGGTCAGCGCGGTGGGCTGGTGGCTCGGGCCCGGCGTCGGTGCGCTGTTGCTGGTTTTGTCCGGCGCACTCGCCAACCTGGCCGTGGCGTTGGTGGTCCGTCACGGCTTCGACTCGGTCGGATTCTCGACGGCGTTGTTCGCCGCGGTCGGCATTCTCGGCGCGCTCGGCGTGGTGGCCCGCCGGGCACGCCGACGCGCCTTTATCGTCGCTGGGGCGTGTCTGGCTTTTCTGGGCCTGGTCGGCACCGGCGAGCACTCCGATGTGTTGGCGCACCTCCTCGGCATGTTGACCGGCACCGCACTCGGCGCCACCACCGGCCTTCTGTGGCGGCGCCCTGCCGGTCTCGTCGGTCAGCTCGGCGCCGGCGTTATCGCCATCGCCATCTCCGTCGGTGCGTGGTGGGTCGCCTACTCGCGTAGCTGAACGGTGAGCCGCCCGTGGAAGCTCTGCGCACGGTCGGCCACCGAGCTCGGATCTTCGGTCGCCATCGGTCGCGGCACACCTTCGTCGTCGAGCGAGACCTCGGTACGCACCCCGGCCAGCTTCTCGAGCGCCCGCGTCAACGCCGCGTTGGGGATGGGCAGCGACGGCCACGATGGCAACAACGGCGAGCCCCGATCCACATCTTCGGCACCGCTCGGCCCCTGTCGATAGCGCGTCCCACTGGGCGTCAGCGGCTTCGATCCAAAGTAGGCCAGGGCCACCGCGTCGACAGCCTCCGGCGTCTGGGCCTCGGGCACACCACGAAAAATGGCATCGGCCAGATCCGCCGACCGACCCATGTGCTGCCGTGCGACGCCCTCCGAGGTCCACATCAGCAGCGTCCACAGCGGCCCCTGCACGGGACTGGCCAGATCGATGCCGAGCTGCGTTCCTGACTTTTTCGTCGACGGCTCCTTGGCCAAGCGCCCCGTGGCGGCATCGTCGATCAGCCGCACCATCCAGTCGCGATCCAGGCAAAACAGCAACGCGTCGTCGGTGAGTGCGTAATACAAGTGCCAGTCTCGGCCGGGATCGTCATTGCGCTCGCGTAGCCGAATGTCGGTGATGCGGACCTTGCGATGCTCGCCAGCGTCGGAGAACGTGACCCGATCGCCGAGGTTCTTCTTGCCGAGCTCACGCAGCGCAGTCATCAACAGACCCGCCCCGAGTGCGCTTTTCACGCCGAGCCCAGCATAGATCGGCAGTCGCCCCAGCAGATGCTCGTTACGGCTGCCGGCTGGCTCCTCGGAGTCGTCGTCGTGCGGCCTCTCCGGCAGGTCGCGATGCATCCAGCTCCGGGCCGCAGCCAGGACGATCTTGGCGTCGCCGATGCCGAGCATCGCCCACGAGCCCAGCCAGTCGAGGCTGAGCTGACCGAGGCCCGGCAGCGACAGTAGATCTTTGCCCTCCCGACGAATCTTGGCATCCTTGCCGATGGCGATCACCGCCCGCACACCGTCGGGCGGTCGGCCGATCTCGAAGCGCGCCTGGCCAACCCAACTCAACAACTCGCGAGAATCGCGGCTGCGCAACAGCGGCAAGATCCGCACGTCGAAGCTCCAGCGCGCCACCCCTTTGTCGACGGCGCTGGCCGAGATGCGGAGCGCGATGGGGTCGAGATACTCACTCCACAGGCGTTCGTACGCACCCGAGAACTGCCGATAACTTTCGGCCTCGCTCTTGGTGACAAAGTCGCCGGTGCCGAGCTCGATGAGCGGCGTCAGCGACGCCAGCGTGCCCCACCTGGACGTCGCCGCATGGCCTGGCGCAAACTTGATCGGCGTGCCGTCGCGATGGCCGAGATCCTGCTTGTCGAGGAGCTGGCTGCGCACCAGCTCGTCGGTGTCACGCGGCGAACGACCATACATCCAGCCATACAACAGCGCGGCATAACCCGGCGTCGCCAGCTCCGACGCCGCCAACACACGACGTGCCTCCAAGATCTTCTGCCGCGGCCCCACTGCCTCGGAAATGAAGCGCTCGCCGAGATAGACCAGCAGGTCGTCGGCGGTGCCGGCGTCGCGAGCCAGCATGTACTGGAAGTCGAGCTCGTCGGAGAGCCGGGGGCGCTGGCCCTGGGCCGCCGAAAGCACGCGCTCGAGTGCCATGGCGCTGTTGGATACGAGCTCGAGATCTCCGACGGTGGCGCGATGCTGGCGGATGGCCCCGTCGGGCGTGGAGGCGATGCGAACCTCGATCCCGGCCAGCCGGGTGGTGCGCGTGGTGAGCTCCGGGTGGCGTTGCCGGTGACCATCGAGCATGCCGTCGAGGGCGCGCGCGAGGAGCGGCCGATCTTTGGCGCGAAACAACACCGTCACGTCGGTGCCCTCGCGGATGTAGGCGTCGCTGGTGACGACCCCCAGCTCCGCCAGCACCATCGGGCCAAACAGCCGCGACAATGGCGTGCGCTCGAGACCGAGCTGGGTCTGATAGCGCAGCCCGAGACCGCGATCGGCAAACTCGCGGTCCACCACCGACACCGCCGGCGTGACCCAGGTGTCTACCTGATCGAGGAGTCGCAAGAAGGTGTCGATCCGACGCGCGCGGAGGTAGCTGAACTCGGCCGGTACCGCCTCGGCCAGTTTCTCCGACGGGACCGACGTCTTGAGATGCTGCAACATTTGCCGCCAGGGATGCACCGTCACGCGCGGCACCACCAGGCTCTTGAGCGGCACATCGGCCTTTTCGTTCACCCGCGTCCACAGCCGGCGCCGTGTCTGCAACGCTTCGTCGAGAGAGTGCAGCCCGGTGGTGGTGTCCATCGCCTCGCCGAACACGCGGCCACTGGCAAGCTCGTCGCTGACGACCGGAGCGGCCCGCTCTTTGGTCTTGTCCTTGGCTTTGCCTTTCGCCTTCGGCTCTGGCTTGGGAGGCGGCGCCGCCAGCTCGTCGAGCCGCGACTGTGCATAGGCGTACACCGCTCCATGCCGGTTCAAATGACCAAACGCCTTCAGGCATTCTGCGGCCGGCAGCGTCGGCACGCTAGCCGGCACCGTCGCCTGAAACGCCGCGACGGCCTCCGCCCGACGACCCGACACACTGTAAAACTTGCCGCTGATCGGCGCCGAGCGCGTCCGCCGCCGCACACACACCGTCGGCTGGCTGCGTCCGTCGATCACCGCGCCCCACCCGCCATCCACCACCACCTCGCCTCGGTTGGCGAGCTCGGCTGTCGATAGCTCGACGGTCAATACCTCGATTTCCCCGTCGACGCTTCGCCCGATCACCTTGGCATCCGTCGCCACCGCACGCGGCGAAGTGCCACCGGTCGCCAGCGGCGCAACCGCGATCTCCGCAGCCGGCGCCCACCCCGACATCACCAACCCGATACACAGCAGCCCAGCTCGCATGGGCGGCATCATAGCCGAGAGGTCTGGCGAAGCTAGGCCTGCAGCACGGGCTTCGAGCGCATCATTTTGCCGACGGCGCGTAGCACCATGCGGCGTGGCAACAGCTTGACGGCGAAGGCGCCGAGCTTGTTGTGGCCACCCGGCACACAGAGATCGCGCCCGGCGGCGTAGGCGCGCAGCCCAGCGGCCACGGTGTCGTCGGCGCTCAGCACCGCCCGTCGCTGACTCGGCACGATCCCGCGCCCGGCCACTGCCTGAAAGCCCGTCGCCACCGGGCCCGGACAGAGGGCCGACACCCGCACGCCGGCCCCACGCAGCTCTTCACCGAGCGCCAGCGACAGGCTGACCACATAGGCCTTGGTGGCACCATAGGTCGCCATGTAGGGCACCGGTTGATACCCGGCGATCGAAGCGACATGCAGGATGCCGCCCGAGCCCCGCGCTACCATGCCGCGCCCGAAATGCGCGTCGAGCACCGTCAGCGCCTCACAGTTGAGCCGCACCATGTCGCCCTGTCGCGCCGCATCGAGCTCCACGAGAGGACCGCCAAGGCCAAAGCCGGCATTCGACACCAGATGCTCGATGTCATGGCCCAACTGGTCGACGGCGGCACACAGCTTCACTGCCCCACCGGGCGCACCCAGATCGCAGGTCACGACTTCCACCGCGACGCCATGTTGAGCCGACAGCTCGGCCGCCAGCGACCGCAGCTTGTCTTCAGAGCGCGCGGTGATGACGAGGTTGCATTTGTTGGCGGCGAGCTGCCGCGCGAACGACTCACCGAGCCCAGACGAGGCGCCGGTGATGAGCGCCCAACGTCCTTCCCACACCACGGTCTTCATGCAGGGATTGGTAGCACGAGGCGGAGCGAAATTAGGCAGTAAGGCGACGACGGCGGAGCGCAACGGCGAGGCCGAAGACGGCAAAAGTCAGGGCCATGCCCGCTTCTCCGTCGTGGCCCGGTGCCGCAGAGCAGCCCGACTTGCCGCCCTTGATCGTGCAGTATGCCGTCGAGCCGACCGCGATGCAGGTGGCGTTGCTGGGGCAGGCGTGGACGTCGGCCGGGTCGCAGACGAGCGAGCAGTACTGCGCGTTGTCGGCGTCGATGCAGACCTGGCTGTCGCAGGTGTCGTTGGAGGTGCATTTGTCGCCGAAGTTGCTGCCGGTGCCCGTTCCACCCGAGCCACCCGAGCCGCCTGCACCACCCGTTCCGCCCGAGCCACCCGTTCCGCCTGCGCCGCCCGTTCCGCCAGCGCCGCCCGTTCCGCCTGCGCCCCCGGTTCCGCCGCCACCACCCGTACCACCGGTGCCGCCAGGCACGCAGACGCTACCCGTGCAGGTCTCCCCGCTGGCGCAATCGGCAGTGGTGCCGCAGCCAATCGGCGCCTGGGTGACGCCGGTCTTGACGGTGAAGCTCACCGTCACCTGCGCCGACTGACCGGCGGTGTCGTAGGCGATTGCAGTCAGGTTGTAGGTGCCGTCCTTCGCCATGAGGTTGGTGCGATATGGCGCAGCGGTGACGGTGTCGATGACGCTGGTGCCCTCGAGAATGTCGACGTGATCAATGGTGCTGGTGGTGGTGGAAGCGCTCACAGCGACGGTGAACTGCGGCGGCACCACCTGCGCTGCGGTCGGCGCCAGGAACGCGACCTTGGGCTTCGAAACCACCCCGGTGCCGCCCGGTGCAGGGCCGAGGTTGGTCTTGAGCCGGCCTGCCGAGTCCTGCGTGGTGCCGCTGCCACAGTTGCTGCCACCGTCGGAGAGTGCGGACGATCCGCCAAAGCCAGTGGCGATCGCGCTCTGGTCGACGGCGGGATACATGACGTCAGAGGCGTTCTGCGTGTGCTCGAGGCCGAACGAGTGACCGGCTTCGTGCGCCGCCGTGACGCCGACGCCCTTCAGCGACGCCAACAGCGCCGCCGCACCCGAGCCCCAGGGCCCGAGATCGGCTGCGAAGGCAAAGCCCACATTGTCCTGCTGCGAGTTGCCACAGTCGACCGGTGCGACGCCAACGGCCGACCCAGGATTGCTCATGACCAAGCTCGCGTGCCCACCCACCATGATCATGGTGTAAAGGCCCGAGCTCGGACGCGTCGCCGTGACATACGCATTGAACGGCGCGTAATAGGCCTTCACCTGATTGACGACCACGTCGATGGCCTGCTGCCGCGTGTACGAAGCCGCGTAGATCGAGGCGTCGAACGCCGGGAACGTCGTCGTCGTCGTCTTGGGAATCCATGACTGATTCTTGGCGGCATCGTCGGAGTTGTTGCTGGTGCGGGTGATGGTCGCGCCGTCGAAGTTGAGGAACAGCACCTGCTCGCCGTTGGGCCCGGACCCGCTGGTCAGCGCCTCACGTGAGACGCCGATCCCGCTCGACCCACCCGGCGGCACCATCTGATCGCCGGCCAGCGAGAACACGCCCGGCTGGGGGACAGGCTGGGGTTGAGATGGTGCCTGACAGGCAGCCACACCGACGAGCAGCACGAGCAAGGTTGAGCGCTTCATGGCGGGAGGCTACAGCAACCTTCGTGCCTGAGAAACGGGGTGTACAGACCACAGTGTTTATTCAATTATATTGGATGGTTACAACACTGCGGACTATTTGTTGCGCGGCTCGTCGCCACGATCGTGTGGCGCCGAGCCACGGCCATTGGACCGACCACCTCGATGCGCACGGAAGTCCGCTATATTGGGCCGATGCGGTTGACCTTGGCCGACCTGGTGATCGAAGCGCAGCTTCTCGACGAGCCTACGCTGCGACAAGCGCGGCGGCATGCGCGTCGTGGTGGGATGGGCTTGTGTCGCGCTCTCGTCGAGCAGCGCTATCTGGCCGGCGAAGCGCTGGCTGATCTCCTGGTCCGTCGTACGGGCTTGCCACGGCTCGCGCCGCACGATCTGGGGGAGCTCGACGAAGATGTCCTGCGCGAGGTGCCGTTCGCGCTTGCCGAGGCGCACTGCCTGTTGCCGTTGGGCTTCGATCGCGTCGAGCCCGCTGCGCGTCGCGTGATGCGGGTGGCGATGGCCGATCCGCTCGATCTCGACGCGGTGGAGGAGATCGAGCTCTCCACAGGCTGCGATCTGTCGGCGTTCATCGCCACCGTCAGCGAAATCTCCGACGCTGCTGCGCGCGCGTATCGTGGGATCATCACCAAGATGATTCCGCGCCGACCGTTTGGCGTCGGGCTCGAGACCGAGATGCGTACGCAGCCGATGATCAAGGTGGAGAAGGACGAAGACGCGCTCGCCGCGGTCGAAGCCCTGACGGCGAAGGTGGACGCGCTCATCGATGTGCTGGCCGAACGCGGGGTGCTTGGTGACGCACATCGCAACACCACCTCGCCTCTTTCTAGTAAGCCACGTCGCCGTTAAGGACGCGCGAGCCGTGCCCAGGTTTCGACCGAGCATCCGTTTATTCCTGTGGTAGCATCTGCCCCCATGCGTCTCCAGAGCACCGTCGTGCTCGTTGGTCTCTTGGTTGGTGTCGCGGCGCACGGTGCCCCTCGCGTCGCCGCGCTTGTCCCGTCTCTCAAGCCGGGCTCTGCGCCCGAGTTGCGTGATCGCTTTCACGATGCCGCCGCACGCGGCATCACGCAGGGAGGTGTCGACTCCATCCCCGCCGGTGAGGTGCGTATGCGGCTCGACGTATCCGAGGAACAGCGCAGCTGCGCGGGCGCTGGACCGTGCGCTGCGCGGGCCTCGATCACCTTGCGCACCGAGCGTCTCGTCGCCACCGAGGTCACCATCGCGGGCAAGGCGTACACCATCAAGGTGCGACTGCTCGACAGCGCCGGCCGTGAGGTCGCCAAGCTCGAAGACATCTGCGACATCTGCACCATCAAGGAAGCCGACGAAGCCATCAGCCGCGTGGTTGGCAAGCTGGTCGGCACCAACCGGGCCTCGATGGAAGACGCCAAGCCCGTCGAGCCGCAAAAGCCCGTCGAGCCGCAAAAGCCCGTCGAGCCGCAAAAACCCGTCGAGCCCGCGCCGGCTGCTGTCGTCGCGCCGGTCGTCACCGAAGCGCCCAAGCCAGACAAGAAGCCCGTTCCTTATCGCTGGCTGGCGGTCGGCTCCCTCGGGGTTGGCGTGCTGGGTCTGGCCATCGGCATTCCGCTGGTGGTCATCGATGGCCGGCCGACCTGCAACCTGCCGAACCCCACCAAGAGCTGCAAAGACGTCTACAACACCGTCGGTGGCGGCGGCGTGATGCTGGCCCTTGGCGTCGCCGGTCTGGGCGCGTCGGCGGCGCTCTTCTATCTCGACTATCGCTCGCGTCACAAGCCGGCCACCGCGACCACCTGGGCGCCGATGGTGGCACCCACCCAGGGTGGCGCCGCAGCGACGGTGATTGGCCGGTTCTGATGGAGCGTCTGTGACCGAGTCCCCCCTTCGTCATTGCACCCAGTGCGGCGAGGCCCAGCCGGCCGACGCGCGCTTCTGCCCCAAGTGCGGCCTGGCCGTGGTCAGCGCCGGCGGCAGCGACCCGGTGGTCGGCAAAGTGGTCGCCGACCGCTATCTCATCGTCGAGAAACTGGGTCAGGGCACCTCCGGCACCATCTATCGCGCCGAGCACACCACCTTGCGCAAGAAGGTGGCGGTCAAGATCCTGCACCATCAGCTGTCGCAGGACGAAAACGCCATCGAGCGCTTCCGGCGTGAGGCGACCACCGTCGGGCAGATCGAGAACGACCACATCTTGCAGGTGCTCGATTTTGGCCGCACCGACGACAAACGGCTGTTCTTTGCCATGGAGTTCCTGGAGGGCCAGACGCTGGCCGCCGCGATCTTCAAGGACGGCAAGCTGCCCATCGCGCGCGCGGTCGCCATCGCTGGGCAGGTCGCCGATGCCTTGGTCGAGGCCCACGGGCTCGGCTACGTGCACCGCGATCTCCGCCCCCGCAACATCTTCCTCATCACGCGTCGCGGGCAGGCCGACTTCGTCAAGCTGCTCGACTTTGGGCTGGCCAAGCTGATCTTGCCGTCGGCGGAGCAGAAGCAGACCGCCATCGGCATGACCTTCGGCGACGCGCGCTACATGTCGCCCGAGCAGGCCCGTGGCGAGCCCATCGACCGTCGGGCAGATGTTTACTCGCTCGGCTGCATGTTGTTCGAGATGGTGTCGGGCCAGACGCCATTTGCTGGCAAGAACACCTTCGACGTGATCCAGAAACAGCTCGACGAAACGCCACCCAAGCTGCGTTCGCTGCGCGCCGATTGCCCGGAGTGGCTCGAAACCATCGTCGACCGCGCGCTGGCCAAGCACCCGGACGGACGCTTCGTCACCATGACCAAGCTGGTGGAGTGCCTGCGCACCGAGACCGCGCCCGCTGCGACAGCGACGGCAACGCCGGCCGAAAAGCCCGCTGGACGCTCGCCGGAAGAGCTCCGTCCGACGGCGCAGATCCCCACCCAGCGCGATACGATACAGAACCTCCCAGCGACGCCTGACCCGATGCGCGACACCTTGCGCGATCCGCTCAAGCCCGAGGATCTGCAACGCCTTGATCGTGTGCAGGAGAAGGCCAAGCCTGACCCCCAGGCGAAGGCGGCCAAGCCTTACGTCTCCGACAACGCCAAGACCATTCCCATACCGCTCATCGAGGCTCCGCCGGAGACGGCTGCGGCTCCAGCGACGGCGGCACCGTCGCAAACCCAGGCGCTCGGCACCATTCCGCGTGGGCCAGCGCCGGCGCAGCCTTCGGGCCCGTCGGGAAAGCCGGGTCCAGGCGGCAAAAAGAAGCGGCCGCATGTGCCGCGAGAAATCGCCCAGGTGGCCGGCAATCCGGCCATGACCCGTTCGGGCGAGGTCATGGCGCAAAAAAGCGACGGCGCCGCCAAGCCGCCCAGCGGTCCGTCGGTGGTGGTGGATGGCGGCAGCACGGCCGTCGCCAAAGCGGTGGCGGCCGCCGACTCCAAAGAGAAGAAGCCGCGCGAGGACACCGGCGAGTGGTTTGCGGCGACGGGCGCGTTCGAGAAAAGCAGCCCGGTCCTCGACGACGAAGAGCTCTACGAGCCGCGCAAGAATCGATCTGGGCTCATCCTCGGCGGCGTGGCCGGTGGCCTGGGGTTGGTGGTGGTGGTGGTCTTGTTGTTGCTGCCCAAGCCCGTCAAAAAGCCGCTGCACGGCGAAGCACCGACCAACCCGCCCGCAGAGGCGCCGAAGGTCGTCGTCACGCCGGTGGATCAGCCCACACCGACGGCACCCGTGGTGCAGCCAGTGGTAGATCCGGCCAAGCCTGTCGAAGATTCGGTGATCGATCACAACGCCAAGCCGACCGAGGCGCCGAAGGTCGAAGCGCCAAAGGCTGCCGAGGCCCCCAAACCTGCCGTCGCTGAGGTCAAGCCCGAGCCAAAAATCGAGCCCAAGCCCGAGCCGAAAATCGAAGCCAAGCCCGAGCCGAAAAACGAGCCCAAGCCCGAGCCTAAAATCGAGCCCAAGCCCGAGCCGAAAGTTGCCGCCAAAGCCGAGCCCAAGGCTGCCAAAGTTGCCAAGGTCGACTCGTCGCCGGCCAAGAGTCCCGATGGTCGCAAGAAGGAGCTGCCGGACGGCTTCCGCGATCCGTTCGCCGGCGCCGGCACCAAGCCCAGTCCTGCCGACGCTGCGCAGGCGGAGTTTTTCGTCAAGCTCGGCCGTCAGAAGCTCGGTTCGAGCGATCTCTCCGGCGCGGCGACGAACTTCAACAAAGCACGTGAGTTCGATAGTCGCAGCGCCGAAGCCTTCGCCGGCCTCGGCGAAGTCGCCTTCGAGCAAGGCGACTACAATGGCGCTTCGGTCAATCTGAAGCAGGCCCTCAAGCTCTCACCCAGCCGCGCCCGCGTGGTGCTGCTCCTCGGGCAGGTCTACTACAAGATGGGCAAGCCCAAAGAAGCCATCGACCAGTACAAGCGTGCCCTCAAGCTGGACCCCAACAACGCCGAAGCCCAACACTCGCTCGAGCTAGCCGAAAAGAAACTAGCCGGCGGTTAGCGTTTGCGTTTGGGCGGCGCGATGTAGCGCTCGCGCTCTGGCTCGGGCTTGACGGATGGGGCCGTGGACTCACTGCGATGCGAGATCCGTAGCGAGACGCGGTGATGAGACGCCTTGAGAGAGAAGCTTCTGCGACCGACGGAAATCGGGCTTCGCATTCTGGATCCTCCTGACCGAGCGTGGAACCACCAAGCAACTTGTCTTACGGTAAGCCGCTGATCGGCGTGGTCAAGTTTTGGGCGTAATTCCATTCCACGTGATACGTTTTAGGCATGAACGGGCCGGATACAGATGCTCAGTGGCTGCCCCTTCCGTTGCCGCCGCGCGACTATCGCAGCGAGAAGGCTCCCGACGACGCGGAGCCCGATAGCGACGACAGTGATGACGATGACGAGCGCCCTGGAACCGTCGTCGTCAATCTCGTGTGAGACGCTCGTCTGAGACGCTAGGCGTCTAGATCCGCGTCGGCAGCGGCTTCGGCTTCACGACGCTTTTTGCCGACGATCAGCGCCACCACGATGCTGAGGTTGTAGAGCACCGTCAGGGCTCCAGCCATGGCCAGCTGTCCGACGACGACATCGCCTGGCGTCAAGATCGCGCCCAAGATCGCGAAGATCAAGATCGCATAACGATTGAACTTCCACAGCATCTTGGCCGACACGATTCCCAGCATGGCCAAGATCGACAGCACCAGCGGCAACTCGAAGACCAGCCCGAACACCAAGATCAAGGTGACGGTCAGATCGAAGTACGAATCCATGGAGATCATCGGCCGGATATCGAACGGCTGGGACAACTTCACGTCGACGGCGGTGCCCGGCACATGGAACATGCCCATGTTGTCGGCGGCATAGCTCAGGAAGAACTTGTAGGCCGGCTCGAGCACGAACTTGTAGGCGAAGGCCGCGCCACCAACGAACAACACCACCGACGAGATCACGAAGAACAGACCCCAGCGCCGTTCGCGCGGATAGAGGCCAGGCGAGATGAAGCGCCACAGCTCGCGGAAAATCACCGGCGAGGCGACGAGGATGCCGACCACCAGCGACAGCTTCATGTAGACCATGAAGTGTTCGGTGGGCCCGGTGGTGATCATCTCCGGCCGGCGCGCCGAGACCGCGGTCTGCGCCGCAATCCAGGCGTCGACGAGCGGCCGCGCCAACAGCGTCCACAGCTCGGCCTTGAACACGAAGGCCACGCCGGTGGTGATGATGATGGCGATGGCCGAGTTGCGCAGCGTCGTGCGCAGCTCTTGCAAATGCTCGAGAAACGGCATGCGCCGTTCTTCGACAGGAGGGGCTGGCGGCTCCTTCGTCTGGGACTCGGCCACTCTAGACCTTGGAGGCGGCGGTCGGCGTCAGCGCAGGCTTGTCGGGACCGGCGGGCGCAGGCGAATCAGGAAGCGGCTGATCGGGCGGCGCAGGCGTCGTCGGCGTATCTGCCGGTGGAGGCGGACCTTCTCCCGGCCCAGCGACAGCAACAGCGACGGGCGGCACCGGATTGGACGCGAGCTGGTCCAAGCGCGCTTTGGCCGGCGGCGGCGCCTGAAACGGCGACGGCTCGTCGCGCAGAGCGGCTTTGAGCTCACGCAAGGGCGCTTTCACCGACTCGTCTACCTCGAGCTGATCTTGCAAGTCGGAGGTCGCCTTGCGAAAGCCACGGATGGCCTTGCCCAGCGTCGACGCCAGATCAGGCAGTCGCTTGGGACCGAGGAAAATGAGCGCGATCGCCAAGATGACGATGAGCTCCCCCATGCCGAGGCCAAACATGGCGGAAGTCTAGCACGCCATCGGGTTCAGGCACGCGCCCGGAGACGGGCAGACTCGGTCGCGCGACGCAGACCATCGAGACCACGGGCGAGGTCCGCGAAGCGCTGTTCCTGCGTCTTCGAGATCTCACGCAGCTGCTCGACTGCTTGCAGAATCTGGTCGCCGCCGCGCGCCTGCTCTCGCTGCGCCGTATTGAGCTGCGACACCATCTCCGAAATCGACTCGATGGACTTGGTGATCTGCTTGCCGCCGCGCGTCTGCTCCTGGCTCGAGCGCTCGACGTGCTTGGTGATGGCGCGCATTTTTTCGGCCGACCGAATGATCTGCTCCGAGCCCTTGGCCTGCTCCGACGTGGCAGACGCGATCTGCTGAACGGTCTCCGCGATGGAGTGGATGGCATCGGTGACCTGCTTCGATCCACGTGCCTGTTCGACGGTGGCGCGGGCGATCTCGCGCACCATCTGCGTCGAGCGCTCGGCGGACTCGAGGATGCGGCGCAGCGAGGTCTCGGCCTGGACCGACACCTTGACGCCCTCGTCGACGGAGCGCGCGCCGCGTTCGACGGCGCCGATGGCCGAATCGGACTCTTTTTGGACCGTCTTGATGAGCTCGGCGATTTCTTTGGTCGACGTGGCTGAGCGCTCGGCGAGGTCTTTGATCTCGTCGGCGACGACGGCGAAACCCTTGCCGTGCTCGCCGGCCTGGGCGGCGATGATGGCGGCATTGAGCGCCAACAGATTGGTCTGCTCGGCGACGTCGTCGATGACCTCGAGGATCTTGCCGATCTCGGAGATCTTGCCGCCGAGGCTGGCGATGATGCGCACCGTCTGCTCGGAGCTGTCTTTGATCTTGTTGATGCCGTCGATGGTGAGGCCAATCGACTGCGCGCCGACGTTGGCCGCCTTCGACACTTCTTCCGACAAGCGCGCGGTCTCGTTGGCGTTGTTCTCGACCTGGCGGATGGAGATGTCCATCTCGTTCATCGACGACGACGTCTCTTCCGCAGCCGACGACAGCGCCTCGACGTTCTTGGCCACTTCCTTGATGGAGAACGACATCTCTTCGATCGACGTGGCCGATTCCTGCACCGAGCCGGCGAGGTTGAGCATGTTCTCGGCAACCTCGTCGTTGGCCGCAGCCATCTCCAAGATCGACGACGACGACTCCTCGGCAGCGGCGGCGAGCGTCTCGACCGAGTGGGCGATCTGCTTCAGCGACGCGGTCATCTGGTGCAACGAAGCGGCTGTCTCTTCGATGGCGGACAACTGCTTGTCCACCGACGCGCGGAGGTCGCCGACCGAGCCGTTGGTGTCCTGCACCAGGCGGTCCTGGTTGTCGAGCTCGCGGTCGAACTGCGACAGCCGCCCCGACAGATTGTAGGCGTAGACACTTCCTGCCAGACCCACCGCAGCGACGATGAGAAGGGGCATGGTCAGGGCGGCACGGGTGGCTGCGTCGTGATATCCGAACACTACGAGCACGGTGACGATGAGCATCGCCGCGCAGCCAACCGACATCATCATGGGCCGGGTCATTGCGCCGCATCCTACATGAAAACCACGGCTTCGGCAGTTTGTAGCTCGGGCCAGCTACGCCGGCCGACGGATCGGAACGCCCTTCCGTAGCGGAGCGTCGGGCTTTGCCCGCGCGGAGCGTCGGAGGTTCGGAACCCTCTTAGGGTTCCGAGCAACAACGCCAACACAAAAATCTCGCTCGTTTGGGGGGCGGCTGCCAGGATTGGGCATGCCGGTGGCGGAAAGGATGTTCGTCTGGGCCGCCGGGGTTCGCGTCGCTGGCACGGTGGTCTGGTGCGATCCGCCGCAGCTCCGGGCGCGCGACGTGAGCTTCGTGTCGTCGGCGGTGCTGCGGCCAGGACGTGTGGCCCAGCCGGGTGAGGACGGCCGGGTGATTGCGTCCGGCCCGACTCTCGAGGCTTTGGGCCTGGCGGGCGGCCTGCCAGCCCAGCTCGGCCGCCCGTTTGCGCTTGGTCGGTTGCGGCTCGAGCTCCTGCCGGCCGGCGGTTTGCCCGGCGCGGCCCAGCTTCTCGTCGAGGGACCCAGTCTGCGCGCGCTTTATGCTGGTGCGATCTCGCCGCTTGCAGGCAAAGTCGGCAAGCCTGCCCAGGTGCGCGCCTGTCATGCGCTGGCACTCCGCGCCCCGTTGCTGGCGCGCACTTTGGAGCCACTGCCACCGCGCGCCGACACCGAGGCCGAGCTCATTTCTACCGTCGCTACCGCGCTAGACGCCGGCCATCGGATTGCGCTCGGCGCCGCGGGTTTGGCGGTGGCGTTGGAGACGATTGCGGCCCTCGGTCCAGAGGTTCAGCGACGGCAAACCATCATCAATTTGTCGGCGCGCTGGGCCCAGCTTGCGCAGATCTTGGCGCCTGAGCTGGCGGTCTACACCAAGCGTGGTCGCGGTCGTCCGTCGCTGATATCGCTGGGCCCGCTCGAACGTCTGCCAAAAGCCGCGCCACGCCTAACCCGCATCTCCGTCGGCGATCCCATGTATAGCGGCGTCGATCTTTCGTCTCCGCTGTCAGCCCATGCCGATCTGCGGACGCTGCTCGACTTCATCCGCTCGACCGGCGCCGTCGAGGTCGACCTGGTCGACCCACTTTTGCCGCATGTCGCCGAGGCACTAGCCACTGTCGCTCGTGTGCGTCTCCTCGGTCCCCCAGCGCAGGTCACGTTCTTCGCCACCTAGCGTGGCGCCCGCAACACCCTGCCCGACCCTGCCAGCAGCAGCCCGTCCGGAGACATCGCACCGCGTTCGGCCCAGTAGACATATTTTTCGTCGGTGGTGATGGCCGCGATCCGGGTGGAGGACGGACACATTTTCTGCGCCGGACCGCCCTCGACGTGGGCGCGATACACCCCATCGTGCGTCATCCACGTTCCCCAATACGCGACGCCGTCACGCAGCACGATGTCGACGCCATCGTCAAAGCTGAGCGCGCCAGAGTCCGTCTCGTGGAGCAACAAAGAGTGGGTCCCGAGCGAGCACCACACCACGTCGCCGTGCTCGACGGCCATCGCCTCCAGCGTGTTGCCTGTCGAGACGATCCACGTCGCCGGCCCAGCCACCTTGGGTACCCGGCCGATCCGCTGCTTGCGACGCTCGACAAACACGACGTCGTTTCCGTCGACGGCGATCTGACTGGCAAAGTCGAGATGGTCGACCAGCGTTCGCACGGTGCCGCCGGCCTTGGGGACAGACAGGATGCGCGCATCGTCGCCAGCGCCGGTGGCGATGTAGAGCTGTGTCGCGTCGAAGCGATCTTGTAAGCCTCGGACACCTCGGCCAACACCACGTGCTCCGTGCCGGTGATGGCGTAAAGCTTGCCGCCGGCTCCAGCATAAAAGACCCCGTTGTCGACGGCAAAGCCGTCTTTGTCGCCGAGCTCCGGCGCGACCTCCTCCGGCTTTCCGCCACTCTTCGCCAAGCGATGGATCCGCTTCCTCGCGAGCACGTAGACATGCGTGGCGTCGACGGCGATTTGGTCGGGGTAGTCGATCCCGTCGGCCAAAATCTCTGGCGTGCAAGCGGCTGTAGAAAATGCCGGCAGGGTTTGCTCCGGCGACCCGTGACATCGCCTGAGCAACCTCGGCAGCCAAGGCTCCCGGTGATCAACACGAGGCCAGCCAGGATCCGCAGCACCGGCAACATAGGCGAAATGTAAAACGGTCGGCTTTGATCTGTCTTGCTGATCCTCGGGTTTTGCACTACTTCGAGAGACGTTGGAACCCACTGGCCCAAGCTCCGGACGCTCGCCGCGCGCTGCTTTGTGGGTGTTATTCCTGACCGTGTTCCTCGATCTGGTCGGCTTCGGGATGATCATTCCCATCCTGCCGACCTACGCCGAGAGCATGCATGCCACCGACGTTGAGGCTGGGTTTCTGCAGGCGATCTATTCGATCATGCAGCTCGGATTTTCGCCGATCTGGGGGCGTATCTCCGATCGCATCGGGCGGCGTCCGGTCTTGCTGGTCAGCATCCTGGGCTCGTGTGGCTCGCAACTCGGCTTTGCCTTTGCGCCGTCGTTCTGGTGGCTGGTGGTGGCGCGTGGCTTTGCCGGCGTGTGTGGCGCCAACATCACCGCCGCCCAGGCCTATGTCGCCGACGTCACCGACGCCAAATCGCGCGCGGCGGGCATGGGCATGTTCGGCGCGGCGATGGGTCTCGGCTTCGTGCTCGGGCCAGCCATCGGCGCCGGGTTGGTCCAGATCTCGCCGCAGACGCCGTTTCTGGCGGCGGGGTGTCTCGCGGCCGTCAACTTCGTGCTCGCCTGGTTCATCTTGAAAGAGCCGCGCACGGCCTCGGAGCGCAGCGAGGCACGGGCCTTGTCGTGGTCGGCGGTGATCGCGACAATCAAGACGCCCAAGTTGCTGTCGCTGATCGTGCTGTTCTTCTTGGTCACCCTCGGTTTCGCCAATCTGGAGTCGACGTTTTCGTTCTTTCTCGAACGGCGTTTCTCGTATGGCCAGCGCGAGGCGTCGTTCGTGTTTGCCTATATCGGCGTGATTCTGATCGGCGTCCAGGGTGGATTGGTGCGTCGCTTGGTGCCCCGGTTCGGCGAAAGGCGCCTGGTGTGGTTCGGCACCGGCATGATGGCTGTGGGCTTTGTCGGCCTCTGGGTCTCGGACAATCTGCTGTCGCTCCTGGTAAGCCTTTTCATCATCGGCGTCGGCAACGGCGTCAATACGCCGTCGCTGTCGTCGCTGATCTCGAGATCGGCCGGCGGGGATCGTCAGGGCGGCGTGCTCGGTGTCAACCAGGCCGCAGGCGCCTTGGCCCGCACGCTGGGTCCGCTCCTCGGCACCTTCATGCTGCGCTTCGATGCCACTACCCCGTACCTGACGGGCGCCATCATCCTGGCTTGCGCTTGCGCATTTGCCGTCGCCAACGTGGCCGAGCCGCCCGAGGGCAGCTAGATCTTGCCGAACACGTACTGCGTGTAGACCCAGATGTACGGCGCCGAGAACAGCAGCGCGTCGACGCGGTCGAGCATGCCGCCATGACCCGGCAGGAGCGCACCAGAGTCCTTCACACCGACGGCGCGCTTCAACATCGACTCACACAGATCGCCCATCTGGCCGAGCAAATTGGCCGGCACCGAGACGAGAACGCAGTCGATCCACGACAGCTCCGGCAGATACCAAGCCTTGGCCAGCGCCAGCGCGCCAAAGCTGCCGGCCATGCCGCCGATGCCGCCGATCAGCGTCTTCTTGGGGCTGACCGCTTCGTAGAGCTTGCGCGGCCAATATTTGCCGATGAAGCGCCCGGCAAAATAAGCGCCAGTGTCGCTGAACCAGGTGCAGGTCAGCACCACCAACACCCACGCGCCTTGCGTCGAGGACGGGCTCAGTTTGAGAAGCGCGACGAAGGTCAACAGGCCGCAATACAAGCTGCCGAACAACATGGCCGCGACGCGGACGGCGACCGACTCCATCTCGCCGTAGAAAAACAGATAGTACAGAAAGCCGGCGATGGTCACCCCGGCCAGCACCGGCGCATGCAGCGTCGCCGGCAACCAGTAGATTGACGCCGCCAGCACCAAGCCCAGCGCGACAGCGACGGCACGCTCCGACACCGGCCGCGTCGGCATGGTCATGTTGTAGTACTCGCGCAGGCCAATCCCCGTCGCCAAAATGACGATGCCCCACACGCCGAGCGGATTCGACCACAAGATGGCCGCGATCAACACCGGCACCAAAACCGCCGCGGTCAACAGCCGCGCCAAAAGATTATTCATGCGTAGCTATTTGGTGGCGCGGAGAAGAACTTGGTCGGAGGTGAGCCCGAAGCGGCGCTCCCGATTCTGGTAGACATCGAGTGCGTCGACGAGCTCGGCCTTTTTGAAGTCCGGCCACAGCGTGTCGGTGAAATAGAGCTCGGCGTAGGCCACTTCCCAGAGGAGAAAATTCGACAAGCGCTGTTCGCCCGAGGTGCGGATGACGAGATCGAGCGGCGGCAAACCCGACGTCGACAGGGCCTCCGAAAACGACAACTGGTTGACGTCTTGCGGCCGAATGGCGCCAGACTGCACGTCGGCAATCAGCTTGCGGGTGGCATCGATGATGGCTTCGCGCCCGCCATACGACAGCGCCAAGCACAGGGTCATGCCCGTGTTTTTCGCCGAAGCTTCTTTCAGCTCGGCGAGCGGCTCTTTGACGAAATCCGGCAAGCGCTGGCTATCGCCGATGGAGACGAGGCGGATGTTGTTGCCCAGGATCTCTTCGCGCTCGTCGTGGAGATAGTCGCGAAGCAGCGCCATCAGCATGCGCACTTCTTCGATCGGCCGATCCCAGTTCTGCGACGAGAACGCATACAGCGTCAGCGCCTCGAGGCCGAGCTCACGGGCGGCGCGGGTGACCTCACGGACCGAGTCGGCTCCGCGTCGGTGACCCTCGATGCGCGGCAGTCCGCGCCGTTTGGCCCAGCGACCGTTGCCATCCATGATGATCGCCAGATGGCGCGGGAGGGCCCGTGGGCCCTCTGCCGGCTCGTCTGCAAGGGAAGACATATCGACCCACCTACCACGAAATCGCGGTACTGGACAGAGTACGCTGAGGCTGGATACAACCTGCCTCATGGGCTTACTGGAAGATCGTGTGGCGGTGATCACAGGCGCGGGTCGCGGCATTGGTCGGGCCGTCGCGCTGTTGTTCGTCAAAGAGGGCGCCAAGGTCGTCATCAATGACGTCGACGAAGATCCGGCGTCCGAGGCCATGGAGGCGTGCGAAGAGCTGCGCGAAGGCTCGGCTGCCATGCACATCGGCTCGGTGGCCGACCCCAAGGCCACTGACGCCCTCATGAAGGGCGCGGTCGACCGCTTCGGCAAGCTCGACATCCTCGTCAACAACGCCGGCATCACCCGCGACCGCATGTCGCACCAGATGAGCGACGAGCAGTGGGATCTGGTCATCGACGTGAACCTGACCGGCACCTTCAACTGCATCCGCTCGGCGGCGCCTTACCTGCGTGAAGTGGCCAAACGCGAGCTGGAGACCGACGGGAAGCCGCGATATCACAGGAAGATCGTCAACTTTTTCTCCACGGCGGCCATCCGCGGCAATCCGGGCCAGATCAACTACACGGCGGCCAAAATGGGCAATATCGGCATCACGCGCACTGTTGCTCAGGAGTGGGCGAAATTCTGGGTCAACGTCAATGCCGTCGCGCCGGGGTTTACCAACACGCGACTGACGGCGCCGAAAGAAAAGGGCGACGAGCTCGGCGTGCCCGAGGCACACCGGCAGGCGATCTTGGAGCGCATCCCCATGGGCCGGTTTGGCGAGCCCGAGGATATCGCCAATGCCGTCTTGTTTTTCGCGTCGCCGCTGTCCGATTTCGTGACCGGGCAGGAGCTCAACGTCTCGGGCGGCATGCAGATCCCCTAATACCGGTCAGTCTGGCGCGAAAACGGTATCGACTGGCGCAAGGTAACCCTCCGGTCCGCGTACAAAGACGGCATGCGGACTGGATTTGGCAAGTTGATGATGGGTTTGGGGTTGGTCACGTCGCTCGTGGGCTGTGCGTCTGGAAAACACGCCCGCCGCGACGATGGGCCACGGCGGCCGATGTTGACCAACATCACCGACGCACTCGACGGCTTCGCGGAGACCGACGCCAGCAATCCGGATCGCGCCGTGGCCGCCTGGGAGCAAGCCTCTCGCACCATGCTGGTTCACATCGAGAACAACGACTTCTGTGTCCACGCCGACGGCGCCGACTCGGTCAGCGACGGGACCACACCGCGCAAGACGGCGCTGCACGCGCTTGGCGGCGAGGTCCATGTCTCGACCGGCCCCGGCGACGGCGAGAACCGGTTGGGCGTGGTCGCGCTGAAGCCCGAGGCGGTCATCGCCACTGGCACCCCGGTCATCTTCTGGGGCGTCCGCGACGGCAAACGCGCCTCGGTCACCACCGCCGACGGCTCACGCTTCGTCTGCGACATCGGCGCCCTCGGCCGGGGCGCCACCCTCGACGGCAAAGCGCCGCAGGCCTTTGTCTCCATCGCTGGCAAGAGCGAGATCGCGCTCCGGGCCCAGCAAGGTTTCGTCGCTGCCACCGTGACCAAGAACCTCGGCGCCGCCGTTGACGACTTCCAGCAGTGTGCTGCCAAGGTCTGGTCCAAGCCGGCCAGCGACGATGCGGCCAAGGCCCGGCTCCGCCAGAAGGTCTACTCGACGTGTGGCTCGTCGATCGATCGCTTCGGCGCCCTCGTTGCCGAGGCCAACAAGACCTGGTCCGTGCGCCGCACCGAGATCGCCAAGCGCGGCTTGTCTCGCTGGGCCGATCTCGCCAGCGCCATGTAGTTGTGACCACCCGTGGCGGCGTGAAAGATCGCGGCCACGAGTCGTGCGTCTCTATTGCGGACAAGGGCTCAGTCGCCTAGGCTGACCTGGGGGACGTGGGAGCGATGCCGAGGAGCGAGCCATGAGATCCGCAGCCGACATCCAGTCGTACCTACTCAAGATCGACGTGACGTACGACGAGCCGCGCGAAGGGACCTGGGTTTTGCAGAGCGGCACCGACGGGCGCGAGAACCTGGTGGTCACTCTGGCCGGGCCGGTCGTCGTCTTCCGTGTCAAGGTGATGGAGGTGCCGCGCCATCATCGAGAAGAGCTGTTTCGCACGCTGCTCGAGCTCAACTCGACAGAGATGATGCACGGCGCGTACGGCATCGAAGGCGAGGCGGTGGTCATCTCCGACGCGCTCCAGCTCGAGAATTGCGACTTCAACGAATTTGCGGCGACCATCGACGACATCACGTTGGCGGTGGCGTCCCACCACGGACGATTGGCGAAGTATCGAGAGGCGGCCTGACATGGGCATTTTTCAGCGCTTGGGAACGCTGATCAAGTCGAACCTGAACGACCTCATCAGCAAGGCCGAAGACCCCGAGAAGATGTTGTCTCAGGTCTTGGTCGACATGAAGAACCAGCTGGTCGAGGCCAAAAAGCAGGTTGCCGTCGCGATTGGCGACGAGAAACGACTCAAGAAGCAGTGGGACGAGCAGCTCGTCTCGGCCAAGGAGTGGGAGCGCAAGGCGATGATGGCCGTGCGCGCCGGCGACGATGGCCTGGCCAAAGAGGCCCTGGTGCGTCAGCAAGAGCACGAGGAGCTGTCGCGTCAGTTCGAGCAGCAATGGCATCTGCAGAAGGACGCCGTCGACAAGCTCAAAGATCAGCTGCGCAACCTCAACAACAAGATCGAAGAGGCCAAGCGCAAGAAGAACATCCTCGTCGCACGGGCCAAGCGGGCCGAGGCGCAGAAGACGATCCAGTCGACGATGGCTGGGCTGTCGGATACGTCGGCGTTCGATACCTTCGAGCGCATGAACGAGCGCGTCGACGCCATGGAGGCCGAGGCCGAGGCAGGCGTCGAGCTGGCGGGTGAGCTGTCTGGCGATTCGCTGGCGCACAAGTTCAAGGCGCTGGAGTCGACGGGCGGGGCCGATCAGGCGCTGCAGGAGCTGAAGGCCAAGATGGGTCTCGCGGCCGGCGACGGTGGCGGGCAAAAGGCGCTGCCGAAGGCGTCGGGCGCGGCGACGCCTGAGCCGAATAAGGGCGCGTTGCCGGCCAAGAGCGCGGGCGGCGGCGGCGACGACGAGTAGCGTCAACCGGCGTTCACGAGTTACCTGGCTCACACTTTAATTCTTCTGTAATTTCAAGATTTTATCCGCTGCGCAGTTTGGCACGCCGCCTGCTTTGGGTCGGGGGATGCGGAACTTTATTTGGATGACCTTGTTGGTGCCTTTGGCGTTTTCCTCGTCGGTGCGGGCGGATGAAGCGCTGGTCGGCGTCGTGCTCTCGACTCAACAGGCGTTGGTGTGGGACGCGGTTCGGCACGAATATACCGTCCGCCGCGTCGGAGATTCGTTCGCTGGCGGCAAGATCACCGAGCTCGGCGCCGATCACGCGGTGATCGAGCGCGATGGGACGACCACGCAGATCGAGCTGTCAGCACCACCGACCGAACGGCTGTTTCGTCGTGCGCGCCGGATGGCGCCGATGATCATCGGGCTCGGTACGCCGCTTGGCGCGGAAGCGGCTGTCGCCACTGCGGCGCTGCCTGTCGCTGCGGTACCGCTGGCTGCGCCGCCCGTCGCTGTGCCTGCCGTAGTGCCAGCGCCGGTCGCTGTCCCGATGGCGACTGCGGCTTCGAGCCCGTTGCCGTCGGCGGTGATGGCTGCCCCGGTCGCGCCAGTGCTCCCCCCTGCACCGGAAGCACCAGCGCCCGTCGCTGCGACTTCCGTCGCTGCTCCGCTCGTCGCTGCACCGCCGGTCGCTGCACCGCCGGTCGCTGCTTCGCCGGTCGCTGCTTCGCCGGTCGCTGCGCCGCCGGTCCCGGCCCCAGTCGCCTCACCCGAGCCGACCGCAGAGGCAGCGCCGGCCATTGCCCCCGTCGCTGCCGTCCCGGTCGCTGTGGCGGCGCCGGTGACGGTCAGCATTCCGCGTGACGTCTTCGATCGCGAGCTCGGCGACTTCGAGACGCTGGCCACGCAAGTCCAGCTCACCCGCGCCCCCAAAGGCGGCTACCGCCTCGACAGCCTTGCCGAAGGCTGCTTCCTCGAGCGCATCGGCTTGAAGGCCGGCGACACCGTCCGTCGCGTCGACGGCCGCGTCATCAACGGCCCTTCGGACGCCTCGGCCGCCTACGCCTGGCTGCACATCGCTGACCAATTCACCCTCGATATCGAGCGTGGAGGCCAGCCGCTGCGCTTGCACTACTCCATCGCGCGCTAGCCCGTCGCTAATGCCAATGCTGGTCAGTTAGCGCTCAATCCGCACGCCGCTGAGCGAAGAGACGCTTCCATTTTCACAGGAGGGGGAGGTGGGAGCCGGAAGGAACTCCTTCTAAAAAAGGGCTCTCCGACGGGGATTTGGCGGATTTCGTCCGATCTGCCCCATCATCATTCCGGCCCCAAAC
>Ga0123336_10000997_pt1 | contig 26785 bp, 24 predicted proteins | sample SSSSmetaG_FD_96466 | JGI IMG/M metagenome (GOLD analysis project Ga0123336, IMG submission 96466) | Glacier valley bacterial and archeal communities from Borup Fiord, Nunavut, Canada, to study Microbial Dark Matter (Phase II) - ​SSSS metaG | ecosystem: Environmental > Aquatic > Freshwater > Ice...
GATGTCGGCGTAGCTGATGGCCTTCGCGAGGCCCTTCTTCGACTGCACCTTGACGAGCGCGGCCGTCAGCGTGGTCTTGCCGTGGTCGATGTGACCGATGGTGCCGACGTTGACGTGGGGCTTAGTGCGCTGAAATTTTTCTTTCGCCATTTCGGACTCTCCACTTTCGGGACTGGTGCTGAGCCCACCTCGGGGCTTGAACCCGAGACCTCTTCCTTACCAAGGAAGTGCTCTACCACTGAGCTAGGTGGGCAGGTGTGTACCGGGGATCGGGGGGGGCGTTCTGGTGAGGTGATGCGGAGGCGATGTTACTTCGAGCGGGAGACCGGGTTCGAACCGGCGACGTTCAGCTTGGAAGGCTGACGCTCTACCAACTGAGCTACTCCCGCGGGGGCGTCGTCGTCGCGTCGTCGATTCGAACCTGTCTGTGAAGCGCAGAGAAAAAAGAAAGAGAGTGGAGGGTGTTGGATTTGAACCAACGAAGGCATAGCCGGCAGATTTACAGTCTGCTCCCTTTGGCCACTCGGGCAACCCTCCGGGATTCCAAGAAAAAGTAAGTTCACCGCAGTTCAGTAAAAAAGAGAAGCAGAGGCAGAAACCTCGGTCTCGAGCTAGCGAGCGGACTTGAACCGCTAACCGCCTGTTTACAAAACAGGTGCTCTACCGATTGAGCTACGCCAGCATTTCCCAGACATCTCTGCCGGGGCAATCAGGGGCGCGGAGGTTAGCTGAGAAGACACGCCCACGCAAGCAAGGAGGGAGCCAGCTCCATCCTTTAGTAAAGTAAGCGCCTGGCCGTCGCACTGACGGCGGCGCGCGTCAAGGGAGGTTCGCGCGGCGGGTCGGGCGCGGGCGGAAAGAGGCGTGAACGCGACCGAGATTCCGCGCGGCACCGATCGGGCGGCCAGCGCGGACCGTGAAGGATCTTCACCATCAGGGCGCGGGGAGCTAGCCCCCGGCGCTCCCTCGCCGGCACCGCGTCCATCGACGCCATCGTCCGTCGGCGCCGTCGGCGCCAGCCCCCTCCCCCGCCCCACCTGCGCCCCACCTGCTCCCCACCTGCGCCCCACCTGCGTCCCACCTGCGGGGGGCCGCGCCGTGAGCGAGGCTACTTCTTTCCCTTCGCCAGGTCGTCGGCCGCCTTCTTCTTCATGATCTCGAGCGCCTTCTGGAGCTCCTCCTCCGTGAAGGGGAACTTCGCGATCATGGCCTTCTCCTCTTCCAGCGCCTTGTCCATCTCGGCCTCGAGGGTCGCGGCGCGCTTCATCCAGGCCGCGCCCACGCCCGTCTTCTCGCCGAGCGCCAGCGTGCGCTTCATCATCTCGTTGCCCTTCTCGAGGAGCACGCGGTAGCGGAGGTGCATGATCCCGTAGAAGAGCTGCTTGTCGTGCTCCGTCTTCGCCTTGTCGGTCGGCGGGATCATCATCAGGTCATGGTGGAGCGTCCGGTACATCTCGCCGACGCGGTAGCCGCTCATCGCCGCCCACTGCGGATCCACCGATCGGATCGCGTCCGCGTACGACGACTGCGCGTCGAGCAGGAAGGCGCAGCGCATCTCGAGCTTCGTCACGAAGTCGGTGCCCGGCGGGTTCAGCGAGATCTTCTCCGAGCGAAACTTCCTGACCTCGCCGTTCGCGTACTTGATCATCGCCGCCGCCACCGGCAGCTGGCCCGTGGCGCCGTAGCGCGTCTCGTCCATCAGCTCGAGGCCTTGCTGGACCGCGCGGGTCGCCTGCGTGTCGTCGCCCGCCTGGATCTTGGAGAGGCCCCGAGCGCCGAGGCCGAGCATCTTTTCCGCGGGATCGAGGTCCTTGCGCGCGAGGATCATCTCGGCCACCTCACCCAGCGCGGGCCAGTCCTCGAGATGCGCATCGAGCGACACCTCGCGCACGAGCGCGTTACGCGCGTTCGGATCGCCCGGGAAGCGCCGCACCACCTCGCGATAGCGAGCGCGCGCCTTCTCGCGATCGCCGAGCCCCTCGTACGCGAGCGCGAGATCGTAGAGTACCTGGGGATCGTTCGCGGCCGCCGCGTCGCCCGCGAGGACGGCCTCGAACGCGTCGACCGCCTCCTGCCACTGCTGCGCGAGCAACGCCTTCTCGCCCTTCCCGAGCAGCTCCTTCGCCGTTCCCTCGACCCGCGTGCCGAGGATCTGGTTCGACGCCGCGACGTTGCTGGGGGGTGGCAGCGCCGGTGGAGGCGGCGCCGTGCCACACCCTGCGACGACTCCCACGAACACCACGCTCCCAAGTAGCCGAGAGATCATGCTGCGAGGATAGACCCCGCCGCCGAACGCTTGTTTCGACAAACCGCAGACATTGAAGAGACGGCCGCGTCTCTGGCGGGAATGAGCCGCGCTGCTACCACGTAAGACCTCAGGACATCGCCAACTGCACGGAGGGTTCATGAACCTGTCGCGTCTGAGTGCACATGATCTCGAGACCCAGGCCAACGCGCTGGAGCACCAGCTGAAGAAACTGGCGCACCGTCCGAGACCGACACCTTCCGAGCAGCAGCTCGCGACCGAGCTCAAGAAGATGCGACTGGCGATGAAGGACCGTCTCGGCCAGGTGAGACGCGGGACCTGATCAGCGCTTCGCGGCGAGCCCCGCGTAGCCTTCGGAGTAGACGACGGCATCGAGCTCGCCGAGGGCGTCGTTCGTGCGCGATCGCCAGTCGACGGGCAGCGTGCCCGGCGAGGCATCGTCGTGCGCGCGCGCGATGGCGAGCCAGTGGCGCGCGTCGGTCCGATGACCGATGCGAAGATCCGTCATGCCCCGGAGGTAGGCGTACTGCGCCTGCTCGGGCGTCGTGAGGTGACCCACGTCGGGCTCGAGCGCGCGAAGCAGCCCGAGCGTCTGCTCGTACTCGTTCTTCTGGAGGGCGTCCTGGCTGCGCACGAGCGCATCGCGATACGTCGTGCAACCCACGCACAGCACCGCGATCGCGACCCACCTCGTCATGGGCGCATTCTCGCACGATCGATCGCTGCGTTCGAGAGGTTGGAGAGAGGCGCTCTGCGCCTTCTCAGACCCGACGACGACGACGCCGGCGAACCGCGATGACGGTGGCCGCGCCGATGACGGCGAGCGCGCCCGTGCTGCCGCCGCCGTCACCGACCACGTCGCAGCCGCAGCGCGACTTCGAGGGGACCGGATCCGACGGCAGTGTTGCGCCGCCGCTCGCGCTGTTCGCGGTGGCCGGGCCGAGGTCCGCAGGGTCGCAGTCCCAGCCGCCCACCTTGCGCAGCGCGCAGCGCTCGATCGTCGAACCGTCAGGGCGCATCGCCACCATCTGGATCGCGGACGCCGTCGCCGTCGCGTCGATGAAGTGATGCACCGATTCGTAGTGGCGCGAGGTCGGACCCGCCTTCTTCACGCGATACACGGGTGCGCCACCGCCGCCCGACACGAGATACGAGAGGCCGTCCGAGACGCCGCGCTCGTAGATGTGATCGTGCCCCGAGATCACGAGATCGACCTTGTGCGCGCGGAAAAGCGCCGGGATCCCTGCGTCGAGCAGGTGCGCGTTGCCGCCGTGCGGCCCGCTCGACCACGGCCCGTGGTGGACGACCACGATGCGCCACATGAGCCCGGTCTCCGCATCCGCATCGGTGAGCGCCTTCTCGAGCCACGCGCGCGTTGGGCCGCTCGCGTAGTCGACCATCCCGTTGACCAGGAAAAAGCGCGCGTTCGCCCAGCGGTACGTGCCGCTCAGCTGCTCGAGCGAGAACGGCGCGCTGCCGGCGTCGGCCGGGAGCGGCACCGCCACGAGCGACGACGACGCGGGCCTGGCCACCGCGACCGGCAGATCGGCGGGCCCGAAATACCTGACGTACTGCGCGCCGGCGCCGTCGGTGAGCTCGTGGTTGCCGACCGACGAGAAGAGACAGCGCTCGCGGAGCAGCGGCGCCTCGATGTCGAAGAACGTCTGCCATTGCTGCGCAGAGCCGCCCTTTTCCACGAAATCCCCGGTGTGGACGAGAAACGCGGAGGGCACGACCGCCATCGCGCGCACGACCGCGGCGTGGGCGGCGTCGTCGCTGCGGTTGTCGCCGTAGATGAGGAAGCGCACCGGCGCGCTGCTGTCCTCCCGCGGCGCCGTCGTGAGCGCGCCGTACTTGGCCGTGCCCCGGACGCGGACCGCGAACGGGTAGCGGGTCCCGGGCTCGAGGTTCTGGACGAGGATCGCGTGCAGCGCCTTGACCTCCCGGCTCTCGACGACGCTGCCCGCCCCGGAATCGGCGGTCCCGGTCGCCGCCGCCATCCCGATCTCCAGGCTCACGGGGGCGGGCGGGTCGACCTCGACCTGCACGACGGCGGACGTGGACGTCACGTGCTGCATCCACGGGCCCTTCACGATGGGGCCGTTCGGTCCACCCGCGCCGGCCCTCCCGGCGGCCGAGAGCATCGCGACAAGGGCAAAAGCAGCGAAGAACAGGCGTTTCATGATGAGCTTACAAGGACGCACACGGTCCGCGGGGTGATGCCCGGCGACGGCACGTGATCCCTATCAGAAGCCTCGTCTCCACGCCGTTTCTGCGCTGTCGCTCGATTGACCCAGTTCGGCCCGCAGACTAGGGTTTTCCTAGGATGTCCCAGGCCCCGTCGTCGCCCCCGATCCGGCCTGCTCCGCCTTCCGGGCCGCTTCCGCCTGCGGGCCAGAGCTGCGCGATGCCCGTCGCCGCGCCGATCGGCACCCCCATCGGCCCTGTCGCCGACTCGTTCGCGATGGACGGCATGCCGAGCCGCTTCGGCAAGTACACGCTGATCCGCAAGCTCGCCACCGGCGGCATGGCCGAGCTGTTCCTGGCGATCCAGAAGAGCGTCGCCGGCTTCGAGAAGCTGCTCGTCATCAAGCGGATCCTTCCGTCGATGAACCAGGATCGCGCGTTCATCGAGATGCTGCTGCACGAGGCGCGCATCGCCGCGACGCTCTCGCATCCGAACATCGTCCAGATCTTCGACGTCGGTCAGTTCGACGGCCAGTACTTCATCGCCATGGAGCACGTCCACGGCGAGGACCTGCGCTCCATCGTTCGCCAGATGAAGAAGAAGTCGGTGTTCGAGTTCCCGCTCGAGCACGCGCTCGCGATCGTGCTCGGCATGTGCGCCGGCCTCTCGTACGCCCACGAGAAGCACGAGCTCGACGGCTCGGAGCTGAACATCGTCCATCGCGACATCTCCCCCCAGAACGTCGTCGTGACGTTCACGGGTGACGTGAAGATCGTCGACTTCGGCATCGCCAAGTCCGACAGCCGGGTCGGCGAGTCGACGAAGAGCGGCAAGCTCAAAGGCAAGGTCCCGTACATGTCGCCCGAGCAGGCGCGTGGCGAGAGCATCGACGCCCGGAGCGACGTCTTCGCAACCGGCGTCATGCTGTTCGAGCTGACGACCGGCAAGCGCCTCTTCAAGGGCGCGAGCGAGTACGAGACCCTCCGCCTCATCTGCGAGCGCGAATACCCCCGCCCGAGCGACGTCCGGCCCGACTACCCGCCCGGCCTCGAGCCGATCGTGATGAAGGCCCTCGCGAAGGACGTGAACCAGCGCTACCAGAGCGCGCGCGAGATGCAGTCCGACCTCGAGTCGTTCGTGCGTAGCCACCAGATCGCGGTCTCGCACATCGCGCTCAACCAGTTCATGCAGTCCTTGTTCGAGGACAAGCTGGCGGCGCAGAAGGAAGCGCTCCTCCAGGGCAAGCAGCTCGCCGACATCATCGAGATGCAGCACGCGATGACCGCCGCTCACGAGAGCGACGTCGATGCGAGCGGCCGCCACCTGGTCAGCAGCACGAACAGCATGCCTGCCGCGGCCCGGACCGTGACCGACATGAGCGTCGAGCGGCACCGCAGCAAGAGCGGCCTGGTCCTCGGCGTCGTCGCGGGTGTGCTGGCCCTCGGCGCGATCGGCGGCGGGGTCGGCTACCTGCTCGTGAAGAAGAAGGGCCTCGAGAACGACGCCGCGCGCGCCGCGGCGCCCGTCGCCACGCCAATCGTGAAGGGCGCGATCGCCTTCGAGAGCGAGCCTGCGGGCGCGTCGATCTGGATCAACGGCGACCTGCGCGCCGAGGTCACGCCCGCCACGATCAGCGCGCTGCCCACCGGCGTCCTGCTCGACGTGAAGCTCACGCTCGACGGCTTCGAACAGGTGCGCGAGCAGCTCACGCTCAAGCCCGACGAGCCGGCAAAGGTCCACTCCTCCCTGAAGAAGGGCTCGGTCGTCGTCGAGCTCAAGGTCACGCCCGAGAACGCGACCCCGGCCTTCTCGCTCGACGGCAAGACGGTCACCGGTCCGCGCCTCGAGGGCGTGACGTCGGGGATCTCGCACAAGCTCGTGATCACCGCGCCCGGCTACGTCGAGCAGTCGGTGGGCTTCAGCGGCAACGCGATGGAGACCAAGCGTCTCGACGTGGCGCTGGAGAAGGCCCCGGACATCCGCCACGTCCCGATCAAGAACGGCGGCGCGGCGGGCCCCACGACGGCCGTGGCCCCCGTGGGCGCAGGCAAGCTGAATGTCGGCGCCGCGGGCGGCTGGTGCAACGTCACGGTCGACGGCGCAGCGCGCGGCGCGACGCCCGTCGCTGGCGTCGAGCTCTCCGCAGGCCCGCATCGCATCACCTGCACGACCGCCGACGGCAAGGCGCAGGCGGCGACCGTCGTGGTCCCGGCCGACGGCACCGCGCGCTACCGCTTCACGCTGTGAGCCCGCGCGGCTACTGATCGATGGGCGTGCCCGGCTCGATGCCGTTGCACAGCCCACCGTCGCCGAAGCGCAACGAGAACTGGAACTGCGCGCGCACGTAGTCGCCGAACGAGCCGGTGCTCGCGCCCGAGGGCAGCTGGTACACGCCTGGGTAGGTCTGCGCGACGTCGCCGAGGCGGAGGGCATCGAGCTCCTCCATCGTGATGGTCTGGTCGTCGTTGCCGAAGCGATCGGCATCAGCAAACGGGCCGAAGCGGAGCTTGGCCACCGGCGCGATCACGTCGCGGAAGAACGCCTCGGTCGCGAACGCGACGAAGATGGCATCGCGCGCCTCGGGGCGGATCTTCGCGCCGCGCGTGCCGTCGCGACAGCCGCCGAACGCGGTCGCGGTGCGCGTGGCGTCGAAGCGGAGCGACAGGTGCATCGTGCGCGCCGGCTCCGCCGTGGTTTCGTCGGCCGGATGCGTGGCCGTCGCCTCGAGCTGCGCAATGGCGGGAATGCCCGAGGCCAGCCCGACCAGATCGGCGAACGTCGCGCCTTCGCCGACGGTCGTGCGATCGTCGGGAGCGCCGAGCCGCAGGCCGACGTCGGGACACGCGCCGGGCTTGAGGCCGTTGAACGCCTGCACCAGCGTGCCCTCCACGCCCTCGAAGACCACGTTCGTGGCCGCGCCGCGGCCGCGGTAGGAGCACTGGTCGCTGTTCTGGAGGTTTACGATGGTCATGGTCCGGAAGGCGAGCACGTAGCGATCGATGTGGAGGGTCCAGCCGTCCGCCACGTCGTTTTCGGTGAAGACGCGCGGCGAGCCTCGCCCGGTGACCGTGAACTGGGCGGAGCCGAGCGGCAGCGCCTCGTCGGCCGGAACGCAGGCCGTCACTGCGAGCAGCGCGAGCGCGGGGAGCACGGACCAGGATCGCATCAGAATCCTCCTTCGAGGCCGAGGCTCGGCACGGTGACGGGACCGAACGTTCGCGGAATGCAGCCCGGTGCCTCGCGCGTGACGCCGGGCAGCGGGAGCTCGGTCCCGCACTTGTAGCCGGTCGTCTCGGTGGAGAGCGTCGCGTTGAGCGCCTCGAGGATCACCGAGATGTAGCCGCGGCTACCGACGGTCCAGCGCTTCTCGAAGCGAGCGTCGATGCGCACGAAGTCGGGCGCACGCTCGGGCGGCGCGCCCACGATCTGCCCGGGATACGCGGGCGGCTCGGGATACGTGGGCCCGCCGCTGTAGAAGACGAAGCGCGAGCCGGCACGCCACCCGCGCCCGAGGTCGACGCTGAGCGCGGCATTGAGCACGTGCGGGCGATCATACGAGGAGAGATAGGTCCGGTTCTCGGCCGTCCGCTCGGAGCGCGAGAGGGTGTACGCCAGGAGCCCGCCGATGCGGCGCGTCAGCTTGCGGCGGACGCCGATCTCGAGCCCGTACGCCGTGCCCTTGGTCTTGCCGAGCAGCGAGTCGCTCTTCTCGATGTCGATCAGCTGGACCTGCGCAGTGCCGAGCGCGTCGTTCAGATCGTAGAACGCCTGGTGGAAGACGGTCGCGGTGCCCGAGACGTCGGACGGAAGATCGATCTCCACGCCCGCGCTGGTCTGCGCCGAGCGCTGCAGGCCGCCCTCGAGCCGCGCCACGCTCACCGCGGGGAGCGCGATGGGCGTGGACGGCGGTTGGGTCACGAGTCCGTAGGCATGGACGATCCGCACCTTGTCGCTCACGAAGAAGCGCGCCGCGATGCGCGGGTCGACGCCCACCGCGCGCGCCTTGTCCGAGCCGTACACGTCGAGGCGGACGCCCGGCGTGACCTCGACGTGCTTGTCGAGTACGAGCACCGCGTCGGCGCGCACGCCGGTCGCGAAGTCGGTGCGCGCCGCGAAGATGCGCCGCTGGCGCGCCACGACGTCGTCGTCGTCGGCGAAGAGCGGCAGCGCGTCGGCCTGGTACTGATCGACGACGAGGTCGGCGCCGGCCCGCACCGTGACGTTCTTCGAGACCGGCTGCTCGATCTCGAGGCGCGTGGCGAGCATCAGGTCCTCGGCAGCGCGCCGCGCCTCGACGCGCGTGCGATCGAAGCCGAGCGTCCCGGCGACGCGCATGCGCCCTCCCCCGCCCAGCGCGTGATCCCAGCGCAGGTCGAGGCGGTGGAACTCCGACGCGAACAGCACGATCTCGATCTCCTGCGGGACGTCGTTGGGCCGCGGCTTGTTGCCGACCGCGGCCTCCAGCGTGTCGCGGTCGGGCGTGGCGCGCTGGGTGGCGCGGTCGTACGCGCCGAACGCGAGCAGCGAGATCACGTCGCGGTCGGTGACCGCGTAGCTGACGCGCGCCTGGTAGTCCCGATAGTCGAGCGAGGTGCTCGAATCGAGGAGCGAGAACAGCGCCGACGTGTACGAGTAGCGCCCGCCTGCGAGCGCCGTGCCCCTCCCGTTCGCGAAGGGGGCTTCGACCAGGCCGCCCGCGTCGATGATGCGCAGCTGCCCCTCGCCGTGCGCGCGCTCGGCGGGCGCCGCGGCGGTCGAGTCGACGACGCCTCCTGCCCAGCGCCCCAGCGCCGCGGGATAGCCGCCCTTGTGGATGTCGGTGCGCGCGACGAGCGCCGGCTGGATGACCGAGGGACCGAGCCCGAAATGAAAGAGATACGGAACGCGGACGCCGTCGAAGTAGTAGCCCACGTTCCCAGGAGGCGCGCCGCGCACGTAGAAGTAGGGCAAGCCGCTGACGATCGGCGTCACGCCCGTTGCCACCTCGAGCGCGCGGAACGGATCACCGAACGCGCCCGGGAGCTGTCGCACCTCGGTGCGCGCGAGCGACTCGGTGATCGGCGCGCCCACCGCGCCCTTGCCCCCGCGCACCACCACGACGCCCGGAGGAGGGGGCGGCAGCGGCGCTCCGTCTGCCACCGGCGAGGTCCCGGGCGCTGCGGGTGGAGGGTCGGTCGGCTCAGGCGGCTCGATCGGCGGCGACGGCGGCGCGGCCTTCGCGAAGTCGATGCGAAAGCGAATGGTCACCGCGATGGGGACCCCGTCGCGCGTCGCCGGGACGAAGCGGGCCGCGCCCACCGCCTCGATGGCGCGCGACGCGAACGGCTCGACGCCTTCCATAACGCGTGCACCTTGCACGTTTCCGTCGGCCGCTACGGTCACCGCCACCACCACGGACGCGTTGCCCTCGGCGGCGTCGGGATACGCCGCCTGCACCGGTGCGAGAAGCCGCGGCGGGACGATGGTCGCCTGCGCTGCGGGCGGATCGTCGGCGAGCGCGACGCGGGAGACCGCGCTCGAGGCACCGAGGAGCGCGACGGCGGCGAGCGTTCTTACGGACCTCACCCCGAGCACGCGGCGAGTCTAGATCAATCCGGGTCGGTGGCCCGGGTATCGATACTGGGCACCGAGGGATCGGCGACCTCGCCTCCGGCGTCGGACAATGACCGAGCTGCGTTCTTCGCCTCCACGGCCGCTGCCGCGGGCGACGCGTGACGGATCGGGACGAGGGCGGCCATCACCGGCGGCTCGTCGGGACGGACGACGGTGGGGATGACGACCGCGGTGTCCACCGGGGCTCCGTCGCTCGTGACCACGTGCGACGCGAGCGCGGCGCCCGCTTCGTTCGACGTGGCCACCGCGCCCCGCGCGGCGAGCCCGCCGAAGATCGCCGCCACCACCAGCACGCCACCGCTCGCAAGCAGCGCGTACTTGCGACGCCGCTCGCCCTGTCGCGCCGCCGCGAGCACCTCGAACGAGAGCGGGGGCGTCGACGTACCGGACTCCTCGCTGCGGCGACGATCGAACACGCGCGTGACGCGCCTCGCCGCCGCTCGCGCGTTCGGGATGTGCTGGGTCAGCGCCATCGCCAGGTGCGTAACGCTCGGATAACGCTGCGCGGGGTCGAGCGAGAGGCAGCGCGCCACCACGGCGTCGATCGCGGCGGGAACGCTCGAGCGGAGCTGCGAGGGCTTCGGCGTCGGCGAGCGCATCACCCGCACGAAGAGCTTCGGCAGCGCATCGTGGCCGAACGGCGTTTGGCCGGTGAGCAGCTCGTAGAGGATCGCGCCGAGAGCCCAGATGTCGGAACGACAATCGAGCAGGGCCGACCCCTCCATCTGTTCCGGCGGCATGTAGCTCGGCGTGCCGAGTACGGTGCCCGGGTCGGTGAGCGCCGCGAGCCCGTGGCTGTGCGACATCCGTGAGATCCCGAAGTCGAGGACCTTGATGCACGGCGAGCCGTCGGCGCACGTCGTGAGGAACAGGTTCGCCGGCTTCAGATCGCGATGGACGATCCCGAGGGCGTGCGCCTCGGCGAGCGGCTCACATGCTTGCAGAATGCACTCGATTGCCATGCGGATGGGCAGCGGACCACGCTGTTTCACGAGCTCCGAGAGATCCGTGCCCGACAGATACTCCATGACCAGGTACGGGACGGCGGGGACGCCGGGCGAGGCCTCGAGCTGACCGATGTCGTGGACGCGCACCGCGTGCTCACTGCGGATCCTGGAGACGGCGCGCGCCTCTCGCCTCAGTCGCTGCACGTAACCGGGCAGGAGGAGCGCCTGGGCGGAGAGGACCTTGAGCGCGACGGGCTGGTCCAGCTCGAGATGGGTCGCGCGGTAGACGACGCTCATGCCGCCGCGGCCGAGGACCGCCTCGAGGCGATACTTGCCGCCGACGACGTCGCCCGGCGCGAGGCGGGCAGCGTCGCCATCAAGGTCGGCATTCTCGTCAGGGTGCATCGCCATCTACTCCGAAAGTCGTGAGGATACGATGCGAGGACCGTGCCCTGGCTCGTCCGCGAGATCTGCCCGGAACCTCACGCGGGACGTGGCGCTCATGCGACCCGCGGGGCAGTGCGCCACGCCACGCTGCCTCGCTGCGGCATGCAGGGTGCACGACGTCGCTCCGATGGACCTACGGCGCGCTGCTCGAACCCTCCACGAGCTCCGCAGCGCGCCGTGGCTCCTCGGTCTGCGGCTCGCCTTCCTCGCGACCGCGGGGATGTTCCTCCTCTACCTGCTGGTCGCCAACGTCATCCTGCGCACGCATCTCCTGCGGGGCTGGCTGGGCGCGCATCCTCAGGAGCTGCTTGTCGAGTACCGCGCAGCGTGGTCGCTTTATCCCGGCCACGTCGAGGTGCGTGACCTCGCGATCCGCCATCAGGACAAGAACATCCAGCTGCACCTCGGTCTCGAGCGCGCGAAGCTGCACCTGAGCCTCTGGGCCCTGACGCAGCGCACGCTCCTCGTCGATCACCTCGACGTTCAGGGCGGAACGTTTCGGCTGACCCACAAGTCCGTGTCGCCGGAGGGTAACGAGGGCCGCATCCGCGCCTTCCCCAGCATCGAGGGCCTCACCGAGCCATTCGTCCCCCACGCGCATCCCGGTGGCGCTCACCCGTGGACCGTCGAGATCGACGCCATCACCGCCACGATGCGCGAGGTCTGGACGATGGAGTATCGCTACCGCGGCGAGGCCGACGTCACCGGCGCATTCCGCGTGCGACCGCACCACGAGATCTACGTCGCGCCCTCGGTGATGGTGACGCACGGCGGGCTCCTCTCGCTCGGTGATCGCGAGCTGATCCGCGGCGGTGAAGGGCGCGTCGAAGCGACGCTCGACAGCTTCGATCCGAGCGTACTGCACGGCATCGCCATCGTCCGGCAGCTGAGCGGCGGCGTGCAGCAGACCGGCGAGCTCGCGTCGCTGGCGAGCGTCGCGGACACCTATTTTCCTGGGGCGAACGTGCATCTCGACCAGGGCACGGGCCCCATCGAGATCACGACGCGCCTCGACCACGGCGTCTTCCAACCGGGCGGGCGGGTCACGTACCGGTCCGGTGATGCCGTCGTGCAGGTGGGGAGCGTGAAGGTCGCGGGCGATCTCGACACCGTGACGCGCGTGGAAGGACCGAGCGAGCACCCGGTGGTGAGCGTGGAGGCGACGATGGCCAAGGGCGTCGCGTTCCCCGCCGGCAGCTCCGCCGAGGGCCACGCCCTCGACCTCCGGGACGTGCGCTCCTCGGTGACGTTCGATCGCGCCGACATCGTCGCGATCGGCGACACCAAGGTGACCCGCGCCGCGACGTCGACGAAGTCGGCGCACGTCGCCGACCTCCACGCATGGCAGCCGATCGCCCCCGAGGGCTGGACCTTCGACGGCGGTGCGCTGACCGTCGCCGCGCAGGCGAAGTACGATGGCGGTCATCTCGACGGGCGCGTCGACGCGCGGCTGGCCGGCGCCGCCCTGGGCATGAGCACGTTCGGCATCAAGGCGAGCGGCAAGGCGGCGTCCGCGATCACGAGCGAGGACGTGAGCAAGGACTTCCTCTTCCGGGGCCTCGCCGCCGACCTCGACGGGATCGCCGTGCGGCTCCTTCGCGGTCGTACCGAAGGGCTGTGGATGCGTGCGCGCACCAAGACGATGCGCGTGTCGACGGACGGCTCCGCCGAGGCGGAGATCGCGGTGGAGTCGGGCCCCGGCGCTCGCATCGTCGAGCTCTTCTCACGCCTTGCACACGTGCCCGACGTCGCCGCGGACGCCACCAGCGGCACGGAGCTCCGTGCGCTGCTGCATTTCCGCGCGCGACCCGGCGATCTGGCGCTGACCGTGAAGGAGGCGAAGAACGGCGCGCTCGAGGGACGCGGGCGTATCCGCAAGACGACCGCCGCGGGCGCGACCGGCGCCTTCCTCGTGAGCGTCGGCCCGCTCCACGCCGGCATCGAAATCGCGCCGGGCGGGGTCTCCGTGATGCCCCTGGCGGACGGCGCATGGCTCGACGAGAGGCTCCGCCAGCGTTGAGCGCGGACCGGGGCACGGCGCGTCAGTGGGACGTTGCGCTACGCGTCAGCTGCGCCGATTCGCTCCGGCGCGACAAATCGGCGCGAAATTTGCGGCTGCCGACACGTCCCACCCCGGGTGGCGCAGTGGAAAGCGTCGTCTCCGCTTCGCCCGCGTTGTCGTTCGGCCCGGACTGGCGTCTGCTGAAGGTGCGCTCGACCGACCGTCGAGCAGGAGGTTCTTCGAATGTCTCGTCGCTTTGCCATCGCATGCCTTACGGTTGCCCCGCTCACCTTCCTCGCTCCGAAGCTCGCCCATGCCGGGCTCGAGTCGTGCGGGAACATCAACGTCAAGGCCGACGCCAAGTGCGAGGTCAAGGTCGACGTCGCCTGCTCCGCGCAGTGCACGCCGGTCAGCTTCACCGCCGCCTGCGAGGGCAAGTTCGTCGCTACTTGCGACGGGAAGTGCTCGATCAACGTGGACGCCAGCTGCAGCGGCAGCTGCAACGCGGACTGCACCGGCAAGTGCTCGGCGAACCCCGGCAGCTACAGCTGCACCGGCAGCTGCACCGGCAGCTGCGAGGCCGACTGCTCGGCCACGTGCAACGCCGAGGTCAGCGGCAGCCAGGCCCAGGCCGACTGCAAGGCCCACTGCTCCGGCAACTGCAACGCGAAGTGCAACGCGAGCTGCAGCGGGACGCCCCCCAGCGCGACATGCGAGGCGAAGTGCCAGGGCTCCTGCACCGGCTCCTGCCAGGCGAAGGCCTCGGCGGATTGCCAGGTCAAGTGTCAGGCGGATGTCGATCTTCCGAAGTGCCAGGCGGAGCTCAAGGGCGGCTGCGATATCCAGTGCAAGGACCCGAAGGGCCAGATCTTCTGCGACGGTCAGTATGTCGACAGCGGCGGCAACCTGGAGAAGTGCGCCGCGGCGCTGAACGCGATCCTGAACCTCAAGTTCTCGTCCTCCGCCTCCGCGGAGTGCAGCGGCAACACGTGCTCGGCCGAGGCGAAGGCGAGCGCGTCCGCCTGCTCTACCACCACCCCCGACTCCCCGAACGCGCCGCTCGCTCCGGCTGCGATCGCGATGTGCGCGGTGGGCGCGGTGCTTGCACGAAGGGTTCGTCGCGGCGGCCGCTGAGCCCGCCCGAAGGAGCCTTTTCGATCATGAACACGACGCAGGCCACCGATAACAAGTCCAAGAAGTTCCAGCCCGTCACCGGGGACGTCGGCGCGCAGCTGAGTGAGCGCGTCGAGCAAGTCCGCGACCTCGTCGAGGACGTGCGGGCGAAGGCGGAGGTCGCGTTTCGTGACAAGCCGTACCTCGTCCCCGTCGCCGCGGGAGCCCTCGGGCTCGGCATCGGCGTCCTGCTCGGTTCGAAGATCACGCGCTTCATCATCTTCACCGCGGTGGGCGGCATCCTGAGCGAAGCGCTCGGCGGTGAGATCAAGCGCTTCGTCGGCGAGTTCCAGAACCGCCTCGGTGAAGGCGAGAGTAGCGAGAAAGACACCGCGTGAGCGGCGCCTGACCTGGAGCTACGCGGCGCGGACGTTCAGCCGCCGCGTAGCTCCAGATCGATGATGAGCGGCAGATGGTCCGACGCCCGTCGCGACACGCCGTTCCAAGGGACGTGGGCGGCCCGCACCACGAGCTGGTCGCTCACGAAGACGTGGTCGAGACGCAGCACGGGCAGGCGGCTCGGGAACGTGGCGCGGGGACGATGGCCGCGGATGGCGCGCTGGGCATCGCGCAGCTTGGCGGCGAATCGCCGGTACGTCGTGGCATGCGGGACCGCGTTGAGGTCGCCGCAGAGGAGATGCGCCTTTTGCAGCTCGCTGCTGCCGAGCCATTCCGGGCCCGCGAGCTCGCGCGACTGCATCCCGCGCTCGTCGCGGTGCACGCCGAGATGCGTGCTGATGATGTCGACCGACCAGCCCGAAGCGAGCTTCGTTCGCGCCCAGATGGCGCCCCGAGGCTCGGCGTTCTGGTGCGGTGAGGCGAACGTCGTCACCTTCACGAGCTGAAGCGGGTGCCGGCTCATGAGCGCGTGCCCGTAGAAGCCCACGCCGCGTCGGAACGTCCGGCAGAAAAGGAGCTTCATCCCGAGCTGCGACGCCAGGTCGCGCGCATGGTGCGCTCCTTCTGCCTCATCGGTCTCCGGAGCGTCGAGCTCCTGGAGCGCGATGACGTCGGCACGCGCGTCCTTGCAGACCCGCGTGACCTCGGCGTTCGAGTCCTGCCCGCCGGGCCCCACACAACCATGGACGTTGTACGTCATCACGCGGAAGCGGGGCACCGCCGGAGCCATACGGCAGCGGAACGATGGTTGCAACTTGCGTCCTCGAAGCGCGGCGTTGGGTCGCGCGAGGAAGGTCACGACCATGGATCCCAAGACGAGCGGCGTGCAGGGCGAAGGCAACTACGACGCGACCCACAACTACAACGATGGCGTGAAGAAGTCGGTCGAGAAGGGCAACGCCGAGGAGCTCGCGGAGAAGGCAAAGAAGGCGCTCGAGGGCCCCGAAGGCGACGCGCTCCGCGCGGCCGAGGAGAAGGGCAAACAGGGCGGCGAAGGCGCGCCGAAGAAGTGACCGGACCGTGACGATGGAATCGATTCGCGACGCGGTGAAGGCGCGCGCCCGTTCCCTGGGGACGCTGTTCTCGAGGTCGTACGACAAGTTCGACGAGCTCGACGGCTTCCGTCTCGGCGCGGCGTTCTCGTACTACGCCACGTTCGCGATGTTTCCGCTCGTGCTCCTCTCGGTGACGGTCATCGGGTTCGTTGTCGGCGACAGCGACGCCGCGCGCGATCGCGTGCTCGCGGCGGTCGCGAGCTCCGACAGCTCCGTCACCGACGTCATCAACCAGACGCTCGTGTCGATGAAGGATGCGGGGGCGCGCAAGACCTCGGCGATCATCGGCCTCCTCTCGCTCCTCTTCGCGGCGAGCGGCGCGTTCGTGGAGCTGGACTTCACCCTCAACAAGATCTGGGACGTGAAGCCGCGGGTGGGCACTGGCGTCGTCGGCAAGGTGAAGGTCTTCCTGGAGGAGAGACTCTCCGGGCTCGCCTGCGTGCTGAGCATCGGTGTGTTCCTCGTCCTCTCGCTGGTCAGTAGCGCGACACTGAGCGTCCTCGCACAGCACGCCCGGTCCAAGGTCACCCCAGCGCTCCTCCAGGTGGCCGAGCTGGGCGTGTCGCTCGTGCTGCTCTCTCTCGCCATGGCTGCGGCATTCCACTACGTGCCGCGCTCCCGGCCCCCCTTCCGTGACGTCATCGGCGGCGCGATCCTCACGACCGTGCTCCTCACCGTGCTCAAGGCGCTCTTCGCGGTCTACGTGTCACGCCTCACCAGCTTCTCGACCTACGGCGTCGCCGGAGGCGTGCTGGCGCTCGCCACGTGGATCTATCTGTCCTCGCAGATCATCTTCTTCGGCGCGACGATCACGCGCGTCCACTGCGAGGCGACGGGCTTCCCGGCGGCCACGAAGCGCGACGCGGAGAACATCGCCGCGCATGTGCACGCCATCGCCGAATAGCCGGCGTTTCGGCCGCGAAAGGCACAAAACGAAGAAAGCGCGAACCGCATGCGGTTCGCGCTTCATCGCTCCGGCGCAGCAGGCTCAGGTGGCGACGCGGCGGCCGAATATCATCGACAGAGCGCCGAGGACCAGGAAGACGAAGAAGAGGATCTTCGCTATACCCGCCGCGCCAGCCGCAAGGCCGCCGAAGCCGAGGACCGCAGAGATGAGAGCGATCACGAAAAAAACAGCGGCCCAGTAGAGCATGACGAACCTCTTGGTGTTGGTTGGTGGGAACGTGTCGAAGGTTGCCTGCACCTGAAGCGAAGTCCGTGCCGACAAGACCGCTCCACAGGCACCCGTCCTGCATCGTTGGTATCCATGAACGAGCCCACCAACCCGCAGTCGCCCCCCGCGCAGCCCGCCCCGCCGGTGAACCCGGACCCCAAGGCGCATCCGATTCATCCTGTCATCCCCACGCAGCCGATCCACGAGGGCTCCGATCCCTCGACGCCGATCACCGAGACCGACGACATCCGTCCCCGGTGAGGCGATGAAGTTCACCTACCGTCTCCAGAAGGAGCAGAGCGGCTGGCTCGCCGAATGCGTCGAGTCGGACGCGATGGGCGAGGGAAAGACAGAGATGGAGGCGGTGGCCTCGCTTCGCGAGTCCCTCGAGGAGCGCATGTTCCGCCCGGACGCGGTCGCGCCGCCTCCGGAGGCGCCGCACGCGCCGATCGTCCTGGAGCTCGCCGGCAAGCCGCCCCCCGACTCGCTCGACCTCGGTGGCCCCGGGGGGTAGCGGTGCTAGAGCGGGCGACATGAAGATCTCGCTCGAGCGGCTCGACACGCGGGGGCTGCGCGTCGACCTGCCGGGCTCGCACCGCGAGGCGCTCTCGCTGGTCGCCGCGGTGGGGCTGCGCGGGGTCGTCGAGCAGACCGATGCACGGCTCGCGCTGTCCGACGTCGCGGCGGAGAGTGTCGAGCTCGCGTCGCTGCGTGTCCTGCTTGGAAAGCTGGTGCTCTCGAGCGCAGAAGGGGCGACGCTCAGCGGCCTCGCGCTGGCTATGTACAGCACCCCCGAGCAGCTCGTGCTCTCGGCCACCCTCGCGTCGATCGTGGCCAACGATCTGGAGGTCGCAGTCGACGACGTGCTCGTGCGCGGGCGCGTGACGCTCACGGCGCCCGAGTTGGTCGTTCGCGGTGACGAGGGCAGCCTCTCCGCGGCGCGCGTGGAGATCTCCGATTTCCTCCTGCGCGTCGGCGGCGTCGAGCTGACGGCCACGCAGCTGGTGGGCGGAGGCGTGAAGCTCGGTTGGGGTGCGGCCGGCTTCTGGCTGCACGCGACGTCGCTCGAGGCCCCCGCGTTCGGGCTGCGGACGGGCGACGTGCAGCTCGCGGCGGAGGCCGTCGCGGTCGGCGCGTTCCGGCTCGATGGCAAGCAGCTCACGATGGGAAGCGCCGCGCTCGGCTCCGGCCAGGTGACGGTGGGCCTCCGGCGCAGCTCGGCGTCAGAGAGCGTGACCGCCACGCACGACATCCCCACGCTCCCCGAGCCCGCGGCGACGTCGCTGATCGAGCTGACGACGCTCGATGCGCTCTCGGGGCAGCTCGACGTGGACGTCGCTGTCGATCTCACGGTGCCGATCATCGGCCGGCGGAAGGCCACGCACCGGCTGCGGGTGACCATCGAAAACGGCACGCTCGACTATCACGCGCTCGAGCACAACCTCGCGAAGCTGGAGGACGCGCTGCTCGACTTCTCCGTCCGCGAGAACGCGCTGGTGCTCGAGCGGGTGAACCCGCTCTTCCCGGCGCGCGGGCACGGCAAGCCCGTGGTGATCTGGGACCTCGCCGGCGCGGATCTCGAGCTCGCGCAGCGCGCTCGGGTCCGGCTCTCGGTGCTGCCGCAGGCGCGGCTCGCCTCCGCTACCGACGAGAGCGAGGCGCCGGCGTCGAAGAAGAGCAGTGGCATCGCGCTGCGCGAGCTCGGCCTCCTTCGCATCAACGCGCGCCTCGCGCTGGCCGCGCCGGCAGCATCGCCGACCGGGCAGGTCCGCCTCGACCACGTTGCCTCGCTGACCCTGGGCGGCAACGTGTTCCACGAGCCCGGCGGCTCCCACGAGGGCTCGGTGCTGGGCGAGCTCACCGGGCTTGCAGGTAGTCTACACGCATTGCTACTGGGCACGACGCGGGTCGACGCCGCGAGCGTGACGGCCGCGAGCCTCGCGCCCATCGAGCTGGCGTTCGCGGACGTGCAGCCGACGAACCTGGAGGTGGGCCTCCAGGGCGTGGCCCTGGAGGGCGTCACCCTCGCACTCTGATCAGGATCTACACGGGGCCTCGGAGGCACGGGAGCCCGAAGCTCCGTGTGACTCTCGGCCCGCGTCAGCGGCGGAGCCAGCGCATGCGGTAGACCGGCAGCCCATCGGCGATCGCGCGGTGCTCCCGCGGGCTCCGCGCGCCGTAGGGGTTCTCGGCCACCGTGGGCGAGCCTTCGACATCGCCCGCTGCGACGAACGCCTCGTGCGCCCCGACCACGCTCGCGTACTGCGTCGCGCGCTCCTCCACGTCGGTCTGGATGTAGAGCTCGCCGCGCGGCGACAGGAGGCGCGCCACCTCGTTCATGAACACGTCGCCCATCACCAGGCGCTTCGTGTGCTTCTTCTTCCACCAGGGATCGGGAAAATGAAGGAAGGCGCGCTGCACCCCGCCGCTTGGGCCGAGCCGTGGAAGTGCGAGCCGCGCGTCCTCGCAGAGCACCCGCGCGCGCGTTGCATGGCCCTCCTTCGCGAGGCGCGCATCGCCGACCGCGGCCCACTTGCGGCGGATCTCGAGGCCCACCAGCCCCGCCTCGGGCGCCGACCCGGCACGCTCCGAGAGGAAGCCCGCCTTCGGTCCCGGTCCGATCTCGAGCTCGAGCCACGCCCCCTGCACCACTTCGCGCAGATCCACGGTCTCGCTGGTCGGCAGTCGCGGCGCGTCCGCGTAAGGGCCCCGCGAAGGAGGCAGCACGATGCCCGGCCGAGGGGCGCGATCGGTCACGGACACCCGCGCCGGATAGACGCGCGCGCAGGTCCGGTCAAGGTCTGTTAACTTCAGCGCGCCGTGGCGACGAGCGAAGACTCCCCGGGACTCTCGAGCAACGTGGTCGTCCGCGCGCGGCGTCTGGCGCGCTACGCGCCGCTCCTGCTTGCCACGCTGCTCGTCGCGCGCACGTCGATCCGCGCCGTCTACGCCAAGCTCGGCCACCCGGGCGCCTCGCTCGACGACGCCTATATCCACTTCCAGTACGCCCGCGCCATCGCCGAGGGCCACCCGCTGCGCTTCCAGGCCGGCGAGCCGATCTCGACCGGCGCGACGAGCTTCGCGTGGCCCGCGCTCCTCTCCCTCCCCTACCTCGTCGGGCTGCGCGGCGAGTCGATCCTGTGGGCGGCGTGGATCGTCTCGTACGTCGCGCTCGGCGCGCTCGCCTACGAGGCCTACGCGCTCTCCGTCCCGCTCGCGGGGCGCGGCGCGGCCATCGGCGCTGGCGCCATGACGCTCGCGTTCGGCGGCCTCGCGTGGTGCGCCGCCAGCGGCATGGAGGTGGTGCCGTTCGCCTGGGTGCTCGCGCATGCGATCCGGCGCGCGAGCGAATGGCACGAGGACCCCGCGCGGCGTACCCCGCGCGAGCTGCGCATCCTCGTCGCGCTGGCGCTCCTTGCACCGTTCGTACGGCCGGAGGGCGTGATCGCATCGCTGGCGCTCGGTGCGGCGGTGGCCCTGCATCCCCGCGCTGGCGGCATGCGCAGGCGCGCCGAGGCGCTGTTCTTCGTGGTCGCCGCGATCGCGCCGAACCTGCTCTTGCTCGCGCTGACCGGCCACGCGACGTCGAGCACCGCGCAGGTGAAGCTCCTCATCGGCAACCCGTATTACGTCATGCCCGACGCCGCGATCGCCAACGTGCGCCTCCTCGTGGGCACCATCCTCGAGGGTGAGGTCTGGTCGGCCGAGTTCCTCCCGCACGGTGGCGCGCCGTTCGCGTGCGCCGGCCTCGCCGCGCTGCTGTGGCGCGGCCGCGCGAGCCGCCACCCGTTCCGCGCCGTCACGGTGCTCGTGCTGGCGCTCGGCATGTTCGTGCCCTGCCTCTACGTCACGTTCCTCTGGAACCGACTGCGTTACCTGTGGCCGTTCGCGCCGGCGTGGTTCGTCGGCCTCGCCTGCCTCGCGCGGGCGCTGGGCACGCTCGCGAGCCGCATCGATCGGCGCGTGGGCGTCGCCACCACCACGCTCGCCGCCGGCGCGTTCGCGGGCTCGCTCGCGGTGCGGCTCGACTGGGTGATCGAGGACGTCGCGCAGTCGTCGAGCGGCATCGATCGCCAGCAGGCCGCCCTCGGCCGCTGGGCCGACCAGAACCTCCCGCGCGAGGCGCGCATCGGCGTCAACGACACCGGCGCCATCGCGTACTTCGGCAATCGCCTCACCTTCGACATCGTCGGCCTCACGACGCCGAGCGAGGGCCGGTACTGGGTGGCCGGCGTGGGCTCGCGCCTCGAGCACTACGAGCGCCTGCGCCGCTCCTCACCGGCCTCGCTACCCACCCACTTCATCGTCTACCCCGAGTGGATGGCGTGCGATCCCGTACTCGGCAAGCCGCTGCACGAAGCGGTGGTCACGGACTCCTCGATCCTCGGCGGTCAGGTGATGCGCGTGTACGAGGCGCGCTGGGATCACCTTGCGAGCGGCGAGCTCCCCTGGACGAAGACCGGCACCATCCTCGACACAGTCGACGTCGCCGATCTCGAGAGCGAGAAGGAGCACGGCTACGAGCTGCTCGGCGCGCACGACGGCGAGCAGACGGTGGAGGAAGGCAACGCGCCGGACGGCGCCGTCGTCCTCGACGGTGGCCGCACGCATCGTATCCGCGATCGCTTCGTGGTGAGGCTGCAGGCGGGCCGCGCGGCCCACGGCCTCGGCCGTCTCCAGAGCGCCGGCCGCCCCCACGTGCACGTGCAGGTGGAGGGCAAGGAGGTGCTCTCGCAGACGCTCGAGGGCGGCCCGTGGGTCGAGCTCGCGTTCGACATCCCGGCCGAGCTCGCGAAGGAGAGGACCACGGTCGAGGTGATCGCCGACGGCGCGTTCAGCTCCTTCCACTGGTGGGTCAGCGAGTGAGCCTCGCGGGCGGCGCGGCAAGGCAGCTGTGATAGAACCATGGCGTGCGGAAACGACCCCTCGGAAAGACCGGCCTCGTCGTCTCGGAGCTCGCGATCGGCACGTGGGGGCTGGCCGGAGAGTCGTACGGCCCCGTCGACGAAGCGGATGCCGAGAAGGTACTCCGGCGCGCGCTCGACATGGGCTTCACGCTGGTCGACACGGCGGATGCCTACGGCGGCGGCAAGATGGAGCAGCTCGTCGGCAAGGTCCGCAAGGACTTCCCCGAGATCGTGATCGTGACGAAGGCGGGCGTCGATCGCACCACCGACCCCACGCGCAAGACGTTCGACCCCACGTACATCCGCGGCGCCGTGGAGCGCTCGTGCAAGCGCCTCGGGATCGACTCGCTGCCGGTCTTCCTCCTCCATCACCCCACGCCCGACGCGCTCTACGGTGGCGACGCCATCGAGATCGCCGAGACCCTGAAGAAGGAAGGCAAGATCCAGCACTGGGGCGTCGCGGCGGGGGACGAGGACGTGGCGCGCGCCGCCATCGACAAGGGCGCCGAGGTCATCGAGCTCGCCTACAACGTGACGCACCCCATCGACCTCCATCGCATCTCCGGCGACGTGATGGTCGCGGGCTGCGGCGTGCTCGCGCGCAGCGTCCTCGCCTACGGCATGCTCGCGGGCATGTGGAGCGCGGAGAAGACGTTCGACGACGGCGATCACCGCAACGACCGCTGGACGCGCATGGAGCTCGAGCACCGCGTGCAGCAGCTCGACGCCATCCGCTTCCTGGTGAAGGGCGAGGTCCACACGCTGCGCGCGGCCGCGGTGCGCTTCGTGCTCGCGAACCATCTCGTGTCGGCGGCGGTGCTCGGCGCGCGCACCGTGGAGCAGCTCGAGCAGCTGGTCCGCGAGACCGGCGGCGGCCCCCGCTACCTCCCCGACGACGACCTCCGCCAGCTGCCGCGCGCCCTCGATCGCGTGGGCATCCATTCGTGACCATCGACCGGGCAGACGTCCTCACGAAGCTGCTCACAATGGCGCGCGGCGCCTCGCAGATCATCATGGGGATCTACGCGGGCGACGATCTCGGCGCGGAGCTCAAGGGCCCGAACGACCCCGTCACGCGCGCCGACAAGGAGGCGAACGCGTTCCTCCTCGCGGAGATCGAAGAGCATCTCCCGGGCCTCCCGGTCGTCGCCGAGGAGAGCGATCCGTCGCTCTTCCGCGGGTTCGAGTCGTCACCCGTCGCGCTCTTCGTCGATCCTGTCGACGGCACGCGCGACTTCATCGCGAAGAACGGCGAGTTCTGCGTGATGATCGGACTCGCCGAGGAGGGCCGCGCCACCGTGGGCGTCGTCCTCTGCCCGACGTTCCGCGGACAGCGTCTGGTCTACGGCGGGGCCGAGGGGCTCGGCGCGTTCCTCTTCGACGACGAAGGAGGCCGGTCGTCCATCCACGTCGCGACCGAGGCTGACCTCGCGAAGGTCCGCTGCGCGGTCTCGCGCTTTCAGCGCAGCAAGAGCATCGATGCCAAGCTCGGCGCGCTCGGTCTGCGCGAGCTCGTACCCATCGGTAGCTCCGGCGTGAAGGGTGTCGAGGTCGCGAGCGGGCACATCGAGCTCTACGCGCATCCCTCGCGCGGCAAGGTGAAGCTCTGGGACGCGTGCGCGCCCGACGCCATCGTGCGCGCGGCCGGCGGCCTCCTCACCGACGCGCACGGCGTGCCCTACGATTACCGCGGCGCCATCGAGCAGGGTGAGGGCACGGTGGCCGCCAACCCGCAGCTGCACGCCGAGGTGATCCGCCGCTTCGCCGCCCACGACGCGGGAACCGCTCCGTGAGAGATCACGCCGACGTGGTGGTGGTCGGGGCGGGCATCATGGGCCTATCGATCGCGTACCACCTGGCACGGCTCGGGGTGCGCAATGTCACGGTCGTCGACCGCAGCTACCTGTGCGGTGGCGCGAGCGGGCGCAACGGCGGCGGCATCCGCGCGCAGTGGTCGAGCGAGGCGAACGTGCGGCTCATGCAGGAGAGCATCCGCATGTGCCAGGACTTCGCGAGCGAGTTCAAGATCAACGTGTGGCTGCGCCAGGGCGGCTACCTGTTCCTCGCGCGCACCGCGAAGATGCAGCGCGCGCTCGAGGACAGCACCAAGCTGCAGCGCGAGTGCGGGCTCTCGACGCGCATGCTCTCGCCGCGCGAGGCGCAGAAGGTCGTGCCGGAGCTCGCGATCGACGGCGTGGTCGCGGCGAGCTTCAACCCCGACGACGGCGTCGTCTTCCCCTGGCCGTTCGTGTGGGGCTTCGCGCAGGCGGCGACGAAGCTCGGCGTGGAGATCGCGACGTTCACCGAGGTCGCAGGCATCGACGTGCGCGGCACGACCATCGAGGGCGTGCGCTTGCGTCCGGTCGGGAAGTCGGGCGGAAAGCCGAAGCGCGGCACGACCACGCGCATTCACACGAACAAGGTGGTGAACGCGGCCGGCGCGTGGTCACCGGAGATCGCGCGCCTCGTGGGCGTCGACCTGCCGAACAAGCCACATCGCCACGAGATCTGTTCGACGGAGCCGCTGAAGCCGTGGCTGAAGCCGCTCGTCGCCGACCTCGGGAGCGGCCTCTACTTCAGCCAGTCGACGCGCGGCGAGATCGTGGGCGGCCTGAGCCAGGAGCGCGTCCCGGAGGGCATCGACCAGAACAGCTCGCACGCGTTCCTCGGACTTTACGCGCGCGCGATGGTGGCGACGTGCCCGGTGCTCGGCAAGGTCAAGGTGCTCCGCCAGTGGGCGGGCTGCTACGACCTCACGCCCGACTCCTCGCCGATCGTCGGCGGCATCGACGAGATCGAGCACTTCTACCAGGCCTCGGGCTTCGTGGGCGCGGGCTTCATGATGGCGCCGGTGGTGGGCAAGCTCATCGCGGAGCACATCGCGCACGGCACGCATCTGCCGATGTTCGACCGGTGGAACCTGCGGAGGTTCAAGGAGGGGAAGCTGCTCGCGGGTGAGGGGATGATCCTCGGGTAGAGAGACGAGAGCCAGATTTCAGAAGGCTCGGAGCCCCGGAGCGATTTCGAGGTCCCCCTGGCAGGTCGCGGCGACCTGTCGGGCAGCCGCGTGCTACGGAAAAAAATTCCGGGCCTCCGTGTGAATCTCGTCTCGCTCTCTCCTCAGTGTGCCGGAGCGGGGCCCGCGCCCTTCAACACCGGCGGCCCCAGCGGCAGCAGCGCTTTGCCCGACGCGCTCACCAGCACCAGCGAGATGCCGATGTACACCGCCAGGAGCATCAGGATCGCCGTGCAGATCGCCACCGGCAGACCGACGTTCACGTGCGCCACCTCACGCAGGATGCGAAGCATGTAGATGGCATCGATATCGAGGAGGAACACCACCAGTACGCGCGCGAAGAACGCGAACGCGTAGGTCATCGCGAAGAAGATGACGAGGAAGCAGATGTCGACCGAGAGCACGATCGCCGAGCTCGCCTGCTTGCCGTTCGCGAGGCCGTCGAGCGCCCACCAGTTCATGACCCAGTTGAAGGAGAACGTGGTGAGCAGCGTGCCGCCCAGCATGTTCTTGTTCGCAAAGCTCATGAGCCCCGCGAGGAACTGACAGCCGCCGCCGAAGAGCAGGCACATCCAGGAGGCGGTGCGCAGCGCGTCGACCGTCATCGCCGACTTCATGCCGAACGCGATCGGCAGGAGCGCGGCGCAGCCGATGGCGAGCCCGAACAGCCCGAGCGCGGTCGGGTCCGCGAAGGACAGGACCGGCAGGGCGGCGGGCGCGGGGGCTGTCCCGGGAGCCGGCACCACGCGCGGGGCGGCGGTGCTGGCAGCGGCCTCTTCGTTCATGAACGTCTCCTTCATCGCCATCATGACCTCAGCTCGCTTTCCGCACGAGATCATCCGTGATGCGCACGGCGATGCCCGCTTGATTGTGACCCACGCCCGACCCCACCAGGACCACGAGATCGCCGGACTTCACGCGGCCGCTCACGATCGCGTCGTGCAGCGCCATCGGGATGCACGCCGAGCCGGTGTAGCCCCACTTCTCCATCACGGTGTGGGTCTTCTCCATCGGGAGGCCGAGGTTGACCATCGCCTTCGCGATGGTGCGCTTCCGCACCTGGGTGAAGACGACGAGGTCGATGTCGCGGAGCGTGAAGCCATTGATCTCCGCGAGGCGATTCACGACCGCGGGCCAGCCCACGTCGTTGATCTCGGCCGGGTACTTCTCGACCATGCGCACGTTCGTGCGGCCGGCGCGGACCGACTCCTCGCTCGCGGGCTCCGCGGTGCCGCCGCTGTAGATGCCCCAGTGCTTCGCATAGGCGCCGTCGGCGCGGTACGCCGAGGCGAGCAGCCCCTGCGTGTCCGAGCGACCGAGCAGCGCCGCGCCCGCGCCGTCACCGTAGAAGAACGACGACGTGTCCTCGGGGTCGGAGAGCTTGTGCATCATGTACGCGCCGATGACGAGCACGTGCTTCATCCACGGGTTCGTGACCATGAGGCCGTTGGCGGTGGCGAGCGCGGTCGGGAACGAGGCGCACGCGCAGCCGACGTCGTAGGTGCCGGCGCGGGGCGCGCCGAGCTTGTGCTGGACCACCACCGACGTCGCCGGCGTGATGTAGTCGGGCGAGTCGGTCCCGACGACGATCATGTCGA
>Ga0123336_10000998_pt1 | contig 26775 bp, 21 predicted proteins | sample SSSSmetaG_FD_96466 | JGI IMG/M metagenome (GOLD analysis project Ga0123336, IMG submission 96466) | Glacier valley bacterial and archeal communities from Borup Fiord, Nunavut, Canada, to study Microbial Dark Matter (Phase II) - ​SSSS metaG | ecosystem: Environmental > Aquatic > Freshwater > Ice...
CCTCTACTGAAAAAACCTTTGCTCATTGAACATATTAAACCACGACTTCTTGGTCATTGGGGAACAACACCAGGTCTGAATTTTATTTATGCGCATCTCAACAGGATCATCAAACAATATGACCTTAATATGATCTATGTCACCGGCCCCGGTCACGGTGGACCAGGCCTGGTAGCGAACACCTACCTGGAAGGAACCTACTCAGAAGTTTATCCTAACATCACTGCTGATGAAGGTGGCATGAAAAAACTTTTCAAGCAGTTTTCCTTTCCGGGAGGTATACCAAGTCATGTTGCGCCGGAAACACCAGGTTCTATCAATGAAGGTGGAGAGTTGGGATATTCGCTCGTGCATGCCTTTGGTGCTGTATTCGACAATCCCGATCTCATTGCCACGTGTGTGATTGGCGACGGAGAAGCCGAAACAGGTGCATTGGCTGCAAGCTGGCACTCCAATAAATTTTTAAATCCTCTGCACGATGGCGCGGTGCTTCCTATTCTTCATCTAAATGGTTATAAAATTGCCAATCCCACCGTGCTGGCCCGAATTCCGGAAGAAGAGTTAGAACAACTTTTTATTGGCTATGGTTATAAGCCATATCTTGTCAGTGGCGATGTACCGGAGCAAATACATCAAAAGTTAGCAGCAACACTGGACATTGTAATAAAAGATATAAAGAAAATACAACAGGACATTCGCGCCAACGGATTTAAAAAACGTCCACAATGGCCGATGATTATTTTTCGAACTCCCAAAGGCTGGACAGGACCCAAAATTGTTGACGGGATCCAGATTGAAAATACGTGGCGTGCTCATCAGGTACCATTGGCAGAGCTAGCCAACAAGCCTGAGCATATTAAACTTCTGGAGCAATGGATGAAAAGCTATAAACCGGAAGAACTTTTCGACAACGAAGGGAAATTGATTTCTGAATTAGCAGCACTTGCTCCGAGTGGTAATCGAAGGATGGGTGCCAACCCTCATGCCAACGGCGGTATGGTATTGCAAGAACTTCAAATGCCTGATTTCAAAAAGCATGCAGTGGAAGTGATCGCTCCAGGCACACAGCTTGCAGAGGCAACGGCAGTATTAGGAGCATTCTTGCGTGACATCATAAAGCTTAACTGGGAGAAAAGAAATTTCAGATTATTCGGTCCTGATGAAACTTCTTCTAACCGTTTGTCAAAAGTGTTTGAAGTGACCGAGCGCACGTCCACCGCGGAGATAATAAAAAGTGACGATCACATTTCACCCGATGGTCGTGTGATGGAAGTATTAAGTGAACATTTATGTCAGGGATGGCTCGAGGGATATTTATTAACAGGCCGGCATGGACTATTCTCATGTTATGAAGCGTTCATTCACATTGTTGATTCAATGTTCAATCAACATGCGAAGTGGCTCAACGTATCACGTAAATTATCCTGGCGACGGTCCATTGCATCGCTCAATTATCTTCTTACATCCCATGTATGGAGACAAGATCATAACGGAAACAGTCATCAGGATCCTGGATTTCTTGATGTTGTTGCCAATAAAACATCAGATATCGTTCGAATCTATCTCCCACCGGATACCAACTCTCTTTTATCTGTTACAGACCATTGTTTGCGCAGCCGTGATTACATTAATGTCATTGTTGCAGGAAAGCAACCGGAATTACAATGGATGGATATGACTTCAGCAATAAAACATTGCACGGCAGGTCTTGGCATCTGGGAATGGGCAAGCAATGATGAAGGCAGTGAACCGGACGTTGTGATGGCTTCGGCAGGTGATGTGCCGACACTCGAAATGATGGCTGCTGTCCAGCTAATAAGAGAACATCTTCCAGAACTCAAAATTCGCGTTATCAATGTGGTAGACTTAATGAGTCTGCAGCCGCATAGCGAGCATCCTCACGGCTGGAATGATATTGATTTTGATATGTTGTTCACAAAAAATAAACCTGTCATATTCGCTTTTCACGGGTATCCGTTACTGATTCACCGTCTCACCTATCGCAGAACAAATCACCATAATCTCCATGTACGCGGATATAAAGGTGAGGGAACAACGACAACCCCGTTTGACATGGTGGTACTGAATGACCTTGATCGTTATCATCTGGCCGGCGACGCAATTGATCGCCTGCCATCGTTGGGATCACGCGGCGCTTATTTCAAACAGTTCTTACAAGGAAAGCTAGTGGAGCACAAAACCTATATACAAGAGCATGGTGAAGACCTGCCTGAAATAAGAGATTGGAAATGGACATTGTCAAATAATGCCCGACCATTATAAACCGAAATAATTACATGAGCATTCAATATCCGATCAGCGACGTTCATGCGTTATCCACCGATGAAATTTTAAATTCTTTCGAGACCAATGCTGCAACTGGAATAACATCCGAAGAAGCCAGGCAACGCTCCACTAAATTTGGATTGAATATTTACCAGGCTCAAAAACAAAAGAGCATCTGGATGATTCTTCTTGACCAGTTCAAAAACCCGATTGTTTATTTACTGATGTTCGGCGTGGCGGTATCCTTTTATTTTAAAGATACCATCGAAGCTATTGCAATTCTTGCCGTGATCTTCATCAATGCAATGATCGGCTTTCTGATGGAGGTACAGGCCCGCACGTCGATGAACGCATTGCGTGAAATGGAAGTAATCGTTTCAAATGTAATTCGCGATGGAAAGGTTGTAGAAATTCCTTCGGAAAAAATTGCGCCAGGAGACATTGTTGTATTGGGAGCCGGCGATATCATACCCGGTGATGGACGCCTGATCGAAGTAAATCAATTGCAGTGCGATGAGTCCTCGCTGACAGGTGAATCGCTTCCAACGACAAAAAATACGGATCCTCTTCCACGTAACACCACCCTTGGTGATCAGCACAATATGGTATTTAAAGGAGCTTCAGTTATGAATGGCAATGGAAAAGCAGTTGTCACCGGAATTGCTTCTCAAACTCAGCTTGGCACTATCACCTCACTGGTTGAAAGTGCAACTTCGACTGAAACTCCCTTGGATAAAAAGTTAAACACACTCACAAAGAAACTCATTGGCGTTACCCTTGTAATGACTATCCTATTTGCCGTCACTGCGTTTATACAGGGAAAATCATGGATACTGATCATCGAAACTTCTATTGCCCTGGCTATCGCAGCGATACCGGAAGGATTACCAATCGTTGCAACGGTTGCCCTTGCCTATGGAATGCTGCTCATGGCCCGCAGAAATGTTATTGTCAAAAAACTATCAGCGGTGGAGACACTGGGGAGTACAAGTGTAATCCTCACCGATAAAACTGGCACACTAACAGAGAATAAAATTTACGTCGAAGCATTATCATTTCCTGGCGAAGAGATCCAGGTTAAGATCGAGAAGGGTGTGTTGCATTTTACAAACGGAGAGATCAAGCGAAGCAAAGAGAACTTTGAAAAACTCACCTTGATCGGCACTCTCTGCAATGATGCTTCACTCAGGAACAATGAAGAGAGAAAGAAGCCTTCCGGTGATCCGATTGAGATAGCACTTCTTCAATTGACAGTCGCCTCCGGAGAAGTGATCGAAGAACTTACAACAGATTATTTGCGGCTTGATGAAATGCCGTTCAGTTCAGAAACAAAAATGATGGCAACCTTTCACAAAGGGAAACAAGGAAATTTTGTTGCCGCAAAAGGTTCAGTGGAACATGTACTGGAAAAATGTAGCAGGAGCCAATCAGGAGCATCCATTACTGAAGGAAGGGAGAAGAAAAAAAAGCGATTTTAAAAGAGTCCGAGAGAATGTCTTCTCAAGGACTTCGGGTGCTGGCGTTTAGTTATAAAGAAGGATCATTCAGCTCCGAGAATTATCTAAACGAGCTGGTGTATGTTGGAATGATAGGATTTCTTGATCCTCCACGCCTGGATATAAAAGGAGCTATTCTCTCCTGTCGAAAAGCAGGAATACGAGTCGTTATGATCACAGGTGATCACCCAATGACTGCATTAAATATCGCACGACAAACTGGCCTGGTCGATACATCAGAAATAAATGTAATGACTGGTAATGAGATCCCGCCCATTGATTCTCTATCGGAAGAATGGAGAAATAAGATCCTGTCAACTTCCGTATTTGCCCGTGCAACACCAAAACAAAAGCTTGATATCGCCGACGTCTATCAAAAAGCAGGAAACATTGTTGCGATGACCGGAGATGGAGTCAATGATGCGCCTGCCTTAAAAAAAGCGGACGTAGGTATTGCGATGGGATTAAGAGGAACATCGGTAGCAAAAGAAACGGCCAGTATAATTTTAAAAGATGATTCTTTTAAATCAATTGCTGAAGCCGTTGAGCATGGCAGAGAAATTTTTCAGAATATTCAAAAGTTTGTGATCTACCTGGTATCGTGTAATCTCAGCGAAATACTAATTGTTACGACGTTAGGATTCATGGCGCCGGCCTCGACGCTGTTACCGTTGCAGATTCTGTTCTTAAATATGATCACCGATGTCTTTCCTGCATTAGCGCTCGGGCTCGGCAAGGGAGACAAGACAGTGATGCTAAAACAACCACGTGATTCAAAGAAAGACATTGTCTCAAAAAGAGACTGGGTTATTATAACCATTTATGCCGTGATCATGAGCCTGGCGGTAATTGCAGCTGTTGTCTTTTGCCGGCGATACATTTCAACGGATGAAAAAATCATTAACAATATTGGCTTTATCACACTCACGTTTGTTCAGCTATTTCATGTATTCAACATGTCTTCATTGCGTTCACCATTCCTGATAAACGAAATCAGTCGTAATAAATTCGTCTGGATTGCCATCGCTCTTTGTACAGGATTGTTAGCGCTGGTATTCGCTTCCTCACTTATGCGGTCGGTTTTAAACTTGTCAGTTTTGTCAACGAAGGTATGGATCGTCTCATTGATCGCTGGCATTATCCCATTACTACTAATCCAGACGTATAAAGCTTTCTGGAAACGCACTAAGCGAGATCATTGACAAATACTCGAATAGAGTATGAAAATTCTCAGTTATTTTCACCTAGTCAGTCTCTACCCATTGGGATAGCAACGCAACGTCATGCTTATCAAGCAATGGCATTGATGCAAGTAGATGAGGAAATATTTTTTGAAAGATTGATTCCAATTTCATGCGGTTGCGTTCTTTTTCATCCCACCAATCATTGTAGAGATGAAGCCACGCTTCCCTTTCACCTTCATTAATAGATTGCTCCTTATAATGTTGATGTAATAAATCAAGGCTGACACACTGGTCGTGGAATTTCCCTAATACCTGCGTCAGCGACTTGATGGCTTTTCTACCAAAGGACACATCCGATAAAACTCCTGTAAAGTTCTTTGTCTCTGAAGCGATCACGAGAATATCTTTTAAAATTTTCCGAATCATATGTAGCGATTTATCTGAAAATGATGCCATCTGATATAATCTGCTCATTCTTACGATTCTTTCGTCAACAAACTTTTGAACAGTTTTTCGTCCTGTCGTACGTGGCAATTTGTGAAAGAGTTTTTTCTTTTCAGTTTCAAACGGATTTCTTTTCGCAATAGTTTTTACTAAAGACTCTTTAACTTCCCCAACCGATTGCTGAAGAAATAACAGATACACTGATGGCAACATCGGATACTTTATAAAATCCAATTCTTTCACCTTGGCAGTCTGAAGCTGTAGACTTCGCATAATTCCTATCCGCTTATAAAATGAGTCAAGTATGTGAAGTATAAAAGATTTCGAGGATTGGCTTCGCGAAGCATTGGCCAGTTGAAGAAGAGATCCAATTTTTTTCACCTCCCTGCGGAATGAATGAATAGCACTTTCATCAAAGTCCTGCGTAACTTTTTTAAAAGCAATCTCCATCTTCTTGTATCGCTTCTCAAGGCACTTTGCCAATGGTAGTTTTTTCATATTTATTTAGCATTACGCCACCATCCAAAATCAATCTTAAAATCAAAAGTGGATCAATGCTGGCTGAATAGCCTTACACGATCTCTATAATTAATTACATCCTTCACATATTTGATAAATGACCGATTTCCGATACCAATCAGTGAATGATATAAGATATTTCAAAGCTTATGTAACTAATCTGATAATAGCAGAATGACCTTTGCAATTACAAAAAAGCTGTAATTATGAAGAACATACTGGTGCCGTTCGACTTCTCCAATCATGCCAAAAACGCTCTCGGTTTTGCGTTAAAAATGGCAGTCAAAGCAAATGCACGTGTCAACTTGTTACACGTGATTGAACTGCCGATGATCAACGGACCTACACTCATTCCGCAGTATGACTACGAAACATCTTTTCATAAAGACCTTCGCGAAAAGACGGATAAAGAATTACTAAAAATAGTAGAGACATTCAAGTCCAAGGGTGTTCATATTGTTTCCACAACAGAATTCGGACCACCAGCAACCATCATCCTGGCAAGGATTTTAACGGAAGCGATGGACGTAGTAGTAATGGGTTCACAGGGAATGAATGGATTGACGGAATTTTTTATGGGCTCGGTCACTACAAAAGTTGTTCGCAAGGCAAGCGTGCCAGTGTTTATAATTAAAAATGCTAATACAAAGGAGATTAAGAACATCGTATTTCCCAACGCATTGGAAATGGTCCATCAGGAAAAACTAGTAGCAGAAGTAAAGGCACTCCAGAAACTTCTTGACGCCAGGTTGCACATCGTCTTTATTAATACGCCCGCCAACTTCATTGCTGATGGACTAACCCATGCCAAATTGGAAAAATTTGCGAATCATTATGACCTTAAAAATTATACATTGAACATTTACAGTGATATTGATAAAGCCAAAGGCATCCGTGAATTCACCAAAAACATAAATGGCGATCTGATTGCCATTGGAACACATGGAAAAAATGGTATTGCTCATTTGATCAATGGTAGCGTATCGGAAGAAGTGACTGAAAATTCAAATATTCCAATTTGGTCGTATTCTATGAAGAATGAATTAACGGAAGCGTAAAAATTTATTGTTTGTCTTTCTGTGATTTGTTCCAATGCGTTACCATACGACCTTTCATTTGTAATCTCTGGACGCATACAACACAATTCCATTCCTTAAAAACGCTTTTCACATCATCCATTTTCAAGATTCTCAAGATGACCCTGACGCTTTTGCCTAAGCTTTTTATAATACGATGGAGAAAAACCAGTAATTTTTTTAAATTGATTCGATAAGTGAGCGGCACTGCTATAGTGCAGTTTATAGGAAATTTCTGAAAGATTAAGTTCGTCGTATAACAACAGCTCTTTCACTTTTTCAATTTTATGTGCAATGATAAAGTGCTGAATTGTAATTCCCTTAACCTCAGAGAAAATATTTGAGAGGTAAGTATAGTCGTAATTCAGCTTCTCACTTAGATAATCTGAATAATTCATTTTAGGCAAATCATCAGAATAGTGAATCATTTCAATGATCAATGTTTTGATCCTATCAATAAGAATACTCTTCTTGTCATCCATTAACTCCAACCCGGACTTGCTGAGATGTTCTTTTAATTGCTCCCGTTGTGCATCTGACAAATCTTCCAATGTTGCAACCTGCCCTAATTCAATAGCAGTAGGATGCAAACCCAATTTCTCAAGTTGTTCTTTAACAATCAATTTGCAACGAAGACTAACCATGTATTTAACGTAGAGCTTCATTGTTCAGAGTTAATCCAGAGGTTAAAAGGAATTCACCCGGACGAAAGCCAGCCAGGCAGATGTTAATTATATGCGCTATATGCTTCAATAATTAAGCCGCAGGATAAACCTGATTTGCAGATTCAAAATAGAACCGATCAATTAAACGGGCAATATATTCCCCAAAGTGGGAACACTCTTTATCTGATCCAGTGTCAGAAATTGGTGGCCTTTATAGCTAGCTTGTTTAAAAATCACTGACACAATCCTGATGATCCATCAGGAAATTGTTTGATAAACCGGTGGACTTATAATGATATCACATACGCCTAACACACGACGTTTTAACTTTTCAAAGGCCAATCTCAGGACGTTTCGGAACCTTTGAATCGAAATCATCCATTACTTGATGGATACAATTTCTTCTTAAACCAGAATGCAAGATTTACAAGAAGTATCAATGCCGGAACTTCAATTAATGGACCGATAACGCCAACAAAAGCCTGTCCTGAATTTATACCATATACGCCAACAGCAACAGCAATAGCCAGCTCGAAATTATTTCCGGTTGCGGTAAACGAGACAGACGTGTTCTCTTCATAGTTCGCTCCAAGTATTTTTGATAGAATGAAACTCAACGTAAACATGATGAGAAAATAGATGACCAAAGGGATGGCGATTCTGAATACATCCAAAGGAATATCAACAATCATTTTGCCTTTGAAACTGAACATAATAACGATGGTAAATAATAGCGCTATTAGTGTTAGAGGACTAATCTTTGGAACTACCTCCTGTAAAAACCAGTCTTCTCCTCTGAACTTGATGAATAGATAACGACCAATGAATCCTGCCAGGAATGGAACACCGAGATATAAAAATACACTTTGAGCAACATCACTCATATGTATATTGATCATTGATCCATCTATTCCGAAATACGGAGGTAGCACCGTAATGAATAACCAAGCAAAGAAGCTGTAAAACAGAACCTGAAAGATGCTGTTAATAGCAACAAGTCCCGCAGCATATTCTTTATCGCCTTTAGCCAGGTCATTCCACACCAATACCATTGCGATACACCGTGCAATGCCAATAAGGATCAATCCAATCATATAGTCAGGCTTGTCACGTAAGAAAATCATTGATAATATAAGCATAAGTATGGGACCTATTATCCAGTTCAGTAATAATGACAGACTTAAAAGTTTTATGTTCTTAAATACTTTTCCAAGATGTTCATATTTCACTTTTGCTAATGGAGGAAACATCATGACAATTAACCCTGCGGCTATTAAACCATTGGTTGTGCCTATCTGGAAATAATTCATGAATGACATTAGAGAAAAGAAATTCCCTAATGCAATTCCACAAAGCATAGCCAGAAAGATCCAAAGAGTGAGGTATCTGTCTAAGAGTCCCAATTTTGTAATGCTCATGATTCACTTATTTTTTTACCTGATAGAATGTGAACAACATCTCTCTTCCGATCTCATTTGCTCTTTCTGAATATTTAATTGATTCAATTGGAGTTCCGTCGAATTCTTTAGGATCATTATAGGGTAAGGCAATCCGTGTGGAAGCACCCGTCACAAGCGGGCAATTTTCATCCGCATGGGAGCAAGTCATGATTGCCGCAAAATCCTTATTCTGATTGAAGGGGTCATTGTATTTTTTGGAGAATGTAATAATAGGAGGAGCATTTTGAGAATAACGAACTTCATATATTGGATTTTCACCCGCCTTCTCTTTCGTAATTTCAAACCCGGCTTTTTGCATAGCCACTACGGCTCTGGGATTAAAAGCCGTTGCATCCGTTCCCCCAGAAAAACATTCCACTCCAGGAACTGCATAATAGTATGCTGCTGCCTGAGCCCAGCACTGTGCGAGAACACTTCGTCTTGAATTATGAGTGCATATAAAATTTAGGTAAACTTTTTTACCATCTTTAACTTTATTCTGAATAAATCCAGCTAGTTCCTTTAGAATTTCCTTTCGTTTATCTGAGATTTGATCAAATCCAGAAACGAGTTCATTTAAAGTACTATCGAGTATAGGGAATAATAAAATATCATTTGTTGTTGTCGTGGTGGGCATCATGTTTAGTTTAAAATAAATATTATTTACAACATTCAGGAGCACAACAGTCTTTGGAGTCAGGCTTTTCTGCGTACACTGTGATACTGAAAATTCCATCTGCTCCGTTTGTAAATTTGACAATATCACTTTCCGATAAATAATCTTTTAAGATTTCAGCTGGAAGCTTTATGCGCTTCGCTTTTTGAACCGAGAGATTTATAAAACCGGCTCGCTTTATAATGTCCATGTAATCATCAATCTGGATCGCACCGGATACGCATCCCGCATACATTTCTGCACTCTTCTGCAATCCATCAGGAAGATTACCAATCAATACGATATCAGACACACTGAAATGACCACCCGTCTTAAGGATCCTGAAGGTCTCAATGAATGCTTGCTTTTTATCAGGAACAAGATTCATCACACAGTTGCTTACAACTACATTTGCTGTGTTCGCAGCCAAAGGAATGTTTTCAATATCACCCCGGCGGAATTCAACATTGGAATAATTAAGCTTCTGTGCAGTTCGCGTGGCTTTCTCAATCATTTTATCAGTGAAGTCAATGCCAATTACTTTTCCACTCTCTCCAACTATTGAGCGAGCAACAAATGCGTCATTACCGGCACCGGATCCAAGGTCAACCACAGTATCACCCTCTTTTATTTTAGCATACTCTGTTGGTAAACCACAACCCAAACCAAAATCTGCGTCTTGAGAATATCCTTTCAGATTTGAGTAGTCATCAGCCATCACAGTGTAGTCGATCGTGCCACATCCGGTAGCGCCACAACAACTTGTTTCATTTGTCTCCTTGCTTTGCTCCGCTATCTGGGAATATTTTTCTTTTACCAGTTGCTTAAGATCCTCCGATGTTTGTGCCATAATTATTAATTTATATATCGTAATATTGCGATCAATCAGATAAAAAAAATTGTTTAGCAGCAATCAGTCGGCTGATACGTTTCAAACATACCCCCGATTAATCTTTGTGCTTTTGCCCATGTTTTTTCATCAATGCAATAACAAACGGATGGCCCATCAATGTCTCCTTTAATAAGCCCCACTCTTTTCAATTCATTTAAATGTTGCGATACAGTTGATTGCGATAAAGGAATTTCATCAACAATATCACCACACACGCACAACCTTGTCTTTATTAAAAACTGAAGGATAGCGATACGGGCAGGATGGCCCAATGCCTTTGTTAAAGCAGCAAGCTCATTTTGGGCTTTTGTAAATTCTTCTGTTTTTGTAACTCCCATAGAATATCAATCGTAAAATTACGATAAAGGTTTCGTTTTTACAATTGCTTTTTAGCTTAAACACCATCGTATTTCCAAAAGCCTATTCCTTGCCAGGTATGACATCGCGGTTAGGTAAAATAATCTCAAGCGAAGTGGAGACTCCGAAGGTAGACTCAATGCTAATTGTGCCACCTAGTTTGGTTACCGTTTCACGTGCAATATATAATCCAAGACCAGATCCCTGGGCACGGTCTGACGCCCGATAAAACATAGTAAAGATTTTATCAAAGTGTTTTTGCTCAATGCCAATACCATTATCAATAAATAGCATCGTCATCTTTTCACTTGTCGTTGTGATCTTTATGGATACATAGGAAACATTTTTTTTAAAATCCTGGTACTTAATGGCATTTGAGAAAAGGTTATTCAGTATTATCTCAAATCTCGTTGAATCAGAACAGAAAACAGCTTCAGCGTTTAATTCAATTGTGACATTCAGCCGCTCGGCGCCGGGGGTAGGCTTTAGTCTTTTTTGTACTTCGCTGATTATTACACTAAAGTCAATGATATCATTCTTTAGCTCAGTTCTTGAATTTCTTGAGTAATCAAGAATGTCCTTGATGAATCCATCAAGACGGTTGACGCTTCCACGCATCATCTCCAAGTAAGTGTTCAAGGAATCCTTGTCTGGTTCTATTTCCGCAACATTGATTAATCCGAGTATAGAAGCAAGCGGGGCTCTCAGATCGTGTGATACACTATATACAAACCGGTCAAGTTCGTGATTGGTTTTCTGCAATTCATCAAACTGCTTTTTCAACTTGAGCTCCGCTTTTTTTATCTCATCGATATTGGTTGCGTTGGCGACTACGCCGAATATCTGCTTGTTCTTATCAAAGGCAGGCATGACGGAAACGAGCCACCATTTTTTCTTTCCTTTCAGGCCACTGGAAATCAGGAACTCTTCCTGTTGCACCCTCCCACCAAGTGCCTTTGTGATAAGCTCACTCATTGAAGCCTGCATTTCGGACGGTACCTGCGGCAGAAAGAGATCACCTTCATGAAGTTCAGAACCACTTGAATTCACTACGAATGCATTGGCAAAAGGATTAAAAGCTAATATCTCCGCGTTCATTCCCAGAAGGATGCTCGCATCACGCGAGCTTCGAAAGAAGGCCTGAAGTTTGTTTTCAGAATTATATAAAGCGGTAGCTGTCTGCTGGCGTAGCCGTTCGCTCTGGGCAACCTTGAAAAGGTGAGATATCGTGCTGACAAAAGGATTCAAAAAATCAATTAGTTCGTCATCATAGCCTCCTCCACGATTAGATAAACCCAGCATGCCTTCTATCTTGCCGCCTGTTCCAAAGGGAAAACCTAGAAAAGCGTTAAGGGGAGGATGGCCCTCCGGAAGCCCTCCCCTTCGGGGATCCGTTGAAGGATCATTGGCAATGACAGGCTTACCGGTAACCATCACTTGACCAAAAAGTGTTTTCAAATTGGCAAACACAAGTCCCTCCTCGATATTGTCATTGTAAAATGCACGCGTCTCCTCATTCCATGCGATGTTGGTGATCGTATGCGTTTTGAGGTATGGACTACCATCAGCACTATACAAAACTTCGCCGATAAATCCGTATTCACTTTTGGTAATCGATAGCAGATCATCCAGCAACACATCAAAGGCATGTCTTGGGTCCTGAGCACCTATAAAAAGTGTTTGCGCGCGCATGATCATATCACTGAACTCCTGGTGAAACCGAAGTTTAGATTCAGTTTCCTTGCGCACTGTAATATCTTCCATTGTACCCTCACAATAACGGATGGTCCCATCGTTATTTTTGATAGCTCGGATATGATCGCGTATCCATATAACTTTTTTATCCTTCGTGTAGACTTTTGACTCAAGACCTATTACATGACCATCTTTTTCAAGAAGATCCATTACGCGAGACCGTTCCCCGGGATCAGCATAGAACTTATTTCCGATATCATCGATCGACGCAATCAGTTCTTCAGCTGAATCATAACCCATCATTCGAACGAGCGACTTATTAACAGTAATAAATTTGCCTTCCTGGGTACTTTGATAAATTCCCTCACGGGTATTATCAAAAATGCTGCGGTATTGTTCCTCCGCCTGACGAAGTGAATTCTCCATGCGAAGACGTTTCGTAACATCCCACGCGGTAGTGACACGCGCGTTATGCCCGTTCCAGTTGATACACTGAGAGGTAATCTCAACGTCGATAATATCACCATTTTTAAGACAGTGTCTCCATGGTCCGGATTGATTCATTCCCGTTGTGTTGATCTGATCTCCACTCAGATAATACTCGAATTTTTCAATTTCTTCGGATGGACGTAAATCTTTTATAGTCAGTCTCAGGAATTCTTCGCGGCTATATCCGTATTTTAAAATAGCAGCGTGATTGACTTCCAGTATCCCGAAGTTTTCCATTGAAAAGATCCACATAGGCTGCGGATTTCCTTCAACTAACTTTCGATAGCTGGATTCGCCATCGCTCATCTGATGATCATTTTTATCCTCATCATTTCGTTGATTACGGTTCATTTTCGGGCAATACGTATGTTTTCTGCTGCTTAAATATTTGTCACACCTTGTACCCGCTGAAAATAGTCGGCAAATGAAGGACGATGAAAGTAGTAAAATTCCTCCACAAATTGTAAATAAATGAGATGCACAACATCACAAGGAATACCTCCAGTATGATACAGGAAAGTATTTTAGATAATGGTAGTAAATAGGATGCTTCTATTCGCTTTTCAGAGATTCCACAGGATTGCGTAAGGCAGCCTTAACCGCTTGCGAACTTACGGTAATGATTGCTATGAGGACCGAGACCACACCGGCAATCGCAAAAATCCACCAGTGAATATCAGTGTGGTAAGCAAAATCTTCAAGCCACAGATCCATGCAATACCACGATAGTGGAGTAGCTATCGCAATAGCAACATATACTAATATTAAAAATTCTTTTGATACCAAACGGGTTATTTGCGAAACACTTGCGCCAAGTACTTTTCGAATACCTACTTCTTTCATCCGCTGCTCGACCGTAAAAGTAGAAAGACCAAATAATCCAAGGCATGCAATGAAAATCGCCAATCCTGAAGACACGGAAAAAATAAAACCATACTGCTGTTCGGCTTTGAATTGACTGTTATACTTTTCGTCCGCAAAAAAGAACTCAAATGGATTGCCTGGAAAATTTTTCTTGTATAGATCTTCAAGTTCACTCAGGCCTGCATGAGCCTGCTCCGTAGAAATTTTTACCGTGAAGTAATGGGGATTATATGACGGATAAAAAATAATTGGATCAATGGATTGACGCAAGGAAAGGTGATGGTAATCTTTCACCACACCTATAATTTCTAACATTCGTTTTCTTTCTTCCGTGGTTATCTTTTGACCGATAGCCCCCTGTGGGGAGAACCCGAATTGAGCGGCAGCACTTTCATTAATAATTATCTTATCATTTTCCGAGGCACGCTTGTTGCATATTTCCGGAGTAAAATTCTTACCCGCACTAAGATCAATACCAAAAATCGACAGATAATGATCATCAATGAACGTGATGGCATACACAATCTTCTCCTCGCCGGGCTTTGGATTGAGACTGATGTAGCCAGGGGTTGAATAGTTATACCAATTCCCCGGAACTGTACCGGACATTGCCACATCTTTTACAAAACTCTGGGCCTGAAGTTCACTCAGGAAAACATGGCTGCGACGTTTGAATGTACTGTCCTGGCCAATAACGGGTTCAGTCATCACCACCAATTGATCAAGATTGATTCCGAGGTCGCTATTTTTCATATAGCTGAGCTGGCGATACAGGATAAGTGTGGAAGCAATAAGAAAAATGGAAATGCTGAATTGAAAAATAACAAGCGTCTTACGCGTTAATACTCCCCGTGCTGATTTGCTGAAAACACCTTTCAATGTTTGTGATGGACTAAAAGAAGAAAGGACGAATGCCGAATAGCCGCCTGAAGCAAATGAACCAATCATAATCAGCATAAATCCCCCCACCCATTGCCAGTCATAAAAAAATATACCGAGGGAGAGGTGTTTATCAATAAGCTGATTGTAGAGCGTCTGAAATAGCTGAACCAGCGTTAATGCAATAACTAATCCTGAAACATTCAAAAAAATGGATTCTCCAAGGAATTGCATGATTAATTGCTTGCGTGTTGCACCCACAACTTTTCGTATACCAACCTCTTTGGCACGCTTCAGTGAACCAGCGGTGGAAAGATTGATATAATTAAACCAGGCGATCAATAAAATAAGGCCCGCAATACCTTCAAGTATGTAAAGGAATTTCAAGTTACCAGAAGTAGTATAATAATCTGAAAGGGATTCCTGAAGGTGTGTATTACGCATTGGTTGAAGACGGATGATGTCCTCGGAAGCCGGCCTTACTTTCCGCTTTGCCTCTGTCAGCTTAACTTCCAACGCTCTGTAGTCAGATCCTTCCCGTGTCATTAGATAAGTGAAAAGGAATTGGCCATCCACGTTATCCAGTGACGCCCAATTATTATAGTTGAGATTAGCAGGGTTTGACAAAGTCTGGATCGAAAAAATGAGGTCGCTCCTGATATCAGAGTTGTCGGGCATATCAGTAAATTCAGCAACGACTCTGTAGAGCGTTCTTCCAAACTGATTATCCAATACAACAGTTTTATCGATCGGATCTTCTACACCAAAATACTTTTTTGCATAGGACGCTGACAGTGCTACCGTATTTGGATTTCGCAATTCCCCGGCATCACCTTTAGTGATCTTGAAAGAGAACATCGTAAAAAAACTTCCGTCTGCGTAAAGTGCGTTGTCTTCGCGGAATACTTTTCCCCCACGGCCAATACCATCGTATGAGACGATCCCACCCTGTCTAAAAATTCTGCAGAAATCCACCACATCTCCAAATTGCTCTTTTGCAACAGGTCCAACAGTAGGAGATACAAATTCAAATGTTTCGCTTCTACCTCCTGAAGATGACTCCAGTAATACACGATAAAGATTAGGAAGATTCTCGTGAAACCTGTTCACACTTTTTTCAAAACTGATGTATTGAAAAATAAGGATAAAGACCGCCATTCCCAGGGACAGTCCTACAACATTTATTACAGTGAACACCAGATTTTTCCGGAGATTACGAAAAGCGGAAGTAACGTAATTTGACATCATAGTGGGAGAGATTATGGTGTTGAACTTGCCTGTGTTATTCTAACCAAAGAATTGAAGCCTTCTACCGTTTTGAAATTCTGTTCCCGGAGATGGTTCGCTGCCTATCACTTTTGAATCTGTCGATGCCATCACTTCGGGTCGCCTGATGTTTTGTTTTACAATTTTCAACGCGCGTCCTCCACAGCTTGTAACTACTGAATTTTAATTCTTTTTTCATGAAAGCCTTAACCTCTTGCTCTTTCATGCCAAATTGAAATTCGATGGCGTCAAATGGGGTTTTGTCCTCCCATGCCATTGCAATGATACGATCCCGGTCTTCTTCGTTCACTTCTATCATAAAATTGAAGGTGGAATTGGTACTATTTTCTTTGGTACTATTTCTACTGATCTCAAATAAAATATATAATAATTTATGAACAAATCTGCACCCGCAATGTTTTATTTCTTTTGAAATAATATCAGATTAAATGCCCTGATTATTTATTTTACCAAAATCGTACGGAAATAAAATTCACCATTTGGATACAATTTCTTCAGCAAGCCCAAATGATAATGTCATCCCCGCACCACCTAATCCATTGACAATCTGCACCCCGGGTGATGGCTCTAGCAGTAAATTGAGATGTCCTGGAAATTTAGGGTATATGCCATGCCAGCGTTCCAAAATTTTATAGTTATCAACAGGAAGGAAGTTCTGCAAATATGTAAGAATGATCTCGTTCACTTCTTCCGAATCAAATGGCTCCACTGTTTTAAAGTAATGATGAGAATCTCCGATAATCAGTTCTCCATCATTATTCTGTGAAACGAGTATGTGAATACCATGCTCTTTAAGCTTTGGATTTTCGTTATCAAATCGTTCACTTAATTTTTGGAGGCTTTTGCATTTTGAGAATGCCGAATAGTGACGTAAGGTAAGACCCGCACACAATGACGGCCCAATGTTCATTGCAACATTGGTTGTAATTTTCATCATCTGAAGTTTGCACTTAATAAGATTGTGCTGTTCATACTCATAAGGAAACAATGTCTCAAAGTCTGCCCCGCTACAAATAACCGCGCGTTCGGCATGCCAAAGTTCCCTCGTCGTTCTTACGTAAGGCAACATCACTTCTGTTACTACCTGACCAAATAGCCGGACCAAACCATACTTTTCCTCCAGCCAAATGGGAATTCTTCGAATTGCCTCCCGTGGATAAACAGTCATTTCCGTATCACTCCACAACGCAGATTTCAATCCATCTTTCTTAATGTAATTACTTTTAGCAATAGCGGAAGCCGGGTCTATCATTTTGCATTGATAGCCGGAGTTTGAATACATAGCGATAAATTCTTCCAGTACTTCTTCTTCATCTTCATTATACGCAAGATGGAGTGATCCACTTGGATTACACCAAATACCGGCTTCCGTAGCAACCTCATTCCAATGGTGACGGCTTCTCATAGCGCGATCCAATCCGATACCAGGTTCCTGGCCAATGGGCCAAATCATTCCAAAGTTTCTCACCGAGGCGCCAATTGCGAATTCTTCCCGGTCAAATAAAACAACTCGTAATCCCCGCCTTAATGCCATGTACGCATGTGCTAAACCAACAATCCCACCACCGATGATCGCAACATCTGCTGTTCTGTTCATGATTTGATAATTATTTCTTCGCAAAGATTTACAAGTTGAGGAATATAAAAGCATCTTCTTTGTGAAGATTAAATTAACAAAATCTCAGTGTTGAGTTACCTCAGATCATGGCTTTTGAGAAATCCTCCATCGTACACAAGTGGTTGGTGCAAACAAATACGGTTACACAAACAGTTTACACCGGATTAGCGTCCTTTTGCTTATACTCGTGTGTCTATGCTTTTCGCAAAACATTTTCTGCGGCCACTTTCGAAGGAATGGTATTTCTTCACATCGATTATAAAGTTTGGCTTGTAACGACACAAGTACTTGGTTATGCTGCATCCAAGTTTGCAGGAATTAAAATTATATCAGAACTAAAGGCCACTTCGCGATTTGCAGGAATTTCAATTATGATATTCATTGCCGGACTTTCCTGGCTGTTGTTTGGATTAGTTCCGGCTCCTTATAATATTATGTTTCTTTTTCTAAACGGATTTCCATTAGGACTCGTGTGGGGAATGGTATTTGGATACATCGAAGGACGACGTAATACTGACGTGTTAGGAGCTGCACTCGCAATAAGTTTTATTTTTTCGGCAGGTTTTTGTAAAACAATTGGTGGTTATCTCCTTCGCAACTGGGCTGTTAGCGAAACTTGGATGCCCTTTACAGCATCACTTTTATTCTTAGGACCCTTACTATTTTTTCTTTGGCTGATGGACCAGGTTCCGCCGCCAACGTCTTTGGATGAGCAACTGCGAACAAAGCGGAAGCCAATGAATGCAAAAGATCGCAGTGATTTTATTAGAGAGTTCCTTCCCGGCCTGATCGTAATCGTAGCGCTCTATGCTATGCTTACTGCCTTTCGGGATTTCAGAGATAACTTCTCTGCTGAAATCTGGAGAACACTTGGCTACGGAAATTCACCTGCCATATTTACCATCACTGAAATTCCTGTAAGTTTTGCCTGCCTTATAACAATCGGTGGAATTGTTTTCATTAAGAACAATAAAAAAGCGTTGCTGATCTTAAACTCGCTTATTATTGGCGGAATGATGTTGTTGGGGTTTGCAACATATATGTTTCAGCGTGGGTTAATAGCCGCGCCACTTTGGATGACGTTAATCGGTCTTGGACTATATTTGGCGTATATCCCTTTTAATAGCTCCTTTTTCGACCGTTTGATTGCCGCGTTCAATGTAACCGGCACCGTTGGATTTGTTATGTACCTGGCTGATTCGTTCGGATACCTGGGTAGCGTTGGAGTATTATTCTATAAACAATTTGGTCAGAAAGATTTAAGCTGGCTTGATTTTTTTATCAATGGGTCTTACCTCCTTTCTTTCATCGGATCAATCCTTGCACTTGGATCAATGATCTATTTCCGTAGAAAAAAGATAAATGGATTGCCGACCAGTATAGAGAAGCATGTGTTGAATGAGATCGATTATAAAGTTGCATAAGATGGATCACGTAAAAAGATATTTAGATTCAAGTGAAGCTAATCCTCTTGCTTCACGATCCGTTCATGGATAGAAGAATTTACACGAAACATCCGAAAGGTTTTAGAAAATATTCAGGATCTCAGGTATAGCTTTGATCAGATGGGTAGGATTTTCTTTTTCCAATTCTGCATGAGTAAATGCACCTGTTGTGATACCAATGACCCATGTACAACCAGCCGACTTGCCTTCCTGGATATCAAAGGAGGTATCGCCAACTTTTGCTACACTTGATGAATTCGCTGTACCTGTGCGTTTCATTGCTTCAAAAATCAAATCAGGGTACGGTCTTCCGTGTGCTACCTCATCGCTTGTTACGCTTGCGTCAAGTAGACCTTCCTCTGTCCAGCGTAGTCGGTCGAGCAACGCATCTGTAATGGATCTATCAAAACCTGTATCGACAGCAATCTTTACATTTTTTTGTTTAAGTTTTTTAAACGTATCCGAGACTCCTGATTTCTCTTTAACACTTTGATCGTGTTGATAAAAATCGATCATATTCCTCACAAAAACGGAATGAATTTCTGAGATCAAATCAGAAGTAATATCGGGATGGAAGTGCTGTTTTAATAACCTCTCAATTGCGACTGGCTTAGGTATTCCCATCACTGTATTTGCTTCTTGCAGCGTGATACGTATGTGAAAATGCTCCATCGCCTTCTTCAGCATTCTATGGACATCTTGATAATCCTCGACAGTTGTGCCTGCGAGATCGAAAACGATTAATTCAGGTTGGCTAATCATAGCGGAAAGCTACGCCATCAAAAAGCCTGCGGCCACTACTTTTCATCAAGTTTACTTGAATTTTTATGGAAAGAGTTAATCATTTAGTAAAATGGGTTAAGAAAATGACATGTTCAACAAAGGTATTTTTGTAATTATGACAATTACAGAAGCCAGAAAAGTTATTCACGAAATATTTTCCTTGTATGATCGTTTCGGAGGATCGGATTATATAGGAGAACCTGTCTCTCAGATTGAACACATGAGTCAAAGTGCGCAACTTGCTATAACAGCGGGTGAGAAAGATGAAGTAATCTTAGCATCATTCTTTCATGATATTGGTCACCTGTTTGTTTTATCTGGCGAAGACTCAAGCATGAATGGATTTGGCACAAAAAACCACGAGAAAATTGGAGCCGATTTTCTTCGTTCGAGGGGATTTCCGGAGCAGATTGCACAACTGGTGGAAAATCACGTCCATGCCAAACGGTATCTTACATACAAGTATCCCGAATACTACTTCAATCTTTCGGATGCGAGCAAAAAAACGCTGGAATTTCAAGGTGGCAAAATGAACCATGAAGAAGCAATTGCTTTCGAAAAAGATCAATTATTTCTCCCAAGTATTAAACTCAGGAGATGGGACGAACTGGCCAAGGAAATAAATATTCCTATCGTTGACATCTCACTATTAAAAACAAAGGCCTTTAATGTGTTAGTAACAAACACAACTGTTTTCTAGTCTTCATGATTCTCTTCTGAATTGGAGATTTAAACTTCCGCTTTCCCTGTAAACGTAGGACCTGCGCTCACGGCAATAGAAAATGGGCGCACGAAAGATCTGTTTTAAAATCAGCAAATATTCATAGAGGGTACTGGGAGATATATTTAATTTTCTCGCCAGTTCACGGGGTGATCCTGTGGATTTTAACCGGATCATGTGATCAATTCTTTTTAATTTATCGATGATTTTGACAAACAAACAGCTCATAAGAGGAAGGTTGATAATTTGAGTAATTATGATTTGATCCATTGATTCAGTGCGCTGATGTCACATCGAATAATACGATGCACTCACCTCACGCTGGTTCAGACAGTAGTAATGTCTGTGAATCTATTCAGATAGAAAATGGAAACAATGCACTCAAATGATCAGAACACAATGACTCAGAAACAGTTTGGAAGAAGGCGCTGGTTGATAGGTCGAGTGGTAAAATAGTTTTGTCCTGAAATTATTTTTGGAAATAACCGGGATAATACTGCCCACCGCCATCTGAATCTTAACATGCTGGTGAGGAGTATGAATACTGAGATCAGCTATTTCTTCGATGCCGTATTCGGATCTCTCCTGAATAGCAATGGGCGAAGAACTCAGAAATATGAGTGTTAAAACAAATAAAAAGCTTAAAAATCTCATAGAAGCAATTCGATGTGATTAACGCGGTACTACTTTCAATTGTTTTGGAATTACAGGTTTTTTTGTGTGAAATCGCCGCGTAGAAAACGTACACATACGTATTCCCGGAGATCAAAAAAAGGACTCCACTGGTATCGGAGTGTGTCCTCATAATATTGTTGGTATGAACTTGCCTAACACTTATTTTACGCATGTACTTCTGATGATAATGGCTGTATTCGATAGCCATGGACAGGGCACAGAAACCAATAAGGAATACAAATCATTGCATGAGGCATTTTTAAATAAAGATAAGGCGACGTGGCTTTCCATCAGCCACCAGAATATGGTATCAATTCCTGATTCGCTTTTTGAGCTAACGCATCTGGAATACCTTGATCTTTCCCACAACCGAATTGAGGTGCTACCGGAGAAAATTCGAAACCTGAAAAAACTTCGATACCTGGTATTATCCGTCAACCAGTTAAAACAACTTCCGGAATCTTTCTCTGAGCTAAACACATTGCAAATTTTATACCTCGATCATAATCCAACGATCAATCTTCTTCAATGTATAAATACGTTGTCCAGCCTTCCCGCCCTTAAAATGTTGAGTCTGGCAGGTGATAATATTAAAGTTATTCCTAAAACCTTATCGCAACTGGTTGAGCTGGAATCATTGGATCTTTCTGAAAATGAATTTGAGGATCTGGCGCAGAATACATCCAAGATGAAGCATCTGAAGGTGCTTTACATCAATAATGATGCACATTTTAATCTAAGTCGTAACATTAAGATACTTGGTAAGATTACAACACTAAAAGAGTTGCATATTGAAAATGATAACCTTCAACAGGTCCCATCCGAAATAGACGAGTTACGTTCCGTTGAGTATCTATTTTTTATCGGCAATGAAATCCATAGGCTACCGGACCAAATCAATAACATGAAAAATCTTAAACTGCTGGATATGAGTGACAATCCGATTGCCCCTCCATTGATCTATGATGAGCACCTGCGACCAAAAGTAATCTTTAGAATCAAACAAAATTAGAACACGGGACGATTCAATTACTGCAACGTAAGTCTGCGGTGTAAGATGAAAAAATAATAGCATACACTCCTATTTCACTAAAATTAATGTCCTACTCTACTTTTCTGATCTTTCTTTGTTTCATTTTCCTGCCTCTGTTTGGAATTTCTCAACAAAATCTTTTTAATATTCCCTCCGGGGACATTACACCAAAGAAAAAGTTTTTCTACCAGCATCAGATAAATTTTTATTCACTTAACGAGTTCGAATCCAAGTCACATGTTGTTTATGGTTTAGGGAGACAATGGGATGCTGGTATCAACCTGGTGGACATACCTATCAGACTTGATCACAGCAAAATCATTTCCACTAATGATGACAGCAGTCGTAAACCGCTTTACCCGTTGTTAATGCTGTCATTGCAGAAGCAATGGATACTGAAAGAGGAGTATCTTTTTTTGAATGTCGGAACTCAAATTGGACCTAATGTCAGTTTTAATGTTTCGAAATTACAAATAGCCATTATGAACTATGCCATCGTGAGGTGGCGGGTGATCAATAAAGGAAACCTGGTTGGAGGCTTCTACCAGACCAACGATACATTCGTGGGTGGATCTGACGAAAATAAGTTTGGATATATGCTCGGTTATGAATACAAGATCAACAAGGATTGGCTTTTAATGGGTGATTTCATATCAGGAATGCATAAAAAATCACAAACTGTGCTGGGAGGCGGATACAATGTCAGTGGAAAATTTCAAGTCTTCTTAGGTTCTCTTATAACATTTCCAAACGGGAAACTTAATGGCGGGATGGTGGTCGAAATAAACTGGTATGGTTGGGATTTCAGGGAATCACCTCACGGAACTGAGCATTGAAACGATAATCAACCGGAAACCCATTCGAGGTTTTTGATATTAAGAGTATTCATAAACATGCTTCAAGTTTAAGAAACGTTCCCGACAACGCGTCATGGAGATTGGGTTTAAAGAAGCATGTCCGCTCAGCAGAAGTGAAAAATTCGATTTGCTCGAACATTTTGCAGTGGTATGGGTTATTCTTGCTGTAAAAACAGGGAAGCAGAAGCATTTTATGAAAGGTTGTAAAATGGCAACACGTTCTTGCTCCCTTTTCATCATGCAGTGTTCCCTGGATGAAGAAGATAAACGAAAAAAATCTTCCTAAAGCATTACTAAAAAAATGAATCTGAAAAAGAGTGATCTTCCCCAAAAAATCTGTGTCGTTTGCGGCAGACCATATTCGTGGAGGAAAAAATGGGCTAAAAACTGGGACGAAGTCAAGTACTGCAGTGAACGTTGTCGCGGCAAAAAGAACATGACTGTAAAATGAAAGAAATCACCCTGATCTTTCCTCACCAGCTATTTGAACATCATCCGTCTTTAGCAAAAGGACGTACCGTGATCCTGACGGAAGATTCCTTGTTCTTTGATCAATACGCATTCCACAAGAACAAACTCGTCTTACATCGCGCATCCATGAAGCAATATGCGACGCAACTAAAGAAACGAGGGATGAATGTGCGGTATATCGATTCAACAGATAATATAACACTTGAAAAACTCTTCATAACACTTCGATCAGAAAAGATTGAACGGATACACTATTGTGATACGACCGACTACCTGCTTGAACGCCGTATGAAGCGTTATGCTAATTCCTATCAACTCAAACTCATTCTATCTACCAGTCCGAACTTTATATGCACGCGCTCTTATGTGGATTCCTATTTCGAAAATAAGAAACGGTATTTCCTGACTGAATTCTATATCGAACAACGCAAGCGTTTTGCGATCCTCCTTGATGGAGAGAAACCCCTCGAGGGAAAGTGGACCTTTGATACTGAGAACCGGAAAAAATTACCTTCTTCTGTTCTGCCGCCAAAGCCCACAATATTCAGTCACAATAAATTTATAACAGAAGCAATTCAGTATGTGAACACAAAATTCGCTTCACACTATGGAACAACTGATAATTTTAATTTCCCCACAACGACATCGGAAGCGAAGATATTGTTGAATGACTTCCTCGAAAACAGGTTTACTCACTTTGGCATTTATCAAGATGCAATTGTAGCAGAGAACTCAACATTATTCCACTCGTTATTAACTTCATGCCTCAATACAGGTTTGCTATCACCGCAGGAAATCCTGGATCAAGCGGCAGAATATGGGATACTCAAAAATATTCCAATTAACTCTCTGGAAGGCTTTATCCGTCAGATTCTGGGATGGCGAGAATTCATGCGCGCGGTGTATGAACGAGAAGGAGTCTACCAGCGAACGCACAATCACTGGAAACACAAAAGAAAAATTCCACACAGCTTCTGGACAGGAACTACGGGAATTGATCCTGTAGATAATGTGATTAAAAAATTATTACTCACCGGCTACAGCAACCACATTGAACGGCTCATGGTCATGGGCAACTTCATGCTTCTGTGTGAATTTGATCCCGATGATGTGTACCGCTGGTTTATGGAACTTTTCATTGATTCTTATGACTGGGTAATGGTCCCTAATGTGTATGGCATGAGTCAGTTTGCTGACGGAGGAAAAATAAGCACCAAGCCTTACATCTCCAGTTCCAATTACCTGCTCAAGATGAGTAATTATTCCCAGGGCGCATGGTGCCAAGTGTGGGACGCACTGTATTGGCGCTTCATTGAAAAGCATGAACAGGAATTTATAAAAAACCCTCGTATGAGTATGATGGTTAAACAACTCGGTAAAATGGAAAAAGAAAAAAAACTTCGCCTGAAGCTAATTGCTGAAAATTTCCTGCAATCGTTGTGAAGAAACTTCCTGCTACAAGACCATGGAACCGCATCGATCATGCTGTTTACAGCGTCTCCAGTGTTTCCAACGGCCGGCACAACATGAATATTTGTACCTATGTCACTCCTGTTTCGCTAAAGCCGAAACTATACCTGGTAGCATTTTACAAGAATACACTCACCGAAAAACTTGTGAAAGAACAAAACGAATTCGTTCTCCAGTTTTTATCCATCCGTCACATCAAGCTCATTCCGCTACTGGGAAGAAAATCAGGCTTCGACATTGATAAATTAAAATACATACAACCGCAGATCTCGTATCGTCAGTTTATATTATTGCCTGATCTGCTGGCCTTTGTACATCTGAAAGTAATACAATGGACGAACGGGGGTGACCACGACTGTGCCGTCTGCGAGGTTGTTCAGTTTAAAAACATCCGCACTGGAAAAGCATTGACTACAGGGGTGCTTCGAAAAAAGAAAGTTATTCGTGCATGATACTTTACTACCTATGATTGAGCTACCAACAGAGTATACCAAAATCTTGTATCAACTTGAAAATGTAGATATACCTCGTTACGCATCCACCCGTAATTTCCTGGACGGCAAAGTATCTCACCTCTCTCCGTTTATTTCAAGAGGAGTGCTTTCCTTACCTCAGATCCGGCAGCAAGTGATTGAAAAATTTACGGATGTCCAGGCTCACCGTTTCATTTGCGAACTTACATGGCGCGAATATTTTCAACGCCTTTGGTGGAAATACCATGACGGGATTCTGGCTAACATAAAAGAGCCATCACATTATAATGTGCGGGAAGGGCTGAGTACTGCCATCGCCAAAGCCAATACCGGCATTCACGTGCTGGACAGTCAAATCAACGAGCTGTATGCTACCGGGTATATTCATAACCATGTGCGGATGTATCTTGCCTCACTCGCTTGTCCAATTGGTCAATGTGATTGGAAGATCCCAAGTCAATGGATGTATTATCACCTCCTTGACGGTGATATCGCCAGCAATACTTTGAGCTGGCAATGGGTTGCCGGTACTTTCACGGGCAAAAAATATATTTTCAACCAGGAGAACTTAAACCATTATTCATCCACATCTCAGCGAAACACTTTTATCGATCTTTCATACGAAGATATCTCAGATCTTCCGGTTCCGGAAAAGCTGCGCGAGCTTTCACACATTACACATAAAACATTACTTCCCAATACGCCTTTACCATTACTTGATTATTCAAAGCCCCTTATTCTTTATAATTCCTACAACCTTGATCCCTTGTGGGAAAAAGAAACAGATGCCAATAGAGTACTACTGCTCGAACCTTCTCACTTCGATAGGTTCCCTGTTTCTGAAAAAGTAATCGAATTCATTTTTAGCCTATCCTCTAATATAAAGGGCATTCAGATATTCACAGGAGAACTGACTGAATTGCCAGGCTTTGAAAATTTTCCAGTTGTTATTAGCAAGGAACATCCTGCATTCCGTCATTATCCGGGAATTAAAACTGCTGC
>Ga0123336_10001000_pt1 | contig 26726 bp, 24 predicted proteins | sample SSSSmetaG_FD_96466 | JGI IMG/M metagenome (GOLD analysis project Ga0123336, IMG submission 96466) | Glacier valley bacterial and archeal communities from Borup Fiord, Nunavut, Canada, to study Microbial Dark Matter (Phase II) - ​SSSS metaG | ecosystem: Environmental > Aquatic > Freshwater > Ice...
CAAACTCAAGGACTGGCGGCGCATCCACACCCGCTACGACCGCTGCGCCCATACCTTCTTCTCAGCCATCGCCATCGCCGCTACCGTCATCTTTTGGCTGTAATCAATGAGTCCTGAGCCTAGAACAGCACCCCCGCCTCGATCAGCCCGCGCAACTGGTCCTTGCGGTCGCCGTTGCCGCCGAAGCCCAGCCCCGGATCGATGCCGCCGATGCCCGTGTAGCTCAGGTCCGCGCGCAGGAAGAGCGGACCCTTCTGGATGCCGGGCGTCAGCGTGAAGGACCATGCGTCCGATCGCGTTCCGAAGCCGAGCAGGTTGGGCGCGCCTGCCGCCGCGTGGCCATAGCTCTTCTCATATTCGCCGCGCGCCGCGATGCTGAACCCGTCCTTGAACGCGCGATTGATCAGTAGAGCACCGCCGATGCTCTCCGCGCGCGCAGTCAGCCCGGCGCTCGGGATCACGTGCGTGCGCGCATATTGGATGTAGGGATTGATCGTCCACGGGCCGCTCTTGTAGGTGTAGATGATGTTGTAGAGTTCGCCATTGTTCTGCGCGGTGGGGGACTGGAAGCGGAAGCTTTCCGTCTTGTCGACATTGCCGCCCGCCACGACCGAGACGCTGTTCTTCGCGTCGATCGTATAGGCAACCGATCCCACGAGCCAGTTCAGTTTGTCCGAATAGAAACCGTCGTTCAGCGAGACGTTCACCGCGATCTTGCCCTTGGCATAGCCCACCTGCACGCCCCGGCTGATCGCGGGTTCCTGGCTCCACAACAGCCCGCGCGCGATATCCTGGTTCTGGAAGGTGAACGTATATTCCGCGCCGTAGAGCGTGGGGATCAGGCCGCCCGTGATCGTCCATTCGGCATTGGGGACGATGCGGATGAACGCCTGGGGCACCGGCCCGTAGAGCTGATCGGTCGCACGCGTGGCCTTCAGATAACTGTAGCCGAGCGCGGGGAGCGAATAGATGCCCGCCTGCACCGCAAACTGCACCTTGCCCGTGGTCGTCTGCACGAACACCTGGCCGTTCGAGATGTCGGCGCGGCTGTCGGTATCACCGAACACAGGGTGCTGGGTGAAGATCGCCAGACCGGTCACCGCGCCGCTCACCACCACGTGCCCCACCGGGGTATCGATGCCCCACGGGGTCGCGTTGGCGCTCAGCGGGCCCGAATAGGGCGGAAATGCCGGTGCGGCCGGTGCAGCCGGTGCGGCCGCCGGCGGTGTGGCGGCGGGAGCAGCCGGCTGCACCGGCGCATTGCCCGGTGAAGCGGCGTCCTGCGCGAGGGCAGCGGCGGGTGCCGCAAAGGCGGCGGCGGTCAGGAGGCAAAGGCGCAGATGCTTCATTGGTATGATCCCCAAGGGCGGTTCGGCTCCGGCCCGGTTCGAGTGGAGCAAGGATCGTGCCAATCCTGCTGCGGCGCAGCATGGCATGGGCGGCCATAAGCGCGCGTGGGGGAATGGCGCGCAAAGCATAAGCGGACGCCTAACGCGCAGGCAGCCGTGCTCAGTCCAGCAGCGGCTTCGCCCGCGCGCCCTTCACCCGCGCCCGCGCGCCCTTGGCCTCATGCCGCCGCTCGACTGATGCCTTTGTGGGCCGGGTGGGGCGTCGCCGCTTGGGCGCGGGGACGGCGGCGGCAATAAGCGCGATCAACCGCTCAACCGCCGCCGCACGGTTCATCTCCTGCGTCCGATATTCCTCGGCGAGCAGCACGATGGTGCCGTCCAGCGTCAGTCGCCGCCCCGCCGCGCTGGCCACGCGCGCCTTGACTGCCTCGGGCAGCGAGGCCGTTCCCGCCAGATCGAAGCGCAGCTCGACGGCGGTGGAAACCTTGTTCACATTCTGCCCGCCCGGCCCGCTCGCACGCACGAACCTGAGCATGATCTCGTCCTCGCCGATCGAGAGGCCGTGGCCCACATCGTGCCGTGCGCTCATCGCCGCCGCGCAAGGCCGAAATAGGCGGCTGCGGCAATGCTCGCGCACGCCGCGATGACGGTCGCGGGCGGGCGGGCGGTGCCATCGTGCATCGCCGTGGCGACGGTTGCCGCGACCGCACCCACTGCAAAGCTCGCCGTGCCCGCGAGCGCGGCGACCGATCCCGCATGCCCGGGATCGACCGCGAGCGTCTCGGCGGTGAGGTTTGCCTGCGCGAAGCCGTAGGTCGCCATCGTGAGCGATGCGAAGATGTAACTGGTCCATAGCCCGGCACCCGGGCCCCACGCGGCCAACGCGAAGCCGACGCCGGTCGCCAGCGCGGCGAGCAGCGCGGTCGAGGCGATTTTTCCCGGAGTGGCGCGGCGCAGCAGCACGCGGTTGAGCTGTGCCGCGCCGATGAAGGCGATCGCGTTCGAGGCGAAGAGTGCGGAGAATTGCACGGGCGACAGGCCGAAATCGCCGATGAACAGGGTGGAACTGGACGCGACGTAGACGAAGAGGCTCGCCCCCGAAAAGGCCATCGCCAGCAGGTGACCCTGCAACCGGGGGAGCCGCAGCAGTCGCCAGTAGACACGCGCGGGGTGGTGCGTCCGCGCGGCTGCTCGCGCGGCAGCGCTGCGCGTTTCGACAAGCCCGCGCCATACTGCGCCGAACGCGATCACGCCGAACAGGGTGAGCGCCCAGAAGATTGCGCGCCAGCCGAATGCCGCGAGCAGCCCCGAGCCTGCCAGCGGTGCCAGCACGGGGGCTACTCCGAGCACGAGCGTCAGCAGCGAGAAGACGCGCGCGGTTTCGTGCGTGGGGAAGCGATCGCGCACCACCGCCCGGCTCACCACGAGCGCGGCGCAGCCGCCCAGGCCCTGCACGAAGCGCGCGCCGATCAGCACCGCGATCCCCGGTGCCCTCGCGGCGACGATCGAGGCGAGCACATAGAGCGCGATCCCGCCGAGCAGCGGCGGCCGCCGGCCGATGCGGTCCGAGAGCGGACCGTGAACCAGCTGGCCCATTCCCATACCCGCAAGGAACGCCGACAGCGTCGCCCCGACCGCGCCCGGCGAGGCGTGCAACGCGCGGCCCATCGAGGGGAGGCTCGGCAAATAGAGGTCGATGGACATCGCGCCGAATGCAGTCAGCGCGCCCAGCAGCAGCACCAGCCCGGCGGTCGGCCGCGCGGCCGGGGGCGCGGCGGTAGCCACGTGCGTGGGAGTTGCGGTCGCCATGCGACGGCGGGCTTTGACAGCGGGTGCTGGCGATGGCAACCACTCAGGCTTATGTTGCGGCACTAGCGGCTCGCCCGCCACACGGAGACCAGTCTTGATCAAACCCGAATGGGGCACCAAGCGCGCCTGCCCCAAGTGTAACACGCGTTTCTACGACCTCGCCAAAGACGATCCCGTCACCTGCATCAACTGCGGGAACGCGTGGGTGCCCGAACCGGTTCTGAAATCCAAACAGCCGCTGAGCTACGATCAGCCCAAGGCGGCGGTCGCCACCGCTGCAGCCGAGGGCGAGCTTGGCGAAGAGGATCTGGAGATCGACGAGGCCGAAACGCCAGCCGACGACGAGAACGACATCGGCGGCGAGGACGAGCTCGCCGAGGTGGTCGATCCGGCGAGCGAGCAGGAAGTTTAGGCGTTTGCGATCCGGGGTGGCTTGCCGCATCGGCTAACGTCGGGCGCGAGCCGCGTTTCCGTTCGTGGTGGAGCCGAGGGGGATCGAACCCCTGACCTTCGCAATGCCATTGCGACGCTCTCCCAGCTGAGCTACGGCCCCAAGAGTCCCGGCTGATAGGACAGCGTGCGCACAGGTGCAAGCGCTGCGGAACCCGCGCCCGGCCCGGCCATTGGCCCCCGGACACAGTGGGAGTGGCATAGTGGCCGAATTATACGACGCGGGTGGCGAGGCGCTCGGCGATCCGAACGCGGCCGAGCCGTTGCAGGGCCGCACCGACGCGGATCGCGCCGCCGAGATCGAGGCTGCCAGCCCGGGCACGGAAACCGCAGCGGCGGTCGATCCAGCTGTGCTCGGCACGACGGGCGGACAATCGGGCGGGCGGGCCTACGAACATCCCGAGATCGGTCATTTCAATTCGGGCCACGCGAGCGGTGGCCAGTCCAACCCCGGCTACTCGGGCACGGGTCGCCTCGCGGGAGCTTTGGTGGAGCCGGAATCGGACATCAACGCGGTCACCTGCAGCGCGCACAAGCACAAAATTCCCCGAATGCAGCCGCGCGCTGCACGCTCTTACCCCGCGGCCCGGATTGCCGCATTAATCGCGGACTTCAGAAAGGGGTGACTATCATGTTGAAAGAGTTTCGCGCGTTCATCTTGCGCGGAAACGTGCTCGATCTCGCGGTCGCGGTGATCATTGGAGCGGCGTTCGCGGCGATCGTCAAATCGTTGACCGATGATGTGATCATGCCGATCGTCGGCGCGATCACCGGCGGGCTGGACTTCAAGGATTACTATCTCGTGCTCGGCCACGTGCCCGAGAAGCTGGCAGGCGTGACCGACTACGATGCGCTCAAAAAGGCGGGCGTGCCGCTGCTCGGCTACGGCGCGTTCCTGACGAGCGTGGTCAGCTTCGTCATTCTGGCGCTCATCATCTTCATGCTGATCCGGTTCGCCGAACGCGCTCCGCGTATGGCGATGACTGCCAAAGCGGTCGTGCCGCCGACGCCCGAGGACGTGCTGCTGCTGCGCGAAATCCGCGACGAACTGCGCGCCCGCCCTCGTTGACCGTCCACACGCGCCCGGTCCCGGCGGGGGCAGGGCCGCGCGTGCGAAGGTCAGCGGCTGAAGAAACCCTTGGCCAGGTTCATCACCTCGCCCAGCATCGCCGGGTTGCTCTGAACCGTCTGAATGATGCCGCCCAGACCACCGCCGTTCTGGAGTGCGCTCACGAGCTGACCCACGATTGCGGGATCGATACCGGTCGCCTGCGCGGTGTTCTGGGCGGCGACGTGCGGATCGGTTTGCCCCGCCGTCGCCTGACCGCCGAGATGGCCCAGAACCTCGCCGACCTGCGCGGGCGAAAGGCCGAGATGCGAACCGATTTCCGCCGCGTGCGGGCCCGCGAGGCCTTCAAGGCCGGACATAAGCGAGCCGAGATCCATGGACAAAATTCCCCAACGCGCGAGTGGCCGCGCGCCATAAGTATTACGCCACGCGGGACTGCGCGCCAACCGCCTTCGTGCTAACGGCACCGCGATGCCATCGCTCGCCGCCCGCGCTGCCGCAGATACCCCGACGCCCGAAACCGTGCTGCGCGATGTGTTCGGCCACCCCGCCTTCCGCGGCCGCCAGTCCGAGGTCGTCCATGCGGTTGTCGCCGGGCACGACGCGCTCGCAGTCATGCCCACGGGCGCAGGCAAATCGATCTGCTATCAGGTGCCCGCACTGGTGCGGCCCGGCACCGGCCTGGTTGTCTCGCCGCTCAAGGCGTTGATGCGCGATCAGGTGCGCGCGCTGCGCGCCAACGGCGTGCGTGCGGCGTCACTCTCGGGGGATGAGCCCGATCCGGCGGGTGTGATGCGGTCCGCGCGCGCCGGCGAGCTCGACATCCTCTACCTAACCCCCGAGCGCGCCGCCTCCCCGGGCTTTGCTGACCGCCTCGACGACGTCCCCCTCGCGCTGATCGCGATCGATGAAGCGCATTGCATCAGCCAATGGGGCCATGATTTCCGACCCGAATACCGCAAGCTGCGCGCGTTCGCGGACAACTTCCCCGGCGTGCCGCGTCTGGGCCTCACCGCAACCGCCGATACCCAGACGCGGGCCGACATCCTCGCCCAGCTCGGCATCGCGCCCGAGCGGCTCGTGGTCGCGGGCTTCGATCGGCCCAACATCCGCTACGAGGTAAGCGGCAAAACGCTTCCGCACGCGCAAATTCTCGAGGTCATCCGCGCCCAGCCGGGCAGCGGCATCCTGTATGCGCCCACGCGCGCCGACGTGGAGCGCACCGCCGACTGGCTGCGCACCCAGCGGATCGATGCGCGCGCCTACCACGCAGGCATGCCCGAAGCCGAGCGCACCGCGAACCAGGACGCCTTTGCCACCGCCGAGCGCATGGCGATGGTGGCGACGATCGCGTTCGGCATGGGGATCGACAAGCCCGACGTGCGCTGGGTGATCCATCTGGGCCTGCCCAAATCGATCGAGGCCTATTATCAGGAAACCGGCCGCGCCGGGCGCGACGGCGATCCAGCTGTCGCGCACATGCTGTGGGGCGCGGACGATGTGCAGCGGATGCGCCGCTGGATCGATACCGGGGACGCGTCTGAGGAGCGCAAGCGCGAGGAGCATGTGCGCCTCGCCGGGCTGGTCGCGTTTGCCGAACATACCGGGTGCAGGCGGGTGCCGCTGCTCACCCACTTCGGCGAACCCGCGCCCCCGCCGTGCGGCAATTGCGATAATTGCCTCAACCCGCCCGCGCTCGTCGATGTGACGCAGGACGCGCGCAAGCTGCTCAGCGCCGCCTACCGCACCAGCCAGCGCTTCGGCATCGGGCATCTGACCGCGGTGCTGCTCGCACAGCCCAACGAGCGGACCGAGCGCCTGGGCCACGAAAACCTGTCGGTATGGGGGATCGGCACCGCGTCTTCCGCCGCGCACTGGAAGGCGGTCGGCCAGGCGCTGATCGCCGCCGATGCCCTGCGCGCCGATGAGCACGGGGGCCTGAGCTTCGGGCCCGCCGCGCGTGCGATCGTTAAGGGCGAGGTTGCCTTCGCCATGCGCGAACTCGTCGCCGCGCCACGTCGGCCATCGCGCCGTGCCGCGCCGGGCTCCCCAGCCCCCAACCCGGTCGACGATCCCATGTTCGAACGCCTGCGCGAGGTGCGCCGCGATCTCGCCGCCGCTGCCAGCGTGCCGCCCTATGTGATCTTCCACGATAGCACGCTGCGCGCGATCGCCGCGCTCCGGCCGGCCACGCTCGCGGCACTGGGCGGCGTGCCCGGCGTCGGCGCACGCAAACTGGAGGCATATGGCGCGGCGATGCTGGCGGCTTTGAAGGGCTGACCGCGACGTATCCCTCTCCCGCGAATGCGGGAGAGGGAAATGCGAGGCGCAGCCGAGCGAGGGTGAGGGAGGGCGCGCTTTGCGCCACGGCGCTCCGCTCGGCCCCTCCCTCACCCGGCCGCCTTCGGCGGCTGTCCCTCTCCCGCTTTGCGGGAGAGGGTTGAGCGGAGGGTGGTCGTCAAATCTTCTTCAGCGCGTCCGCCTTGTGCGCGGCCTCCTTGCCGCTCTTGTCGCTCTTCACCAGAAACTCGGGATTGTCCTTGCTCGCCGCGACATGATGGCCCTTGATGTCTATCGCCGCAGTCAGCTTCTTCTCGACTATACCCTGCGTCTTTCCCTGACTGGTGCCCCACTCGACATGATCGCCCTTCTTGGGTTCGGTGTTCATCGCCTGTCTCCTTCGGGTCAGCTAACCCCGAACATCCGCAGCGCGTTCCAGGCGCGCGGCGCTGCGGCCACTTGCCAAGCGTCCCGCCGGAGGGTTGAACACTGCGTATGCCCGATCGCGCCGCCGTCCACGCCCGCATCCTCGAATTCATCGCACCGCTGAACACGGCGGCCGCGAGCGTGGGGGAAGGCACGCGCTTCGCCGACGATCTGATGTTCGACAGCCTCACCGTGATGGACCTCGTCGCAGGGATCGAGGACGAGTGGAACATCGTATTGCCGCTGAACGCACTTCCCGAACTCGAAACCGTCGGCCAGCTGACCGACGCCGTGACCCGATTGGCGAACAAATGACCGATCTGCTGAGCAAGTATGATGCGTTGACCGCCGAGCGGGGCACCCTCCACGCGGCGGGCATCCGCGATCCCTTCTCGATCGTGATGAGCGAGGTGCGCTCCCCCACGCAGGCGCTGATCGACGGGCGCGAGACGATCCTGGTGGGCACCTATAACTACATGGGCATGACGTTCGATCCCGACGTGATGCGCGCGGGCCAGGACGCGATCGCGCGCTACGGTGCGGGCACGACGGGCAGCCGCGTGCTCAATGGCACCTACCAAACGCATGCCGAATGCGAGGGCGCGCTGCGCGACTTCTACGGTATGGCGGGCGCCATCGTGTTCTCCACCGGCTATCAGGCCAATCTGGGCACGATCAGCGCGCTCGCGGTGCGCGGCGAGTATGTGGTCCTCGATGCGGACAGCCACGCCTCCATCTACGATGGCTGCGCGATGGGCACCGCGGATACGATCCGCTTCAAGCACAATTCGCCCGAAGACATGATCAAGCGTCTGGGCCGCCTGCCCGCCGAGGCGGGCAAGCTCGTGGTGCTCGAAGGCGTCTATTCGATGCTGGGCGACATCGGGCGGCTGAAGGAAATGGTCCCCGCCGCGAAGGAAGCGGGCGCGATGGTGCTGGTGGACGAGGCGCACGCGATGGGCTTCTACGGCGCGAACGGCCGCGGCGTTTACGAAGATCAAGGCGTCGCCGACCAAGTCGATTTCGTGGTCGGCACCTTCTCGAAAAGCGTCGGCACGGTGGGTGGCTTCTGCGTCTCGGATCACCCCAAGCTCGATATCCTGCGCCTCGTCAGCCGCCCTTACGTCTTCACCGCCTCGCTCCCGCCTGCCGTGGTGGCGATGGCCGCCACCTCGATCCGCAAGCTGATGCACGGTCAAGCCAAGCGCGCGCGCCTTTGGGAAAATACCCGCGCGCTCCACGGCGGGCTGACCGCGCAGGGCTTCCACATCGCCACCCCCACCCCCGAAAGCGCGATCGTGGCGGTGATCATGCCCGATCAGGTCACCACCGCGCGCATGTGGGCGATACTGCTCGAACTCGGTGTCTACGTGAACATGGCGCGCCCCCCCGCGACGCCAGCGGGCATGTTCCTGCTGCGCTGCTCGCTGTGCGCCGAACACACGGCGGAGCAGATCGCGCAGGTGCTGGACGCGTTCGAAACGGCGGCGGCGCGCGTCCGGCTGTCGTTCGCCAGCAGCCCGGGCATTGGCATGGCGCACGCCCAGGCCGCCTGACCTCCGGTTCCGCGGCGCGCGATCTCAGGCCGGCCGCGCAGCCGCACCCTCGCGCGCCATGGCCGGGTGCCGCCGGGCCGCCCGCGGTGCCAGCCCGAACAGCGGCCGCATAAACCCCGCGCGCTCGCCTGCAAGCGCGAAGGCGAAGCAACCCGCCACCGTTACCGGCAGCAGCACCGCGAACTCGCCCGCTGCGCCGATCGCGAATGGTTTCAGCCAATGCTCGACCACAATGATAATCGTCTGGTGCGCGATGTAGAAGGGGAAGATCGCCTGCGTCAGCCAGCGCCGCGCGGCGCTGTCGCGCTGGAGGTGCGCGGTGGCAAAGCCGATCAGCCCCAGGATCGAGGCCCAGACGTCGATCGCGCGTGCTGCCCGTGTCCCCCATTCGATTCATGCCGGTGCATCCGGCCCGCCCTCGGGAAACGCGCTGTTATACGCCATCCTGATCGCATACGCGGCCAGCGCCGCGCCGAGCAGCGGTCGCCACCTCCTCGACGCGCGGTCCAGCAAAACGGGCGAGCGGGCGAGTCCCATGCCGAACAGGAACAGCGGCAGATAGGCGGCGTGTGCGTAGGGATCGTCGAACAGCCCGTGCGTCTCGCCGAAGCGCGGGTAGAGCCAGGAACGCGCCGCCAATTCCCATGCGAGCGGCAGCACGAACAGCCGTGCGCCGCCGAACGCGCGGTCGAACGCCGCCTGCCCGCGCCCGCCGAGGGCCAACGCAAGGCCCGCGGCTACCACGGTGTACACCCAGAGATAGGCGACGAACCAGAGATGGTTCCACGTCGGCAATATGAAGCCCGGCTTGTAGGCCGCGAACGTGGGGCCGAACGTGAAATTATGCTCTGCCCAGAACCGCGCGAACGTGCCCGCATAGCCCGCCTTCTCCCGCAGTTCGACCCAAGGTTGCGGCGCGACCCAGATCGCCATCCCCGCCGCGAGCGGGATCAGCAACCGTGCCGAGCGCGAGCCCAGAAACGCGCGCGTCGAGCCGAGTTTGCGCAGCCGATGCCGCGATGCGACGCCCGAAATCAGGAACAGCAAGCCCAGCCGCCACGGGTTGACGAGCAGCATCGGCCATTCCACCCACGCCAACGGGTACGCAGTCTTGATGTGGAAATCCCATGGCACGAAGCCCATGCCGATGTGATAGAGGATGAGAAGTCCGAAAGCGCCGATCCGCAGCCAATCGAGTCCGTAGTGCCGCTGTTCCATGATGATCGCCTCCAGGCCCTGACCGCATCCGAGATCGCCGATCCGCCCGGACCGGCCGCGGGCGACGGGGCGTGCGGCGCGGCCATGGGGAGCGTGGGGACGAGCGGCAGGCCGCGCGGGGCGAACGGCGGTGCGCTCCGCCGCGCCTGGGGGGCGGATCGCGCGTTCGTGCTCGCGTTGTCGGGCGTGCTCGCCATGTATCTGGTCGTGAACGCGCTTAGCGTAGCGCAAGTGCGCAAGGGACAGGTCGCGTCGTGGGAGCCGTGTGTCTGGGCAGCGTCCAGCGCCGTTGCGATGGCAGTGCTGGTGCCTGTGATCGCGCTGCTCACGCACCGGTTGCGGCCGCCCCGCATGTCGCGCCCCCTGGCGGTCGCGGCGCACGCCGTAGCCGCGCTCGTGATTGGCCTCACGCACGTCGGGACGATGGTGGCGCTCCGGCAGCTCGCTTATGCCGCGCATGGCTGGGCCTATACGTTCGCGTTCGAACGCCGACGCTCGGCTACGAACTGCGCAAGGACGTGCGGACCTATGTGCTGATCGCGCTCGGCTACGCGCTATGGCGGCGGCTGCGACGGCCCGCGCCGGTGCGGATTGCGGATCCACTCGTCGCACCGGCCGTGTCCGTGCCTGCGTCCGTGGCGTTGTTCCGCCTTACCGTGCGTGATGGTGCGCGGACGCACTTTCTCGTGCCCGATGCGATCGATTGGGCCGAGGCAGCCGGCAATTATGTCGAGATGCGCGGCGGCGACCGCGCGATCCTGCACCGTACCAGCCTCGCGGCGCTCGAAAGCGAACTCGCCGTGCACGGCTTCGCGCGCATCCTCCGTTCGCGGCTCGTCCGGCTCGCGGTGATCCGCTCGCTCGCGCCCACCGCGTCGGGCGATTTCGAGCTGACGCTCAATGATGGAACGAAGATCGGCGGCAGCCGCCGCTTTCGTAGCGCGCTTTCGGACGGCACAAAGCGATAGTGGATCACGCCCGACGCCAAACGCCCCCGCCAGCACCGCTCATTCGATCCCCAGCACCTCGCTCGCCTCGCCCGTCCCCTGGAAGTCGAGCCGATCGCCTACCCGCGCCTGCATCAGCGCGCGCGCGAGCGGCGCGGTGAACCCTATCGCGCCGGATGCGGCATCGGCCTCGTCCAAGCCGACGATATGGACCGTCCGTATCCCGCCCCCGATCGCGAAGCGCACGCGCGAGCCGAAGCCCACCTGCCCTGGCGGCGGCAGCGACGCGAGCTGCGCCGACCCCAGCCGCACGCGCCAATAACGCCGCTCGCGCTCTTGCTCGGCGCGATCCACCGCCGCCAGCACCCCCGCCAGCACCGCATCGAGCGCTGCAATCCGCGCCCCGATCTGCGCCAGCCCGTTCGCCGTCACCAGATTGGGGCCGGGCGGGATCGGCCGATCGAATTTCGGCTCCAATACCTCTTCGTCGCTCTCACGACGGAACGCTACGCTCAATGTTTGCTCCTCATGCGCCGGACTGCGCTAAACGAAACTATAAGGGTCCACGTCCACCCCCACGCGCACATTGCCCGGTACCGGAACCGCCGCCAGCCAGACGCGCAGCACCCCCTGCAGGTCTGCGCTGCGCCGTGCCTGCGCGAGCAGCCGCCAGCGGTGGCGGCCGCGCAGCATCGCCATCGGTGCCTGCGCGGGGCCGAGGATGCGCACCCCGTCCGCCGCCGGCGCGGCGCGGCCCAGCGCGCGCGCCACCGCCTCGGCACGCGCGCCGTCCACCGAAGAAACCACCAGCGCCGCCAGCCGCCCATAAGGCGGCATCCCCGCCTCGCGCCGCGCCGCCGCCTCGGCTGCGTGGAACGCGGCTGCGTCACCGCTCACAAGCGCGCGCAGCACCGGTGCGCGCGGCTCATAGGTTTGCAGCAACACCCGGCCCGCCTTCGCCCCGCGCCCCGCGCGCCCGCCCGCCTGCGCGATTTGCTGGAAGGTCCGCTCGGCCGCACGCAGATCGCCGCCCGCCAGCCCCAGATCGGCATCCACCACGCCCACCAGCGTCAGCTCAGGGAAATGATGCCCCTTGGCGACCAGCTGCGTGCCGACCACGATATCGATCTCGCGCGCTTCCATCGCCGCCACGAACGCCGCCGCGCGGCCCTGCGAGCCGAGCGTGTCGCTCGTTGCAATCGCCACCCGCGCGTCGGGGAACGACCGCGCCACCTCGTCCGCGATCCGCTCCACGCCCGGCCCGCACGCCGCGAGCGTGCCCGGCGCGCCGCACGCCGGGCAGGCGGGCGGCACCGGCACGCTGTGCCCGCAATGATGGCACATGAGCCGCGCGAGCAGCCGGTGCTCCACCAGCCACGCCGAGCAATCGGGGCAGCCGATCCGCTCCCCGCACGCGCGGCAGAGCGTCAGCGGCGCATAGCCCCGGCGGTTGAGGAATAGCAGCGCCTGCTGCCCCGCCGCGAGCGTCTCGTCGAGCGCGCGCACCAGCGGCGGCGACAGCCAGCGCCCGCGCGGCGGCGGCCAGCGCTTGAGGTCCACGGTGGCCACGGTCGGCATCGCCGCGCCCGCGAAGCGCGACGGCAGCACCAGGTGGGTGTAGCGCCCCGCCTCCGCCTGCGCGCGCGTCTCCAGCGCGGGGGTTGCGGTCGCCAGCACCACCGGGCACCCCTCGAAACGCGCGCGCATCACCGCGGCATCGCGCCCGTGATAGGGCACGCCGTCTTCCTGCTTGAAGCTCGCCTCATGCGCCTCGTCCACCACGATCAGCTTCAGCGCGGCGAAGGGCAGGAACAACGCCGAGCGCGCGCCCACCACCACGCGCGCACTGCCGTCTGCAACGCTGCGCCACGTCGCGCGCCGCAGCGCCGACGTCAGCCCCGAATGCCACACCGCCGGGGCCGCGCCGAAGCGCGCGGCAAAGCGCGCGAGGAACGGCGCGGTCAGCGCGATTTCGGGCAGCAGCACCAGCGCTTGGCCCTCTTGTCGCAGTGCTTGTGCCACGGCTTCGAAATACACCTCGGTCTTGCCGGAGCCCGTCACCCCTTCCAGCAGGAACGGTGCGAAGCCCCCGCCTTCCACGGCCGCAGCCAGCACCCCGGCCGCCGCCGCCTGCGCGGGTTCCAGCGCGGGCGGCGCATGGTCGGCTTGCGGCAGCGCAAACGCGGGTGGCGGCACCAGCGCCACCCGCTCCAGCGCACCGCCCGCGATCAGCCCCCGGATCACCGCGTCCGAAACCCCGCCCAGCCGCGCGAGATCGGCCACCGTCCCGCACGCCTCAACGATCTTCGCCAGCGCCGCCGAGCGCGCCGGGGTCATCCGCGCGGGCACCGTCCCGCTCGCGCGCCAGCCCCACGCCGCCGCCGCCGGTTCGAGCGCGGACGTGGACGGCAGCGCCATCCGCAGCACCGCACCCGGTGCGGCCAGATAATATTCCGCCACCCAGTCGATCAGCCGCCGCAGCGGTTCCGCCACCGGCGGCGCGTCCACCCGCCCCTTGATCGCGCGCAGCTTCGCGTCCGCCACGTCGCGCGCGGGCGCAGCGTCCGCCTCCCACACCACACCCAGCACGTCGCGCGGCCCCAGTGGCGCAATCACGATGTCGCCCGGCGCAAGCACCTCGTCCGCCCGGTAATCGAGCGCCCCTAGCCCGGGCTGCAACAGGATTACACGGACGCGGCGCACGCGCCGATATAGCGTCTTCTCCTCTCCCGCGCAGCGGGGGAGGGGACGTCACTTCGGCGTCGGATCGCTCTGCCAGTCGCTCCAGATGCGCCGCACGCGCCTGCCGTTCGCCGCCGTGTCATAGCGCGCCACGTCGATCGCCAGATCCTCCACGTTCGCGCGCCCCAGCGCGGCAAGCAGGTTGAACCCCGCCACATATTCGTCGTGCCGCGCGCGCACGAGCAGCACGCGACTGTTCAGCAGTTCCTGCTCGGCGTTCAGCACCTCGATGATCGTGCGCAGCCCCACGCTATTCTCCGCGCGCACCCCCTCCAGCGCCAGCGCGTTCGCGCGCACCGCCACCTCGGCCGATTGCGTCTGCGCGCGCGCGCTCAGCAATTGCTCGAAATCGTCGCGCGCCTGCTCGGTCACCAGCCGGTCCACGCGCACGATTTCGGTCAGCGCCTGGCTTTGCCGCGCCTGCGCCTGCCGAATGCGCGACGATGCCGCGCCGCCCTGCAACAGCGGGATCGTCAGGCTCAGCCCGACCGTCTGGCGCGTCTGGTCACCGCGCAGCCCCGGCGTATTATTGGACACCCCCGCCGAAGCCCCCGGCGATCCCAGATAATTGACGTAATTCGCCCCCGACGTGCCCGAGAGCGAAAACCGGCGCCCCGCCCGCGCCACACCCACATCGTAACCCGAAGCGGTCTCACCCGCGCGCGCCGCAAGCAAATTGGGATTGCCCTCGCGCGCCAGATCGACCGCCTTCTCCGTCGTCTCCGGAAGCATGCCCAGCGGTGGCGGCGGTGCCAGCACGCCGGGCCCATGCCCCACCACCCGCACATACGCCTGCTGGCTCGAGACGAGTTGCGCCTCGGCTGCACGCAGCGTCGCCTCCGCACTCGCCAGCCGCGCTTCGGATTGCGCCACGTCGGTGCGCGTCAGATCGCCCACCTCGAAGCGGTCGCGGGACTGGCGCAACTGCTCCTGCAGAACGCGCACGTTGTTGCGATCGAGGTCCACCACCTCGGCGTCGCGCCGCGTGTCCTCATACGCGATCGTCGCGCGGGTGAGCACATCGTTCTCGAGAGCGGCAAGATCGTAGCGCCCCGCATCCACCCGGTTTTCCGCCGCCCGGATCGAATTGCGGATCAGCCCACCCCGGAACAGCGGCAGCTCGAGGTTCACCCCGCCGCTCACATTGCGGCCGTTGTTGCGGAACGTGCCCACCTCACCGAAATCCTGGTTCACCCCCACCGTGCCGCTCAGCGTGGGCCGCTTGAGCGCTTCCGCCTGCGCCACACCTTCATCCAGCGCACGCAGGTTGGCGCGGCTGCCCGCCAGCTCGGGGTTGGTCAGATACGCCGCCGCGAGCGCCTCGCGCAGCGTCTCGGTCGAGGCAGGCGCGCTCGGCACCGTCGCTGCCTTGTCGGGCGTGTTTGCGGGCACGGGTGCGGCCGCGCGCGCCTTTGCGCCCGCCGCCGGACGCGCGGACGCCGGAGCGGCGATCAGTGCGCACGCCAGCAGCGCGGCAACGGCAACCCTGTTCGTGATCATGGCTAGAACCGGAAGCCGCGCGGACGTTCGAACCCCGGAAGCGACACGCCGCCGGCTTCCATGAAATGGCTCACCCCGATCATCCCTCCGCCCTTTCGCCCCGCCGCCGCATGGCCGATCCCGCCCGCTCCGCGCATCACGCCCACGAACCGCCCGCCCTCGGCAAGCTGCGCCACCAAAGCGGACGGCAGCGTCTCCGCCGCGCCGTTAAGGAACAACACATCGTAGGGTGCGTCCGTCGCCCAACCGTCCGCGAGCGGCCCGTCCACCACGCGCACATTGCCCACTCCCTCGCCCGCGAGCGCCGTGCGCGCCGCCGCTGCCAGCGCAGGATCGCTCTCGACCGCAATCACCTCGCTCGCCAGCCGCGCGATGACCGCCGCCTCATAGCCCGATGCCGCACCGATCAGCAGCACGCGGTCGGCAGGTTCCAGTTCGGCGCGCATCACCAGATTGCCGAACAGCATCGGCTCCATCAGCACGCGGTGTGGGGCCACCGTCACCGGCGCGTCGAGATAGGCGAGCGCCCGTGCGGCGCGGGGCACGAATGCCTCGCGCCGCACGGGCATGAACGCCTCGATCACCCGCACATCGTTGACGCCCGTGGGCCGCAGCTGGCTGTCGATCATCGCCGCGCGCAGCGTTTCGTAACGGGGCGTCTCGTAACCTGGCGTCGCGTGATTGGGCGTCATCATTTTCCCGGACCTGCCTGAACCGTCTTGTTGCACTAAGACAGTCTGGGTGGCAAGCCCCAGCCATAACCGCCACGTTGCGCCCGCGCAACGCGGCCGACCGCCTTCACCAATCGGGCTTGTAGGCCAGCGGCACGCTGTCGGGCACGCCCGCCGCCGTTACGAACGGCACGTTCCATCCCGGCGGGGGTGCGATCGGATCGGTGCTCGCCACGGCATAGGTCGGCCCGATCACGAACGGCCACAAGCGATCGACCAGGTTGGCGCTCGTGCCGCCATTGTACTCGTCGAACCAGATCGCATCCCACAGCCACGCATTGCCCGCGATCCGATATTCCAGCCGCCGCGATTCGCACTGCTTGCGACCGTTTACATACAATTCGAACACCCCGTCATTTGCCCATGTCCCGTCGGGGAACACGCTGTTGGTCGAATGCACGCTTTCGATCCATGCCCACGCCATGCGCGGGATCGGGTTGATTGCAAAAGTTGTCGCGCCGTTGGTCGAACCACTCATAAAATAATCGTAATCGCCATAGGCCAGAAAAGGTGCCAGCGGCGATGTGGACGCATGCGTTGCGGGCGCGAAGTTCGATCCGCGCTGCATGCGGCAGGTATAACCGCTGAAGCCGCTCGCCGCGCGCCCGCCGAAGCCTGCCGTCAAATTGCTCAGCGACCCGCTCCCCGTCGCAAGCAGACCCGGCGATTTGCCCGAAACACCGATCCCCGAAGTCAGGCTCGCATCGCCCGGCTGGTAGTTGAGGTGCCAGCCGATCATCCGCCCCAGCCGCACCGTCGGATAGCCCGTGCCATCGGCCTTGAAGAACGCCCGGAGCAGGCTGATGCCCGCGTTGAAGCCTGTCGGGATGCCGCCATAATAGCATCCGTTGGCGATCGTGTAGTTGGTCGGCTGCCCCGATCCCGATTGGTTGCGCGAATCCGCGCTGTTCAGCATCGCATACCAGTCCGCGTTGGTATCCACCTTGGCGATCAGGTCGGCGCGTTGCAGGGCCGGTGTCGGCCCCACGCTCACGCGCGGCCCCGGACGCGGCGGCTGCGCCGCCGGACGATACACTTGCACCGTGGTGCCCCCGCCCGATACGCTTGTTACATTGAGCACGAGCTCGATCCGCGTCGCGTCACCGAGAGCGCCGAGCCCGTCATAGGCCAGCAGCACCGGCTGCGTGCGCTTGCACGCAAACGGCGCGCTGTTGGTCAGCCGCCAGCCCGTCGAGTCCGAATCCGCCAGCCCGGCGCAGCGTGTCGCGCGGTAGCTGCCCGCCCGCGTGCCGCCGGTCACACGCAGCATCGGCTCCTTGCTCGTATCCGCCGGATAAAAGCCCGGAGTTACCGTGATCGCGCCGGTGCCCGGCGGCATCAGGAAAAATTCCGCCCCGTTCGCCTTGACGAGTCCGGTCACGTCGATCGTCAGCACTGCGGCCTTGCTCACGGTTGCCGAGGTCGCAAACGGTACGCTCCCCCACGCGCCGTCGCTCCCCGCCCAGTCGCCGCCCCGGCTCGCCCAGCGGATGCGCGCGTGCCGGTCCGCATACAGCGTGTCCGCCTGCTCCCACCATGTCAGCCCGGCCGCGCGCGGCGCATCGGTGATCTTCAACGCATAGCTCTCGCTTCCCGTCGGTGCCCCAGGCGCAGCAATGATTAACCGCAGCGCGCACCCGTTGCTTACGCTCGCCACGCCCGGCTTGTACCAGCCCAGCCGCTTCACATCCGCATACGCCACCGCATCGCCCACGCGCAGATCGGCCCCGGTGCGCAGCACGCGGATGCTGCCCTCGCCCGCTGCCGGGATCGCAGCGACCGTCGTTGCGGGCGTCTCGCCGTCGATCGTGGGATACAGGAGGCCGCCATCGTCATAGCCGTATCCCAGCGCGAGGATCGGCACCCAGACATCGGCTGCATGGCCCCAAGCCTCGCCGCCCCCGTTCAGCCGCGGCGCGCGGTTCATCTCGACGACATTGGTCACGCGCACGCTCTGCGCCTGCTGCGTGCGCAACAGGTCCGCAAAGCCGCGCGACAGCGACCCATTGGGGTTCGATCCCGGGTTCTTGCCCGATGCAGACGGCGCATATTGCAGGAAATCGCGTTGCGGGATGCCGTCGCCGATCACGCCCGCAAGCGCACCCACGCCGAAAAATTGCGAACTCAGCGGCGTGACGATCTTGCCGCGTGCGGGGGGCGTCAGCACCAGCACCGTTCCATTGGGGTCCGCACTCCCCAGATCGAGCGGCGCATAGGGCATCTCGGCCGCGACATAGCTCGTCAGCGTGTCCGCTGGCGCGACATAGCCGCCGAACGCGAACGCGAAATCCTGCGTCGCCTGCCCGCCCGCCGTGGGGTAGGAAAAGCTCACGTCCCCCGCCGCCGCCACTGGCGCGAGGATGCCCCCCGTATCCACGCGCAGCCCCCGCGCGTCGGCTGCGCTCAGGGTGGTGCTCGGACCCACGGGGTAATAGCTGTTCGCCTGATCGGCTGCGGTTGCCTCGAACGCGAAGCGATAGATCGCGCCCATCGGATTGCCCGTTGCCGAGGGCGCAAGGCTCGCGCCCAGTTGCACCGCGCCGCCGCCGATTTCGGGCACGAACGATAGCGTCACCGCCGCGCCGCTCGCCACGCCGTCGATCGACCATTGAACCTGCTTTGTCGCCGCGTTCCACGCGAGGCGCGCCGAATGGATCGCGTCGCGCCCAACGGTCGCCGATTGCACCTTCACCGGCACCTGGCGCGGATCCTCGATCAGCGCAGCCAACTGACCCGCCGATGTCTCGCTCACCGTAATCCCGTAATTGCTCGCCCCGCGCTTGCCCGCCGAGATCCAGTATTTGCCGCTGTTTTTTGCCCCCGCCGGAACGCGGTAGTCGAACGTCATCGCCCAGCCCCCGCCCAGATACAGCGTCGGCGAAATCGGATCGAGGCTGGCGGCATATGCGCCGCCCGCAAAGCTCAGCCCGGTCGCCCCGCTTGCCGCCGCCGCGCCCGTATCGTCCACCGCCGTGATCGTGCCCGTGCCCGGCACCCCGCCCAGCGCGGGCAGCGCCAGATTGCCCGCGCCCGCATCGGGCAGCGCGCCCAGCTCGAAGGTACGCGTGCGCGGCCCCGGTGGCACGCCCGGCACGATCCGCAGCAGCGCGCCTTGGGTGAGGTTGTTGATCACATCCACCGAATCGCCAACCAGCCCGTCGAGCGTCGGCGCAATGGGCGTAACCGCGTTCAGCGGCACCGTCACTGGCCCGGGGGCCAGCATCGCGCGCGGCGCATAGAACCCGCTATCGTCTGCAATCGGGCGGGCGTGGTTATCGTCGCGCATAAATATGCCTCCGCATCGGCGTCCTGCAGGGCGCATGACGAACCGTATGGGCACGCCCTCTGACCAACCGCCCGCGTGTAGGACAGGCTAATCTGGTAAACCGCACCGCAGGCGTGACGCGCCCGCCCGCGCGCGCTACACCGCCCCGCCACCCGGAATCCTCCCGCCTTGCCCGATATCTTCGACCAGTTCCAAGCCCGGCTCGCCACCGCACTCGATACGCTCGAGGCCGAAGGCGTCCTGCCGCCCGGCCTGCCGCGCACGTCGATCACAGTCGAACCCCCGCGCGATCCCGCCCACGGCGATATCGCCACCAACGCCGCGATGGCGCTCGCCAAACCCGCCGGCCTCAAACCCCGCGATCTCGCCACCGCGCTGGCGCTGAAACTCGCGCGCGTGCCGGGCATCGCCGAGGCCGAAGTCGCGGGGCCCGGTTTCCTCAACGTCCGCCTCGCCCCAGCGCAATGGATTGCCGAACTCAGCGCGATCCGCGCGGCGGGCGACGATTACGGCCGCGCCTCCACCCCCACCGGCCGGACCGTCAACGTCGAATATGTCTCCGCCAACCCCACCGGCCCGATGCACATGGGCCATTGCCGCGGCGCGGTGGTCGGCGACGCGCTCGCCGCCATCCTCGAAGCCGCGGGCGACAAAGTCATCCGCGAATATTATATCAACGATGCCGGCGGCCAGGTCGATGTCCTCGCGCGCTCGGTCCACTTGCGCTACCGCGAGGCGCTGGGCGAAACCATCGCCATCCCCGAAGGGCACTACCCCGGCGATTACCTTGTGCCGCTCGGCCGCGCGCTCGCCGCGCAATACGGCCCCCAATACGCCCAAGCCCCCGAAGCCGAATGGCTCGCCAACTTCCGCACCCAGGCGGTGGCCGCGATGATGGACCTCATCCGCCACGATCTGGGCCTGCTCGGCATCCACCACGATGTCTTCGCGTCCGAAGCCGCGCTACAGGCAAGCGGCGCTGTCGAGGCCACCGCCGATGCCTTGCGCGCCAAGGGCCTAGTCTACGAGGGCGAACTCGAACGCCCCAAAAGCCTCGACGATCACGACGCGTGGGAACCCGCCACCCTCACCCTGTTCCGCAGCACGAAGTTTGGCGACGATCAGGATCGTCCGCTCAAGAAATCGAACGGCCAGTGGACCTATTTCGGCGCAGACATCGCCTATCACGCCCAAAAGGCGCAGCACGCGGACGCGCTCGTCAACATCTGGGGCGCGGATCACAGCGGCACCGTCAAGCGCATCGTCGCTGCGGTCGCCGCGATCACCGATGGACGCGTGCCGCTCGACATCAAGCTCGTCAGCCTCGTGCATCTGTTCCGGGGCGGCGAGCCCGTCAAAATGTCCAAGCGCGCGGGCAATTTTGTGACGCTCGCCGAAGTAGTCGAGGAAGTCGGCAAGGATGTCGTGCGCTTCATCATGCTCACGCGTCGCTCCGAAATGACGCTCGAGTTCGATTTCGCGCATGTGGTCGAAATGTCGAAGGACAATCCCGTCTTCTACGTCCAGTACGCCCACGCGCGCATCCGCAGCCTGTCGCGCCGTGCCGCCGAAGCTGGCCTCACCATCGCGCCCGCCACCGACGCCGATCTCGCGCGCCTCGACGACGAGGAACTCGGCCTGCTCAAGCTTGCCGCGCAGTGGCCGCGCACGATCCGGACGGCGGCGCAGACCCGCGAGCCGCACCGCATCGCCTTCTACCTCGCCGATCTCGCCGCTGCCTTCCACGCGCAGTGGAACAAGGGCAATGACGATCCCGCGCGCCGCTTCGTGATCGAGGGCGATGCCGCGATTACGTCGGCGCGCCTCGCGCTCGCCGATGCGGTCGCCACCGTCATCCGCGCCGGGCTGAAGCTGATGGGCGTGGACGCGGTCGAGGAGATGCGCTGATGGCGCGGCGACCCGGGCGCGACGACGACAACGATCCCGACGAGACCCCGCCGTGGATGGAGGCGCGCGCGCCGCGCCCGTCGCGCACCCCGCCCGCGCGCGACTTCGCCGAGCCCGCGCACACGCTCATCAGCTGGCGCGCGCTGATCATCGGTGCGGCGATCGCGCTGATCGCCGCGATCGGCCTTGTGATCGGCGTGCGCCGCATGAGCACGCCCGATGCCGCGACGCTTGCCGCCGCCAACGGCGAAGTGCCGCTGATCCGCGCGCCCGCCACTCCCTATAAATCGCGCATCGGCGGCGATGCCGCCAACCCCGCCGCACCCGCCGCGCCGGGCGTCGATCCCGGTGCCGCCAACGATCCCATCGGCGTGCTCGCGGCGGGGCAGGACGCACCCGTCGTAGCCATTACGGCGGTCGCGCCCGCCGCGCCGCCGCCGCGCGCCCCCACCGATCTCATGCCCACGAACGGCCCCGTAGATGCTACCGCCGATGCCCCCGCCGCCGCAGATCTCGCAGCGCACCCCGTGCAGGCGCGGCCCGCGCCAGCGCCCGCCCCCGCGCCGATGGCAGTAACCGAAAAGCCCGTCGTCGCGCCCAAGCCCAAGCCCAAGCCCAAACCCAAACTCAAACCGGCCGAACCCGCCTTCGAGCTTCCCGCCGCGGACGCAGTACCCGCCAAACCCCACCGGGGCAGCCAAGCGCTTCAGCTCGGTGCCTTCTCCACGCGCGAAAAGGCCGTGGCCGCATGGGAAAGCGCCGCCGCCACCCACCCCGAACTCGCCCGCCTCCTCCACCGGATCGATCCCATCGAACGCGAAGGCCGCACACTCTACCGCCTGCGCGCCACGGGCGCGTCCGCCGCCAAACTCTGCGCCACGCTCAGCGGCGCGGCGTGCGTCACGCAATGACCACGCCCGCAAACCCCCTCCGTCGGCTTTGCCGCCACCTCCCCCGTAAACGGGGGAGGACAAGGCTGTATTCGTCCTCCCCAGCTTGCGGGGGAGGTACCCCGAAGGGGCGGAGGGGTCCCCGCCCCAAAGGCCCACCGCGCGCATGATCCCCGCCATCTTCGGCCTCTCCGGCCCCGCGCTCACCCCGGACGAGACTGCGCTGTTCCGCGCCGCCGATCCCGCCGGTTTCATCCTCTTCGCGCGCAACTGCGTCGATCCCGCACAGCTCGCAGCGCTCACCGCATCCTTGCGCGATCTGATGGGCCGCGATCTGCCCATCCTGATCGATCAGGAGGGCGGCCGGGTCGCCCGCCTGCGCCCCCCGCACTGGCCCGATTTCCCCGCCGCCGCGCGCTTCGGCGAACTTTACGCAAAGGCGCCGCTGTCCGCGACGCAGGCCTGCCACCAGAACGGCCTCGCGCTCGCCGCGTGCTTGCGCGCCGCAGGGATCAACGTCGATTGTGTCCCCGTGCTCGATGTGCCCGCGCCCGACGAACATGGCATCATCGGCGATCGTGCATACGCTGCCGATCCCATGTGGATCGCCGCCATGGGCGGAGCGACGCTCGATGGTCTGCACGCGGGCGGCGTCTGCGGAGTGATCAAGCACCTGCCCGGCCACGGCCGTGCGCGGGCGGACAGCCACCTCGAACTGCCCGTAGTCGTCGCCTCACGCGCCGAACTGGAAACCGATCTCGCCCCCTTCCGCACGCTCGCCGCGAAGGCGCGCATGGGGATGACCGCGCACGTCACCTACACCGCGCTCGATCCCGCGCGGTGCGCCTCGCTGTCGCCCGTGGTCATCGCCGGTACCATCCGCCGCGATATCGGCTTCGATGGGCTGCTGATGTCGGACGATCTGGGGATGAAGGCGCTCACCGGCCCGATGGGCGAACGCGCCGCCGCCGTGGTGGAAGCAGGATGCGATCTGGCGCTTTATTGCTGGGACAGCCTAGCCGAAATGGAAGCGATCGCCGCCGCACTCCCCGCAATGTCCGCCGTCGCCGCCGCGCGCCTCGCCCGCGCGCTCGATGGCCTGTCCGCGCTGCCGATTCCCGATTTCGCCCGCGCCACCGCCCACCGCGACGCGCTCCTCGCGCAAACGTGATCCCCGCCCCCGGCTCCGCCGCCGCAATCGCCGCCGAGGGTCTGGTTCTCCACATGGAGGGCTGGGACGGCCCGCTCGATCGCCTGCTCGATCTGGCCCGCGCCCGCAAGATCGATCTCGCGCGCATCTCGATCCTTGCGCTCGTCGATCAATATCTGGCGCATGTGGAAGGGGAGGGGCGTCCGCGCCTCGAAATCGCGGCCGAGTATCTGGTAATGGCCGCCTGGGTCGCGTTCCTCAAATCCGCCGCGCTTCTCCCCGCCGAGCCTGAACCCGAGCCCGAACCGCATGCGCTCGCCGCCGCCGCGCTCCACCGCGCCGCACGCCTCGCCGCAATGCGCGACGCCGCCGCCCTGCTCGATACGCGCCCGCGTCTGGGCCGCGAGCATCTCGCACGCGGCGCGCCCGAGGGGCTGGCCGAACGAACCCGCGCGTCGCCTGCCGCCAATCTCCACCTGCTGCTCACCGCATACGGTCGCCTACGCACCCGCGCCGCAGCGCGCGGCTACGCCCCGCGCCGCCGCCCGGTCGTGACCATGGCCGAAGCGCTAAACGCGCTCGCCGCCGCGCTGCCCTGCGCCACCGAATGGACCGCGCTCGCCGCGCTGCTCCCGCCGCCGCCCGCGCTGCCCCGCTCGGGCACCGCGTCCGCGCTCGCCGCCGCGCTCGAACTCACGCGCACCGGCAAGGCGCATCTGCGCCAGGCCGCGCCCTTCGCCCCGCTCGAACTGCGCGCGCGATGAGCGATCCCGCCGCGCCCGTTCTCCCTGATCCCGCGCTCCGCCTCGCCGAGGCGCTCCTCTTTGCGGCGCGCGCGCCGCTCGCTCCCGCAGACCTCGCGCGCCGCCTCCCCCCCGGAACCGACATCGCCCGGATCCTCGCCGATCTGGCAGCCTTCTACGCCCCGCGCGGCTTCGTGCTCGCCGAACATGGCGGCCGCTGGGCGTTCCACACTGCCCCCGATCTCGCCCCCGCGCTGATCCACGAGCGGATCGACCAGCGCCCGCTCGGCCGCGCCGCGATGGAGACGCTCGCCATCGTCGCCTATCACGAACCTGCCACCCGCGCCGAAATCGAGGACATCCGCGGCGTCGCGGTCTCCTCGGATACGCTGGGCGCGCTCGTCGAACTGGGCTGGGTCCGCCCGGCGGGCCGCCGCGAAACGCCCGGTCGCCCGCTTCAGTATCGCACCACGCCCGAATTCCTGCGCGCGCATGATCTGGCGAAGCTGCGCGATCTCCCCGGCCTCGCCGACCTGAAAGCGGCGGGCCTGCTCGATCCCGAGCCGCCCGCCGCCCGATCGCCCCCCGAGGATCCCGAACTCCCCGGCGTTTGATCTCCCGGGCGCTACAGCCCCGAAGCGTTCATCGCCTGCACCTCGGCCTGCAGTGCGTTCAGATCGGGCAGACCCGTCGTGACCGTCATACGCTTCAGATCTGCGGTCGAGGTCTTCCAGGGACCCGGCGGCGGGCAGCCCGTGCCGCCGCAATACACATCAGCCCATGCTTCAGTGATTTTGGCTTCGGGGATATCGTAGCTGCTCCAGGTTATATCGTTGCGGTCGAACTGCGGGTTGCACGCCTGCGCGGTGCACAGCCAGTAGGATAGCCGCCCGTCGCCCTGCCCCGGGGTGTTCACCTTCACGCGCTCCACATAGGCGAACCACTGGCCCACGGTCACCGGAGTCGGCCAATTCTGGATGACGCCCCAAGCGGAGCTCGGGTTTTGCGCGTAATAATAGGTATGCAGCCCGACCGAATTGCCGCTGCGCCCCCCCCAGCCGGTGCGCGCGGACCAGCGGCAACCCGTCGCCGCACGGCCACCCCAGCCTGAATTGTTGCAGTTGACCCCATTGATCGTCAGCGGCGTACCGCCGGAGTTGGTCGCTTGGCCGGTATTGCCCAGACCCGGCAGCTTGCCGGCCTGGTTCGGCCAGTCGTTCTCCAGCTTCATAACCACGGTCAGATAATATTCGTTCGCAGGTGCGAGCGGAAACAGCTTGCTGATCGCGGTCGCATTCTGGCCGCCCCATTGTCCCCTCACGATGCCGTTGGCCACCGTGTAAGTGGTACCCGCACCGAAGGCTGCAGCCGGAAAATCGGCCACCACGGTTGCATCGGACGTTGCGTCGATGGTCGGAAACTGCGGGACGATCGCCGGTCGATACACGCTCAAGATATGCGCACTGTATTCGCGCTCGGCAGTCAATTGCAGGATCGCGCTGTCGCCCGCGCGCGGCTTGTACGAATCGAAGGCGATCAGCATCGCCTGCCGGTCGTTCAACGTCGTTGCCGTCCCCAGCGAACCCGACAGGGCCGACGACAGTGCCACATCGCGTGTCGCGATATAGTGTGTGAGCCCGTTCACGATCAACGTCGGCCGATACGCACTCGGACCGCTGCGCGAGTCGAAAACGGCGCTGCCGCCGCCGCCGTTGAGGATGTAGAAGTCGTTCCCGGTCACCGGTATGTTCACTGTGAAGCGGGTATCCGTATCGGGCACGGACACGCTGGCGAGCAGCGTCGGATCATAGTCGCCCAGCGTGTGCTGCCACGCGAGTCCGATATTGGCATTGTAAAAATCCCTGGTTGCGCTCTCGTTCCACGTCAGCGCGGGCTGGACGATCGTGGTCGTAACAGCAGCCAGCATCGCGGACATTTCCGGATCCGCGTCCACGAGCGCTGCCGCTTCGCTCTGCAGGGCCATGCTGTCCGGATCGGATTGCAGCGCCGCATCGGCTGCTCCCGAACCGCCACCCGCGTCGGGTTGCGCGCCGGACGAATTTGCCGCGCCGGAGCCGTCCGAACCGGTTGCGCCGTTGGCGGGTGCCATCGCTGACGAGCCCGCCGGGCCTGCAGCGGCGGTGAGACCAAGGTCCGCCGGAAGCGTGACGACCTCACCCGATGGCAGATTGATTGTTGCCGGGAGCGACTGTGCCGAAGCGACAGACGTGGCCAGCGCAATAACAGACGAAGCGATCAGCACGGAACGCATACTCAAAGTGATAATCCTTACAATAGCAGTTGTAAAATCTATTGACTGAGTAACGAACAACCAGCCCGCGCATAAAAAGCGTCCGCAGCCCACGCCCAGTCGTGCAGCTTTCGCCCGTTACCTGATGTACCCCGCGCCACTCCTTCCCCGAGCGACTTTATTACTCAGGCCACAGCGCATGCTGCCCGTCAACCTGCAAATGAAAATGTCATACTAAGGTCACGCGATATTAGGCATTTTAACGATCAACAGTGTTCCTGTTCCGACTGGTCGAGCGCGCCGCACCCCGCGCGAGCGCCTGCCGCTGGACAAATTGCGCGTCGCGTCCCACCTGCGGCATTCGAGTCCGGAGCGCCCGTTTACCGTCGGAGTTTGAAATCATGGGATCGATGAGCATCTG